>OIWU01003329.1_pt1 | contig 12470 bp, 9 predicted proteins | sample 1587711 | NCBI WGS metagenome assembly OIWU01 (sample SAMEA3888909, study PRJEB22519) | human gut metagenome | biome: human gut; feature: human-associated habitat; material: faeces | place: Denmark | collected 2010 | reverse complement strand
TCAACAAAGGCGCAGGCAGCGAAGCGTCCCTGCCAGTAACTTTGCGCGTCCGCAGGAGCGCCCCCAAGCTGCTCTTTTGACCAACTCAACATTGTCGCGCCAAATGGGCGCGACCGACCAGCATGGGAGAAGGCTTTCTTTCGATGCTGGTCTTTTTCGTTGCAGGAGAAAAACGGAGAGCGTATCCTACCGCAATAGAAAAGCCCCGGCAGCCGCTGGACAATCGTCCTTGTGTGCTGCCGGGGTTGTTATGCAGTTGGAAAATGTGTTACGCCTGCTCGAACTGCGAGTTGTACAGCTCGGCGTAGAAGCCGCCTTTTTGCAGCAGCTCCTCGTGCGTGCCGGATTCGATGATGTCGCCGTGGCGCATGACCAGAATCTTGTCTGCGTTTTTGATGGTGGAAAGGCGGTGCGCAATGACGAACGAGGTACGCCCCTTTGTCAGCGTGTCCATCGCCTGCTGAATCAGCATTTCTGTGCGTGTATCGACGGAGGACGTCGCTTCGTCGAGAATCAGCATCGGCGCGTTTTCAATCATCGCGCGGGCAATTGTCATCAGCTGCTTCTGTCCGGCGGAGAGGTTCAGTTTGTCGGACAGCAGGGTGTCGTAACCCTCCGGCAAGGTGTGGATAAGGTGGTACAGCCCCGTCGCGCGGGTCACTTGGTCAAGCTGCTCGTCCGTGATGCCCTCCTTGCCGTAGCAGAGGTTGTCGCGGATGCTGCCCTCGAAGAGCCAAGTGTCCTGCAAGACCATGCCGAAGAGGTCGTGCACATGCTCGCGCGTCATCTGCGACAGCGGCACGCCGTCAATGCGAATTTCGCCGCCGCCCAGCGGATAGAACTTCATCAGCAGATTGACCATCGTGGTTTTGCCCGCGCCGGTCGGACCGACGATGGCGACCTTCTGACCCGGCTGCACATGCTCGGAGAAGTCGTGAATGATGATTTTGTCCGGCGTGTAGCCGAAGCGGACGTGGTCGAACGCCACTTCGCCGCGGACGGTTTTCGTCTGCGCGGGCAGGTGGGATTCGTCGGGCATTTCCTTCGCTTCGAGGAACTCAAAAACGCGCTCTGCCGCCGCCGCCGCGGATTGCAGGTTCGTCGCCGCCTGTGCTAACTGGCTCAGGGGCGAGGTGAACAGGCGCACATACATCATGAAAGCGACAATCACGCCGAAGGGAATCGAGCCGTTCATCGCCAGCACCGCGCCGACGACGCACACCGCCACATACGCGAAATTGCCGATGAAGCCCATCAGCGGCATCATCAGGCCGGACATGAACTGGCTCTTCCAGTCTGTCTCCTGCATTTTGCCGTTGATGCGGTCGAACGCCTGCTGTTCGCGCTGCTCTGCGCCGAAGAGGCGAACGACATTGTGCCCTGTGTAGATTTCTTCAATATGGCCGTTCAGATCGCCCAGCCACCGCTGGCGCGCGACGAAGTACTTCTGCGAGCGGCTCATGATGCCAAGCATCAGCCCGAAGCCCAGCATCGACGACACAATCGCCGTCAGCGCCATGACCCAGTTCGTCGAGAGCATCATGACGACGCTGCCGATGAACATCGTCACGGCGGAGACAAGGCTGGTCAGGCTGTTCTGCAGCGTCTGCCCGATGGTGTCCACATCGTTGGTGACGCGGGAGAGCACGTCGCCGGTGGAGGTGGACTGGAAGTAGCTGACTGGCAGGCGGTTGATTTTGTGGGATATGCCGTCGCGCAAGCCCCGGTTGACCTTCTGCGTGACGACGGTCATCACCAGCCCCGTCATGAAACTCAGCAGCGCGCCGACGACGTAGAGAATTATCAGCGTGATGCAGATTTTCTGGATGGCGGGCATGTCAATCTCGCCGCGCAGCCCGGCGGTAATCAGGTTGGTGATTTCGCTGATTTTGTTCGGGCCGATCAGGCGGATAATGACGCCCGCCAAGTCGCCCAGAATCGCGATGCAAATGACCGGATAGAAGGGCTTGCAGTGGCGGATGAGCTTCCCAAGTGAACCGCGGAAGTCCTTCGCCTTTTCGCCCGGTACGCCCCGCCCGCGCATTCCGGGATGACCGCCCGGACGGCGTTTCGTTTCGCTCATGACGCAAGTTCCTCCTTCGACAGCTGAGAATACGCGATTTCCTGATAGACCTTGCAGCTTTCCATCAGCTCGCGGTGCGTGCCCTTGCCGACAATCGCGCCGTCCTCAATGACGAGGATGCAGTCTGCATCGCGAATCGTGCCGATGCGCTGTGCGACGATGATGTTCGTCGTGCCGCTGGTCTGCTCGCGGAGCGCCTGACGCAGCGTGCGGTCGGTCTTGTAGTCCAGCGCGGAGAAGGAGTCGTCAAAGACGAGAATTTCCGGGTCGCGCGCCACTGCGCGGGCAATGGACAAACGCTGCTTCTGCCCGCCGGAGAAGTTCGAGCCGCCCTGCGCGACCGTGCCGGAATACCCGACCTCCGGGGATTCGACAAATTCCGCCGCCTGCGCGATGGAAACCGCCTTGCGGATGGCAGCGCCCGACGCATTGTCCTCGCCGTAGCCGACGTTGCTGCTGACCGTGCCGGAGAACAGGAACGCCTTCTGCGGCACAAAGCCGATCTTGCTGCGCAGGGCGTCCTGCGTGTAGTCACGCACGTCCACGCCGTCTACCAGCACCTGCCCGCTTGTTGCATCGTACAGGCGCGGAATCAGGTTGATGATGCTGCTCTTGCCGCAGCCCGTCGCGCCGATGAGGGCAACCGTCTGTCCGTGATGCGCGGTGAAGGAGATGTGGTGGATGGTGTCGCCGTCGGCATCGGGATAGCGGAAGGAGACGTCGCGAAACTCGATTTCGCCCTTCATTCCGGGATTGCCCTGCGTTTCCTTGCCGTCCGCAATGCGTGCCTTCGTGTCCAGCACCTCATTGACGCGGCCCGCGGAAACGGTCACGCGCGGCAGCATGACGAAAATCATCACCAGCATCAGGAATGCCATGATGACCTGCATCGCGTACTGCATAAAGACCACCATGTCCGAGAACAACCCAATGCGTTCCATCATCGCGGCGGGCGACGTGACCGCAATCGCGCTGATGAGCGCCGCACCGATCCAGTAAATGCCCAGCGTCAAGCCGTTCATCGCCAGATTCATGCCCGGATTCATGACGGACATGGCGATATTCGCCTGCTGGCTGTTGCGGGTCATTTCCTCGTTTGCCTTGGCGAATTTGCCCTCCTGATAGTTTTCCGCGTTGTAGGCGCGGACGACCTGCAAGCCCGTCAGGTTCTCACGCGTGATGCGGTTTAGGTTGTCCGTCAGCGTCTGCATTTTCTTCATGCGCGGCACGGCGTAGAGCATGATGAACACCAGCAGAACGCACACGAACGCAATCACGCCGCCTGTCAGCAGCGACCATTCCCAGCTCTTCGTGCTAATTTTGCCCACGGCAATGAATGCCATAATCGGCGCTTTAATCAGCGACTGCATCCCGAAGGAAAAGAACATCTGCAATTGCGAAATGTCGTTGGTTGTGCGGGTAATCAGGCTGGCGGTGGAGAAACGGTTGATTTCCTCGTTTGAGAAGCCGACCACCTTGCGGTACATTTCGCCGCGCAGCCGAGCGGAGAAGCGTGATGCAATCTGTGCGGTAAAGAATGTCGTGCAGACCGTCAGCAGCATTGACCCCAGCGCGCACAGCAGCATCTTGCCTCCTGCGAGCAGGATATCGCTCATCTGGCTGCCTTCCGTCTGCACCAGACGGGTGATTTCCGACATATAATCAGGCAAGGCTAAGTCAAGCTGCACCTGCCCAACAATCAGCACTACACAGGCGGCGACGAGCAGCCACTCTTTCCACCTGAGGTGTTTCAAAATCCGTAGCATGGGTTTCAATCCCTCCTTTTCCGTTTGCGTTCGCCATCATACCATAGAAAGATGGATTCAGAATGAACTGGCAGAACATTTTTCAAGATTTTTGGCACTTCGCAGGGAAATTGCGCCTTGATGCGTTTATTTAGGTAGGGAAATACCTCTAAAGGAGCTGAGAGCGATGAAGAAACGGTGGATTCTGCTGATTTTGCCCTTGATGATGATGGTAATGCCTGTTGCCTCCGCGAACGGCTGGGGCTTGCCCGAGGCCTTGGTGCCGCTTGTGTCGAACACGAATGATTATGACGACTATTATCATTTGGCGGATGATTATGCGCGGAAGGAGAATAGCGCGCGCATCATCATGCAGAGCCGCTATCACAATCAGCTGATTGCGGCGGAAAAGGGCGCAGACGGTTGGAAGAGTGTTATTGTCTCGACGACCGCCGTCTATCAGCCGTCGGAGCAGAGCACATCCGGGAAGCCGAAACTCACGCGCATCAAAAATGGCTTCGAGCTGGCGTATCCGAAGGTGAAGGAACTGTACCGCTTTGAGTACATCAGCAATGACTGGGGTGAAATGGCGTATACGCTGATGTATGCGAAGATGGGTAGCGTGGAGATAGAGCGGAAAGAATCCTATCGCTATCTGGTGACGCAGGGCACAGACAGCGCCATGTGGTCGGTGGAGGTCACGCTGGAGAACTTCAACATTCACAATATGCCCCGACGCGGCGTTGGCGACGTGCGCCGGATGCGCAATGTACACAGCAGCATAGCGCTGTATTACAGTTACGACAACGTGGGATGGATTGGCGCACAGACCGTTCCGGGGCAGAAAAGCGGCAAGCAGTCGTACCCGGTCTATACCGCGCCGAGTACGGAGGCATCCCGCGCGGCGAAGGGCAAAGCGTCGTTCAGCACGGGGGATGATTACCGCATCTACTGCACCGAGGGGGACTGGTCGCTGATTGAATACCGCGTCAGCCAGCGGACGAGCCGCTTCGGGTGGGCGCAGATTGGGCAGCCGCCCCAGAGCCTGCGCTTGCATATCCCGATGCTGACGGCGTATGACACTTACCTGACCGACGACCCGCACGTCAGCGAATACCATCAGGCGGAGCTGCCCGCCGGGACGAAGCTGACGATGTGGTACTTGCTGGGCGTGCGCGACGATTGGGCGTATGCCTACGTCGAAGCGACGGTGGACGGCAAGCCGATGTGCGGGTTCGTGCCGCGGCGTGACGTGGTGATTGACGAAGTGGAACTGCCGGACGAAGCAGCGAAATATGTCGGCAGCTGGTATCTGTATTCCGGCAGTGAAATCGGCTATCTGTACCTTCGGCTGGACGCGGACGGGCGCTTCTACTGCTCAGACACCGACGGCGCGCAGCCCTACGGCGGCACATGGTGCGTGGTGCAGAATCCGATGGCTGGGGAGGACAACTTCTGGATTTCGGCGGAAAGCATCCTTGTGCTGAATTACAGCGACAGCATGACGATGCGCTTCGGCGTGGACTATATCGTGTCCACGACAGAGGAGGACGGCGAAGGGGTGACCCTGCCGCTGGTGAATCTCGCCTACGGGGAGGGCGGATGCACCTACGTCCCCTATGGCGCGGTGGACAGATACGGCAATTGGGTGGCAACGGCGGACGGAAGCGTGCGCCAAATGACGCTGCCGATTCAATAATGCAAAGGAGCTGCGAGCGATGAAGAAACGGTGGATTCTGCTGATTTTGCCGCTGCTGGTTGCGCTGATGCTGCCCGCCGCGTCCGCGAGCGAATTGCTCGGCAACGTGCTGTCCCTCGTGCTGAATTCGCCGGATGACGCCGTTCTGGCTGATGACTGCCGCGCGGATGCCGAAGATGCCCGTATCATCATGGCCAGCGGAGCACATTATCAGCTGATTGCAGCGGCAAAACAGGAAAACGGCTGGGAAAGTGCCGTCGTCTCGACAAACGCCGTCTATCAGCCGTCGGAGGGGTATGGCGTGCCGACGCTCACGCGGACGGAAGACGGCTTTGAGCTGGCGTATCCGGAAGCGGGGGAAGTCTACCGCTTTGCGTTGTGCCATGACAGCACGAATCAGCCTATGTACACGCTTGTCTACGCGAAAATGGGCGACATGGAGGTCGCCAAGCGGGAGAATTTCGGCTATCTGGTGACGCAGGGCGAAGACGGCGCGGTCTGGTCGAAAATGGTCACGCTGGCGGACTTCAATATCCACCAAATGCCCCGCGGCACAGCGGATGTTCGGCGGATGAACGAAATGGCTTGCGGCTTGCAGCGCTTTGCAAATGTGCGGAAGGACGGCGTCAAGGAAATCCGCCAAGAATGGCGGCATGTGCCGATTCAGACGGTGTGCGGCACCTATCTCACGGATGACCCGCATGTCAGCGAAGCGCATCAGGAGGAACTGTCCGCCGGAACGAAACTGACGGCGCTGGGTTACTGCGGCTGGGCGTATGTGTACGTCGAAGCGGAAGTGGACGGCGAAACGCTGTACGGGTTTGTGCCGCAGCGGGATGTGATATTCGACGACGTGGAGCAGCCGGAATTGATGGCGGAGTTTGTCGGGCATTGGCGCGCCAAAGGCGGCGGCGGCTGGTACGATGATTTCCAGCTGGATGCAGATGGGAATTTTTCCGCCGCGGATGATGATGGCGAGAGGACGTGCAGCGGCACTTGGTCTATCGTGCAGACCCCAGTGGGGAGCAATCTCTACTGGCGGGGCGACATTCCCACCATCGTCCTGCGCGGAACGGACGGCACGGTGTCCCGCTATGGGATTCAGGTGGAGAAAGAGAAAATCATGCCGGGCGCTTGGAGCATTTATTTGAGCCTTTCGACCAACGAAACAGGCAGGAGTTATGTGCCGGATGGAGCAGACGGCGATTGGGTGTATACCGATGATATTATCGGCTGGTTTGCTCGGCTGTTCTTTAGTATTTTGGGATATTGAGCAAAAGGAGATGTGGAGAATATGAAGAAACTGCGGATACTGCTGATTTTGTGCTTGACGCTGGCTGTGACACTGACCGCCGCATCTGCAAACAGCTGGAATCTGAACGGGCAATTGCTGGCGATGGTGGAGCAGACACATGACTACGACGAGTATACCGGCTTGGTGAGCGATTACAACAGAAAAGCCGCCACGACCCACACGATTCTGACCAGCCGCTATCACAACCAGCTGGTCGCGGTGGATGAGGTGAAAGACGGCTGGAAGGACGCCATCTTCTCGACGACCGCGGTCTATCAGCCGTCGGAATTGGACGAGACGGGTTATCCCAAAATCACGCGCACAAAGAACGGCTTTGAGTTGGCGTACCCGGATATTGACGAAAGGTACTATTTTGAGCTGACGCGCAACAATGAGGGGAGAACCTTTTACACGCTGATGGAAGCGCAGATGGGCGATGTGAAGGTGGAGCGGATAGCATCTTACGGCTATCGGGTGACGCTGGGCGAGGACAGCGCCATGTGGATGACCAAAATCACGCTGGAAGACTTCAACATCCACAACATGCCGAAACGCGGGCCGGACGACGTGCGCCGAATCAACGAAGCGAGCGAAGGACTGCAATACTTCGCCTGTTTGTATCCGGAGGTGGTTTCGGGGCAGAAGAGCGGCAAGAAGTCCTATGCCGTGTATTCCGCGCCGGACACGTCCTCTTACCGCGCGGCGAAGGGGAAAGCATCCGTCAGCACGGGCGACGATTATAAGCTGTACCTCACCGTGGGCGACTGGTCGCTGATTGAGTACCGCGTCAGCCTGCGGACGAGCCGATTCGGTTGGGCGCAGTTAGGCAAGCACGGCGACGAGACGACGAACGAGATTGTGCATGTGCCGATGCTGACGGCGTTTGACACCTACCTGACCGATGACCCGAACGTCAGCGAATATCATCAGGCGGAGCTGCCTGCCGGGACGAAGCTGACGGCACTGTCCCATCCGGATAACCAGTGGGCGTATGTGTACGTCGAAGCGACGGTAGACGGCAAAATCACCCGCGGCTTCGTGCCACAGCGTGACGTGGTGTTTGATGATGTGGAATTGCCAGATGAAGAGGCAAAGTTGGTCGGCAGCTGGCAGATGGAGGCGGGCGGCGAGTTCTGGGACAATTATCTCCGACTGGACGCGGACGGGAAATTCTACGGCTCGGACTGCGACGGCGCGCAGCCGTATCACGGCACATGGAGCGTTGTGCAGACACCCGCGGACAGCAACCTCTACTGGAGGGGCGACATTCCGACAATCGTCTTCCGCTGTGTCAACGGCACAGTGTACCGCTACGGCGTTGAAGTGTTCGATGATTACGAGGTAACGGAGGGTGACTATTGCCGCAGCATGAGCTTCATCACCTGCGAGGGCGGCACGGGGTATGTCTCCCATGGGGTGTATGATGAAGGCGGCAGTGTCATCACGGACGAGAACGGCAAGCTGATTTTGAAAGAACTGGATGTGACGGACGAGCTGAATTGGGGCGCATATTGGGAAGAAGAGGGGAACGGATGAGGAATTCTCAAAAAAAAAGCGTCAAAAAAGTGTCAAAAGTGATGGAAATCCTGCGCAACCTCTTGCAAAATGGCGGCAAATTGGGTAGAATATGAGGTGGGAAATGATACTCTTTCCAGATTCGCCTGTGCCAGCTGCTTGCGTCTTTTCCCCTCTGGCGTCCGGTCGTTCCACTTAGCGTAGCGCTGCTACACTGCGTTGCACTCCCGTTAGCCAGAGTGAAAAATTCGCGGCGCATCTTGGCACATTCTTATCTGGAAATAGTATAACCCCGTTTGAACGACTAAAGGAGGTATATTCCAATGGCAGTGAAAGTTGCTATCAATGGCTTTGGCCGTATCGGCCGTCTGGCGTTCCGTCAGATGTTCGGCGCTGAGGGCTACGAGGTGGTCGCAATCAACGACCTGACCTCTCCCGCGATGCTGGCTCACCTGCTCAAGTATGACACCGCTCAGGGTTCCTACTGCGGCAAGATCGGTGAAAACCTGCACACCGTGGAAGCGACCGAAGATTCCATCATCGTGGACGGCAAGGAAATCAAGATCTATGCCGAAAAGAACGCGGCGGATGCTCCGTGGGGCAAGCTGGGCGTGGACGTCGTGCTGGAGTGCACCGGCTTCTACTGCTCCAAGGAAAAGTCCATGGCGCACATCGCGGCTGGCGCGAAGAAGGTCGTCATCTCTGCCCCCGCTGGCAATGACCTGAAGACCATCGTCTACAACGTCAACAACGACACCCTGACCGCGGAAGACCAGATCATCTCTGCTGCTTCCTGCACCACCAACTGCCTCGCGCCCATGGCGAAGGCTCTGAACGACAAGTATCCGATCGTGTCCGGCATCATGACCACCGTTCATGCGTACACCGGCGACCAGATGATTCTGGACGGCCCGCATCGCAAGGGCGACCTGCGTCGTGCCCGCGCTGGCGCGCAGAACATCGTTCCGAACTCCACCGGCGCTGCGAAGGCGATCGGTCTGGTTATCCCGGAACTGAACAAGAAGCTGATCGGCTCCGCTCAGCGCGTCCCGGTCTGCACCGGCTCCACCACCATTCTGGTTGCTGTTGTCAAGGGCAGCGACGTGACCGTTGACTCCGTGAACGCCGCCATGAAGGCGCAGTCCTCCGAGTCCTTCGGCTACAACACCGAGCCGATCGTGTCTTCCGACGTCATCGGTATGCGCTATGGCTCCCTGTTCGACGCTACCCAGACCATGGTCGCGAAGATCGACGACGACACCTATCAGGTGCAGGTCGTGTCTTGGTACGACAACGAGAACTCCTACACCTCTCAGATGGTCCGCACCATCAAGTACTTCGCGGAACTGAAGTAATTCAAATCCTGCAGTCCTGCCTTTCTGGTTTAAGAAGGGCAGGACTGTTTTTTATAACAATCGAAAGGCGGAAAAAGGATTATGGCAAAAGAACCAATAGATATGAAGAAAAACTTGCAAAATATTTGGCTCGACATGCACTTCCTGCAGGATATTGCTTGCTCAAAAGAAGAAAACAAACAGTTTCGGCAATTGAAGAGAAATGGTGAAGCGCTTCCCGATGGCATTCGAGAATATCAAGATGTGAACGGAGTTGTAACGGGCGAATTTTTCAGAATTTATGATGCCGGACTTACTGAAAACGAGAGGTTGGAGTGTACTTTCTATGGTATGCTGCAACAGTTGCGAACGATAAAGAAATGTTGTGTGTTTTTCACCACACTGACGGTTATTTCATTGATTATTGGTTTTTTGTTTTGGGTGGGCGTTTTTGCTTATTGATTCCTGTAAGAACAGAAAACAACGGCGCAACAAAGTCAAATGCACCGGTGTTTTTTATATGTGAATGATGCTTCCATCGCGTTTCCCCGCCGCCCCCCTATTTCGCAGAAGAAAATTCCGAGACAACCCTTGATTTCTGCCTGCCACCTATAAATTACAGAATACAAAATATATTATTGTTACCACACCGGCGTAATTTGCCTCGCTGCCTACAATGACGTTCGTACTGTTTGTGGCTTGCAAAAAACTTGACTTTCAATTGGTTCATCTGCCGCATTTGCAACTGAATTCGACGCAAAATTCATTTTCCGACAAACCAACCCCTTGGCGCGGCGAAGTCTGCATCTGGCGGCACTGTTTACAAACGAAAGAATATGGAATATAATTATTTTAATCCTGCTTCGAGCGGGAAATAAGAAAAAGAGGTGCCCATCATGAAGAAGCTCCTGTCCCTTCTGTTGGCGCTGACCATGATTCTCCCCCTGGTGGGCTGCGCGGCGTTCGCAGAGAATGCGGATCCCATCATGATTACCGTCATCGCGACCAGCGACGTGCACGGCAAAGTGCTGCCCATCAACTACGCCACTGGCGAACCTTCTCCGAACGTGGGTCTGTCCATGATCGCTTCCATGATCGAGCAGGTTCGTGCTACGGAAAAGAACGTCGTTCTGGTGGATGGCGGCGATACCGTGCAGGGCTCTGCCATGACCTATTACTACTCCTACTTCGCTCCTGAAAAGGACGATCCCATGATGAAGGCGCTGCGCCTGATGGACTACGACATGTGGTGCTTGGGCAATCACGAGTTCAACAACGATCTGCCGATTCTCAAGCGTCAGATTGAGTATGTGATGAGCCCCGACAACGGCGAGGAGCATTCCGTGCCCATGTCCGCCGCCAACTTTGTGGCGAAGGGCACCGAGTGGGATTCCTGGATGGGCGTCCCCTACATCGTCAAGGAATTTGAGGGCGTGAAGGTCGGCGTCATCGGCATGGATACGCCCAACATCCCCGCTTGGGAGGTTGAGTCCCACTATGAGGGCATCGACTTCCGCAATCTGGTCCCCACGGTTGAGCACTTCGTGCCGATCCTGCGCGAGCAGGAGGGCTGCGACGTGGTGGTTGTCGTGGCGCACTCCGGCGTGGAAGACGCTGTTTCTACCGATGGCAACAACCCCGCGGACTACGAAAACCAGGTTCGCGCAATGATTAACCTGACCACCGGGATTGACGCGGTTGTGTATGGTCACTTCCATAACACCGACTACCGTGAGGACATCCTCAATGCCGAGGGCAAGGTTGTGCCCGTGCTGGCAGGTGGCGGCGGTGAAGGCCTGGGCTTCATGAAGCTCGCCTACGACCCGGCGACCAAGACTGTGACCCCTGTGACGGCTGAAAACGGCTACCGTTTCCTGGCGGATCAGGAAGGCCTGGTGGAAAATCAGAAGGTTGCCACGGCGCTGGCTCCCTACAACGAGGAGCTGCAGGCTTATCTGGATCAGCCTCTGGGCACTGCTACCGGCGCTTTCTCCAATAAGAACATCTCCCTGCAGCCCACCGCGCTGATGGATCTGCTGAACAAGGCGCAGCTGTCTGCGGTTCCTGCGCAGCTGTCCATCTGCGCGCCTCTGACCAGCGGCGCCGAGGTTCGCGACCTGATTCCTGCGGGCGACGTTCCGATGCGTTTGCTGTATCAGCTGTACGTGTTTGAAAACTGGCTCTATCGCGTGAACATGACCGGCGAACAGCTGCGGCTGTGGCTGGAGCATGCTACCACCAACTACACCAGTGCGTCGAACCCCGATTACCTTGGCGGGGGCTACTACACCGATGAAATCTACGGTTTGTACTACGAAATCCACTACTATGCGCCTGAAGGAAAGCGCATCCAGAACATGCAGTATCAGGGTCAGCCCGTGGCGCCTGATCAGGTGTTCTCCGTGGTGATGAACAACTACCGCTTCACCGGCGGCGCCGGCTTCATGCAGGCGGCTGGTCTGACCCCTGAGGATTACAGCCTCACGGATATGTACACCGGCGATACGCTGGGCAACGATAACGGACAGGTGCGTAACATTCTGGCGCAGTACATCCGCGACCAGAAGGAAATCACCCCCACCGTGGAAAGCACTTGGCAGTTCTTCAGAACCAAGGAAGACGCGATCGCTGCCGGCGCGAAGGTTGTGGAATAATACGCTTTCCAAATGCACCCGCGCCAGCTGCTTGCGCCTTTTCCCTTCTGACTTTCGGTCGTTCTACTTAGCGTAGTGCTGCTGCGCCGCGTTTCATGCCCGTTCGCCAGAATAAAAATTTCGCTTCACATCTTGGCGCGTTCTTA
>OIWU01003321.1_pt1 | contig 12488 bp, 9 predicted proteins | sample 1587711 | NCBI WGS metagenome assembly OIWU01 (sample SAMEA3888909, study PRJEB22519) | human gut metagenome | biome: human gut; feature: human-associated habitat; material: faeces | place: Denmark | collected 2010 | reverse complement strand
ATATCCGATCATGCTGAACAGAACCGCGGTCACGATGGACTCAAGTGCGAATCCTTTCAGGTAATCATAGCTGTTCTGGATGACCGCCGCATCCGTCGAGAAGAAGCCGGACAGGATATCGCCCTTTAGGAGAACCAGGGTAAAGACGATACAGCCGACGCACAGACCGACGCCGATTCCCGTAAAAAGGGTGTGCTTGGCACGCTTGACTTTCCCTGCCCCTACGTTTTGGGAGACGAAGGAAGCCATCGACTGCATCAGGGCGCTCGGGACGAGCATGGCGAAATTGACGATCTTGCAGGCTACACCGTAACCGGAGGATGCCTCCAGTCCCAGGCGGTTGACGAACGCGCACAGGGCTAAGAAGGAAAGCTGGGTTAAAAATTCCTGGAGCGCGAGCGGCAGCCCGATGGAAAGAAATTTCGGGCACTGGGTGTTGAACCGGAAATCATGCCGGGTGATCGTAAATGGCAGTTTTTTCTTAATTAAAAGAAGAATAGCAAATACGACGCTGAGCGCCTGCGCGGAGACGGTCGCGATGGCGGCGCCGGCGGCGTCCATATGAAGACCAGCTACCAGTGCGAGGTCGCCGATCACATTGACGATGCAGGCAACCAGGACAAAGAGAAGCGGCGACTGGCTGTCACCGAGCCCGCGGAAGATGGCGGACAGCAGGTTGTAGGCGACGATGAAGAAAATACCGCTGCCGCAGATACGAACATAACTTGTGGTCAGAGTGACTGCTTCAGCAGGAGCCTGCATGAGTACAGAGATGGGGCGGGCAAAGAAAACCATCGCTGCGAACAGGCAGACAGAAAGCAGTGTGAATACAACCGCCGCGCCGCCGATGACGGAGCCGATCTGTTCCGGGTTCTTTTCCCTCTACTTCTATATAAAACTCGGTTAAAGTTTTCAGATGTTTGCGAAATGTCTTCCGTACCCCTTCCGCCATAAAGAAGTCGAAGGCGGGAATAGCCTGTCCGCCGTGTTGCTCGTTCTGGTTTGTCTGGAATATGATGGTGGCCAGAGTGGCATAACTTTGAATGGAGTACGGATACTTCCGTTTTTAGTGCGGAAGCCGCGTTCGAACAAGTCATCCAGGTCATATTGGATACAAGTGGTAGTCTTGGTGGGATAGTAATCCAAATCATGTATATGTATGTCGCCCAACTGATGTGCTTCGGCATATTTTTTAGGCAACAGGTATTTATAGGTATAATCTTTAGTAACTTCCGAGGCAAAAGTCATCATCTGTCCGGCGGGAGTATGGCTGGACATGTTGGCATTGCTCAGGTTGACATCATTTTTGTCGATGGCTACAATGCCGTCCATGATGTGCTTCATTTGCGTTTTACGGTCGCGTTCCGTATTCCGCCATTCGCGATAAATAATATATTTCTTGGCCACTTCGGGACGTACTTTCATCAGTTCCTTTTCTACCAGATCCTGAATCTCTTCCACACTGATGGTTGGAGATACGAAATTGCTGATAACCCGCATGGTAATTTCAGCAATCAGTTTGTCTTCATTGTCAATTCCGGAGGCATGGAATGCCTTGCCGATTGCATTTTTAATTTTACTGATGGAAAAGTCTTCCCGCTTTCCATCACGCTTAATAATACAAATCTCAGCGTAATTCATTGTTTGAAAAATTAATTGTTAATTTAAAAAACTTGGCTGTCCTTCCAGGCAGGTTTTCTGACTTATCTCTCCCTTAAAACGCCTTCCCGCAAATGGTTTTGTAGTGGCATATTGTTTCAGCTCTACGAGAATTACAGCAGCGGGTACTGTTGCTGATTTTCACGGCATTCCCTCTTGGAAGTGGTTAACTTCACCTTGTCGGACAGCTGCAAAGGTATAACATTTTGGGAAACTTTCTATTTAAAAAATGGATAAAAGTTTTCCAAAACGGATAACTTATTGAAGATGGGAAGGTTATAAAATGTACCACAATGCCATCATGTGGCAGACCGTTCCTCCTAATACGAACAGATGGAAAACAGAGTGCATATAGGGCAATTTGGGGAAGGAATAAAAAACAGCTCCGGTGATGTAAGACACTCCTTCACCGATTAACCAATAAATAAAAGCGGGAGGCACATGTTGGCAGAGCGGCTTGAAACCTACAAAAATGCTGCATCCCATGGCTATATAGCAAATTGTTTCCAGGTTGCTATGTTCTTTCAGGTTACAAAAACATAGAATGATCCCGGCGAGGGCGCATAGCCATACGAAACTAAGAATTCCCCATCCCCAATAATCTGCTTCCCGCAAGGCTATCAGCATGATGGGGGAATAGCTGCCTGCGATATGCAGATAAATCGAAGCATGATCGAATTTGCGCAACACTTCGCGGTGAGGAGATGGTTTGCTGGCATGATACCAGGTGGAGCTGATATAGGAAGACAGCATACCGAATAGGTAGAGCCACATGCCGCCTGTTGCCCACGGATTGCCACTTTTCATGGCAGTAAGCAACAGATAACCGCCGCCGGCGATACCTATCAGGATACCAACGCCATGTGACAGGGTATTGGCCCACTCTTCTCCTTTGGTATAGTGTATGGTCAATTTCTTATAAGTTTTTTGGAGTTAATCCCATGCTTTTTGCTTTCTTCAACATGTGTTCTAAAGCAGCATCATGCTCATTAGGGATGATTCCATCCAGTATGGCATCCTTGATAGAACTTTTCAGACTGCCTATTTCACGGCAGGGCTGCAGGTCGAATATCCGCATAATTTCTTCTCCGTCTACCGGAGGTTGGAAATTGCGTATCCGGTCTTTTTCTTCCAGGTCTTTCAGCTTCTGGCGTACCAGTTTGAAGTTATCCAGGAATTTTTGTTTTCGTGCTTCATTTTTTGAAGTGATGTCCGCTTCGCACAGCATCATCAAGTCGTCAATATCATCTCCGGCTTCAAAAAGCAGACGTCGCACGGCGGAATCGGTTACTACATCATCTGCGATAACAATGGGGCGCATGTGCAGGCTGACCAACTTTTGGACATATTTCATCTTCTCATTCATGGGCAGTTTCATCTTGCGGAAGAGATCCGGAACCATTTTCTCACCGATAAAGTTATGATTATGGAAAGTCCATCCTATACGTGGCTCCCAGCGTTTGGTACGTGGCTTGCCTATATCATGCAACAGCGTAGCCCAACGCAGCCATAGGTTGTCGGTATGTTTGGAAATATTGTCCACAACTTCCAGGGTATGATAGAAGTTGTCTTTATGGGCACGCCCGTTTCGGGTTTCCACTCCTTGCAGCGCCACCAGTTCGGGAAAAATCAAAGGCAGCAGTCCGCAGCGGTCCAGTTCTATAAAGCCTTTGGACGGTATGGGGGCGAGCAGGATCTTGTTCAACTCGTCGGAGATGCGCTCTTTGGAGATAATATGAATGCGTTCCTTGTTGCGTGACAGTGCTTCGAAAGTGGTGTCGTCAATATAGAAGTTCAGTTGTGTGGCAAACCGGACACAACGCATCATGCGGAGCGGATCGTCACTGAAAGTGATGTCCGGGTCCAGCGGTGTACGGATAGTTCTCTCTTTCAAATCGTCCAGCCCGTTAAAAGGATCTACCAGTTCACCGAAACGTGCTTTGTTCAGGCACACTGCCATGGCATTGATCGTGAAATCGCGCCGGTTTTGGTCATCCTCCAGGGTGCCGTCCTCTACTACGGGCTTACGGCTGTCATGGCTGTACGACTCTTTACGGGCACCGACAAACTCCACTTCCGTATCATGGTATTTAACTTGTGCCGTGCCGAAATTCTTAAAAACAGAAACGTGTGCTCCGCGTCCCAGCTTCCTGCCGAAGGCCTGTGCCATTTCAATTCCGCTTCCTACTACTACAACGTCTATATCCTTCGAGGGACGCTTCAGGAATATATCTCGTACATAACCTCCTACAACGTAACATTCCAATCCCAGTTCGTCTGCCGTTTCGGAGATTAACTTGAATATCTTATTATTAAAGTGTTCTTTTAGTTCCATATTCATCTTAAAGAGGGGCAAATTTACGATTTTTTGCGCAGGATAAGGAGAAATCACGCAATTAAATTGTATTTTTGCCTGCATATAAAACGATCAAGTACATGAAAAAGATAGGATTAGTAGCATTATTTGCCTTGTTGCTGGCCGGTTGTGATGATGGCGGCGAGAAGAAAGCGCAAGAAAATTTGCGTAAGGCCGAAGCGGCTTTGGAAAAAGAGAACTTTAATGAGGCCAAATTGCAGATAGACAGTATCCGCATCCTTTATCCGAAAGCGTTTGAAGCCAGAAAACAGGGAGTCAAGCTGATGCAGCAGGTGGATTTGAAAGAACAGCGGAAAAGTCTGATTTACCTGGATAGCATGATGGTGGTGAAACAAGCTCAGCTGGATTCCGTCAAGGGTAATTTTGTTCTTGAGAAAGATACTGCATATCAGGAGGTGGGTAACTATTTTTATCCCACCCAGACGGTAGAAAAGAATATAGGCCGTTCATTCTTGCGCGGACAGGTGAACGAGCAGGGGGAAATGTCCCTTACCTCTATTTATTGTGCTGGCGGCACGTTGCATCACACGGCGGTGAAAGTGAGTGTGGGGGATACCTTTGCCGAAACTCCCGCCTCGAAAGACAGCTATGAAACCACTGACTTGGGCCGTGCAATCGAGAAGGCCGATTATAAGATGGGGGAAGACGGCGGCGTTATCGCTTTTATTGTAGCGAACAAAGATAAGAATATCCAACTTCAGTTTATCGGAGACCGTACTTATAAAACGGCTATGCAACCCAATGACCGTAAGGCGATTGCAGAATTGACGGAGTTGGCGCGCATCCTGTCCGGCATGGAACAAATCCGTAAAGATAAGAAAGAAGCGAACTTGAAAATAGAGTTTGTAACCCGCAAAATGCAGGAACAGGAGGAAGAGAAGTAATGTGGATGGGAACACAAACAATGCGGATCCTGAAGAGAATCTCCCCAAAGTCCGCATTGTCCGTGTTCCTTGTTTCATGTACAGCCCTTACAATCGCTTCAGGGCCAGCTTGATCACTTTCTCTACCGGGGCGGCAGGCTCCTCTTTCAGTATGGCAGCCACTACCTTTTGTGATGCGGCTTGTGCGAATCCCAGCATGGTGAGTGCGGCGACAGCCTCGTCATGAATTTCCGTATTGCCCGGATTGGCAAACATTTCACTGTTCACCGTCTCCACGCCCGAAGTGGCGATCTTGTCCTTTAAGTCCACTATGATGCGTTGGGCAGTTTTCAGGCCGATGCCTTTTACCGTTTTCAATAACTTGTCATTACCGGAACTGATTACTCCGCACAGTTCGGAAGGGGATAAGGCCGACAGAATCATACGTGCCGTGTTGCCGCCGATGCCCGATACGGAAATCAGTAACAAAAACACCTCCCGTTCCTGTTTGGTCGAGAATCCGTAGAGTACGTAGGCATCTTCCCGGATCGCTTCATAAATATATAATTTCGTATTGCTCTGATTCTGAATGGCCGAATACGTATTCAATGAGATATTGATGCTATACCCCATCCCGTTACAATCTAAAACCACCGTTGCCGGAGTAATCTCCGCAATGTCTCCTTTAATATATTCTATCATGGTTGTTTCATTTGAAAATTTACAGTTCTTTGCAAAAATAGGACATCTATCTTTTAAATTATAAGTTCGGCAAGAATATTTTTAAATTATTAGGTCGTAGTGAACAAAAAAACGAGGCAAAATGTTTATTTTTGCAGCGAATTAACAGATAATAGTAAACTAAACCCAATAAAAGATGAAAAAAATAAGAGCGGCCGTGGTTGGATACGGTAACATTGGTCAGTATGTAGTGGAGGCTTTGGAAGCTGCTCCCGATTTTGAGATTGCAGGTATCGTCCGTCGTAGCGGTGCGGAAAACAAGCCTGCCGAGTTGGAAGCATACGCTGTGGTGAAAGATATAAAGGAATTGAAAGATGTGGATGTGGCTGTGCTGGCTACTCCGACCCGTAGCGTGGAAGAATATGCGAAAGAGATTCTGGCAATGGGTATCAATACGGTAGATAGTTTCGACATTCATACGCAAATCACTTCTCTCCGCCGTTCATTGGATGAGTCGGCAAAGGCCGGTAAGGCTGTCGCTATTATTTCTGCCGGATGGGATCCGGGAAGCGATTCTGTAGTCCGTACACTGCTGGAAGCCATCGCTCCGAAGGGTATTACTTATACCAATTTCGGCCCGGGACGCAGCATGGGGCATTCCGTAGCAGTCCGTGCCATTGATGGAGTGAAGGATGCTTTGTCCATGACTATTCCTGTGGGAACCGGTATCCATCGCCGTATGGTGTATGTGGAACTGGAAGAAGGTGCGGACTTCAAGACTGTGGAAGCCGCCATCAAGTCGGATCCTTATTTTGTAAATGACGAGACACATGTAAAACAAGTTCCATGTGTGGACGATTTGAATGACGTGGGTCATGGCGTTAACCTGGTTCGTAAAGGGGTATCGGGCAAGACTCACAATCAGTTGTTCGAGTTTGACATGAAGATTAATAATCCGGCTCTTACCGCGCAGGTGCTGGTTTGCGTGGCACGCGCCTCCATGAAACAGCAGCCCGGATGTTATACCATGATTGAGGTTCCGGTAATTGACCTGTTGTGCGGCGACCGTGAGGAACTGATTGCCCATTTGGTATAAAGAGGTCTCCTCAAAAAGAACGATATTCTGAAAATCTCTTCTCTGTTTTATTCCGGAGAAGAGATTTTTTTATTTCCTTTGTGTTCATAAACAAAGAAATAGAACAATGATAGCAAGTATTGTATGGGATGTGGATCCTATCTTATTTAAAGTAGGTAGTTGGGAAGTGCGTTGGTATGGGCTGATGTGGGGCCTTGGTTTCATATTGGCTTATGAAATGGTAAGCCGTTTATTCAAAAAAGAGAAGTATCCGGAAGAGTGGGTGGACAAGCTTTTTGTCTATTGCATAGTCAGTACGGTCATTGGCGCCCGTCTGGGGCATTGTTTATTTTATGAATGGGACTATTATAGCGCCCATCCTGTTGAAATATTCAAGATTTGGAAAGGTGGGTTGGCAAGTCATGGAGGGGTGTTTGCCATCATTCTGGCTCTGATGTGGTATTCAAAAAAAGTAACCCGGAAAAGTGTGTGGTGGTTGTTTGACCGCATGATACCTGCTGTGGCGATTGTCTGCTTCTGTATCCGTTTTGGTAATTTAATGAATTCCGAGATATTCGGATATCCCACCACGTTGCCTTGGGGATTTGAATTTGTCCGTTCCCGGGAGTGGTATCAGCTGTATGAAGGTTTGCCTTGCCATCCTACTCAGATTTATGAAATGCTGTATTGCCTGGTTGCCGGTGTAACAGCCTGGGTGATGTACCATACATACCATTTACAAAAGAGGGTGGGATTAATAACCGGAGTAAGCTTGCTTATATTCTTTGGCACTCGCTTTGCTCTGGAGTTTATGAAGAATCCGCAGGTTGCCGAAGAGGCGGATATGACTTTTAATATAGGGCAGTGGCTCAGTGTGCCGCTGATTCTGCTGGGGGCGTATCTCATAGCCACCAGCCGCACCCGGAAAGAATAAAGGTTCCGGGAGAGGGGGGAAGCAGGTGAAAGGATACCTTTTCAGCCTTCCGGCATCGCCCTGTATATCACGTGCGGGGCGCGTCCGTCTCTTTCTATTTTCTTTTCGCTGCTCCATTGGCGTAGTTCGCTGCCGGCTTTTGTTTTCAGCAACCCTGTCAAGGCACAATATTCCTTGCAAGTGATAATGGAGTGCTCTTTCAGATAATTTGTCAGCCGTACAAAGCGTTCTTCTGCTGAATATCGGGTGGAGGAGGTCCGGAAACCATATTCCGCCCGTTCCAGCTTTCCTTTGCTTCGTACCTCCTTACGGAATTTCCGGGTGGGTTTGAACTTTATGTTGTCAAAATGTACCGATGCGGCGCGTATCTCGCTTTTGTCCGTTACCTTGCGGCAAGTCAGTGTGGCCGAGAAAGTACCCAGTTCTCCCAGTTTTACGTTATAACCGTCTGCCAGGTAATTGGCGATAATGCTTTCCAGGTCACATAACAGACCGACGACGGTCCCTTCGTGGACGGTAGAACGCCGGGCGATGTCTTTAGCCAGGTCTTTCAGGTTTTTTGTGCCCGATACTACAATTTGCGGATACAGGGTGGGCTGTTCCTTCTCTCCCTGTATGTCGGGGGAGGTTTTGAAATCATACTTTGCTGCCATGTTTAATGCTTTTTAATAGGGAGATTAAGTCGTTTCTTGCTGAACGCTAAGGGGATTCTTTCTATTAACTTCTATAGACGCAGGCAATGGACCGTACGGTTTACTGTAGTGGACTGTACGGTCTGCTATAGTGGATTGTACAGTCTGCCATCGGAGTCTGTCTTAGTATTCAGGACAAAAGTACTTAATCATACTGGAAAAACCTATTAATTCATAGGAGAAAAGAGCTTATACGGGCAAATTAGATGTTTCCCTTGAAGGTTTGAGGGATTTTCCTTTCATTGTGGTGTCTTTCTTTTCAGTTGGTGTGCTGTAAAGGTAAGTGTTTTATGCTGATTACCGGCATACTTCGGATAGAAAAAGAGGAGGCGGGCTGACAGTAGGCTGAAGGATTATCCTTCAGGTGTTTTCTTCGATGGAATGGGGAAAAACAGCCCAAACTGAAGGCTGAAGGAAAATTGGCATGAATTTGTTTTTAGAGGTGAAAAGGCGTATGGTTCACGAGAAATGTTACATAATCCGTCACTTTTGTTGCAATGAAACAAAAATGCCGGCAGCTGTAACAAATGTTTTATAGAGGTTGCCGGCTGTCCCCTACCTTTGCCTCAGAAAAACTTCTAAAAACATTTAATGCTATGAGCAAAAATCAGCAAAAGAACCGGATGGGCGCGGTCATTATTTTACTTGCCGCCGCTTGCTTGAATGGTTATGCACAACAAGATTCTACCAAAGTGTCCTCTGATTCGAAAGAGGAAGGCAATCGCAATGTCATGTTGAATGCGGCTAGTGCCAATGGTCCTCGTGAAATCTCTATCGGTCTGCCCGGTGGTGATGTGAATGTACTCGAAAATGGTCTGCCTGTGGTATATAATTCGAATCCTCATAATGTAAACACGCATTGGCGCGGAGACAGCAGCTTGGGACATACCGGATTGCTGAAGATTTCCGAAACAGCGATTACTACCGGTAATATAGGTTATGCTGTCAATTCGTTTACGGAACTCGGCTTGGATAAAGAGAAGAAAATGAATGGTGTGCTGAACTACGGCACCAATCATTTCGGTAAACAGCAATTTGACTTCAATCTGAATGGAAGCATCGGAAAAGATTGGTTTTACAGCGGCAGCATCTATCAGAATTTTGATCCGGGTTCGTTCAAACTGCGTTTTGCGCAATATCAGGACCGGACTCAGATCTATAAGTTTGCCTTGACCAAGTTCTACAATGAAGGACGTGGACAGCTCTCTGCCATCTACCATTACAGCAACAGCCATTGGTTGTCCAATGCTACCACCGGTGCACCATTTATTTATGTAGGCGATGGGAGTGTGAAGGAGATTCCCGGTTTCGGACTGGGGACTTCTTCTTATCTGCCCAATGTATCGGATATGGTTTATATGGACATGCGTACCGGCGAGATGAAAAAGATCAGTCTGTATGATGCTACGGCCAGTAAAGGAAATCAGTTGACGGTTCTGAACCGTTACCGGTGGGATAACGGGTTGGAGTGGAAAATCAATATGAAGTATGACCATGCTTTGGGTTCCTATCTGTACCAGACTCCGATGTCTATGGAGCAGAAAGTAGGAGCCGACGGCTATAGCACCAAAGGACTGGATGGAACATTGAATCCTTATGAGGGATATGTACAGAGCCGCATGTCCTGTTTCAACCGGGGGAATATAGATGAGTTCTTCTTTACCACCGAGTTGTCGCGGAAGTATGATGATATGACTTGGCGTGTGGGGGTGAACGAATGGTATTATGATGTGGACTATGCTTCGAACACTACCATGTATGACCATACGGTGGAAGAATATCCCCAAATGTTGTACAGCGCCGATACGAAGGATATTCATCATTACGGAAACACTCCTTATTATAATCTGAACCAGAATGCTTCCGAATATTACAAAGGACATGAAAACAAACTGGCTCTTTATGCTACTCACGACTGGGACATCACCGATAAATGGAATGTGTATTATGGCGCACGCTTCGAGTACCAGCGTCTGGCAGGAAAGAACCTGGCGGTATATAATGCCGAAGGCAATCCGGTAGGCCGCTTTGCCGGTTATCATATCGGGGCAGTTGCAGCCGATGGTACGAAGATAGCTCCCCGTTATTTCAGTTACAATTGGCTGAACATGGCTTTCACGGCTGCCGCCACTTATAAAATGACAAAGCAGTTTGGCTTTACCGCCGATTTCACCTACAATACCCAGCGTCCGAATATGTCGAACTTTGCTCCTGCCGAGATGCCGAATGTAGATAAGATTACGATTCCGTTGGGGCGTGCGGGTATTTATTTCAATAATGACTGGATTAGTCTGACCTCACTGTTCAGTTACATTGCCAAGACTAACAACAACTCTACCTTGAATCTGATTAATCCGAATAATGATAAGGATATTAAGGCGGCTGCATTGAGTTATGATATTGAAACAATAGGGTGGACGACGGATGCGGTGGTGAAACCTTTCAAAGGATTTGATTTCCACTTCCTGTTCACTTACCAAAGCCCGAAGTATAAGAAGTATGAAACGGGAGTGACCTTTAGTGACGGGACAACATCGGGTATCAATGCCACCGGCAATATCGTTACCGAAATTCCGAAGGTGCTGATTGAGCTGGACCCTAGTTACAACATTACCAAAGACTTGAAGGTATGGGCCAGTTTCCGTTACTTCAGCAAGACGTATGCAAATATTAAAAATGCCTATTATTTCAACGGCCGTTGGGAAACATTCGGTGGAATAAACTGGAATGTGAACAAACATTTGTCCTTAAGCGGAACTGTGATAAACTTCTTGAACCAGACCGGGGCGAAAGGAAGTATTTCGGGAGCCGAGCTGGTAGATAAGGAGAATGCGGCGGCATATAACGGCGCATGGATGGCAGGCAGCTATATCCGTCCGTTCACCGTAGAATTTGCGGCGAAAATAACATTCTGATTCAAGAGGGATTTAATTCTTCTTTATGGTGGAAAAGTAACATTTATACATAAGAATGAAACAAATGTTTCAGCCGGTAAGGCAGGTTTCCGTTAACTTTGCCGATAACGAAAAACAATCAAACAAAACTTTTAATATCCTATACTTCATGAAAACAAATCTTGTTAACCTTGCATTAGGTTTAGCCTTTACAGGAGGCGCTGTTTCTTGTCAGTCACAAAAAAATGACCTGGTTTTCGAACATCAGGGAGATACGGTGACAATCGTACATATTGCCCGTCCCGCTAAATATTTGTTGCTTCCGATTCAGGAGAGCAGCAAGGAAGGACTGGTAAGGCTGGATACTGGGAGCCCCGCAGATACCGATATGGATGTGCGTCTGGCTACAGACAGCGTTGAATATTATGTTCCGTTTGCCTTGCCTCAGGGAAGTGAGGAAGCTACTGTCATTATAAAGAAGGTGGCGGCAGATGCGCTGTGTTGGGACAGCATCCGGGTTTCGGATACATTTGATACGGCAAACAGGGATAAGTTCCGTCCGGTTTATCATCACACTCCGCTTTATGGCTGGATGAATGATGCCAACGGACTGGTTTATAAAGACGGTGAATATCACCTTTATTTTCAATATAATCCATACGGCTCCGTATGGGGAAATATGCACTGGGGACATTCCGTGAGCAAGGATTTGGTTCATTGGGAGCATCTTGACCCGGCGATTGCCCGTGATACTTTGGGGCATATCTTCTCGGGAAGTGCTATTGTGGATAAAAATAACAGCGCAGGCTACGGTGAAAATACAATTGTCGCTTTTTATACTTCGCACCGTAATATACCCGGTGGGCAGAGCCAGGTACAAAGTATGGCATACAGTACGGACAACGGGCGTACTTATACGAAGTATGAACAGAATCCGGTTCTTACTCCGTTTGACGGACTACAGAATTTCCGTGACCCGAAGGTCTTTTGGTATGAACCCGAACAGAAATGGATTATGATTGTCAGTGCGGATAAGAATATGCGTTTTTATTCATCTGCCAACTTGAAGCAATGGGAATATATGAGTGAGTTTGGAGAAGGATTTGGTCCTCAGCCCAATCAGTTCGAATGTCCGGATTTCATCCAACTTCCTGTAGATGGTGACCGGACCAGGATGAAATGGGTGATGATTGTCAATATCAATCCGGGATTTGTCTATGGAGGCAGCGGTACGATGTATTTTACAGGCGACTTTGACGGGCATCAGTTTGTATGTGATACGAAACCCGAGGTGGTGAAATGGCTCAACTGGG
>OIWU01003319.1_pt1 | contig 12495 bp, 13 predicted proteins | sample 1587711 | NCBI WGS metagenome assembly OIWU01 (sample SAMEA3888909, study PRJEB22519) | human gut metagenome | biome: human gut; feature: human-associated habitat; material: faeces | place: Denmark | collected 2010 | reverse complement strand
CGCTTATGAAAAATACGCAGCAGGTGTATGCCGGGTATACTTACGGACGTGACAATCTGGTGGAGACTTGTCAGGATTCCGATAGTTCCAGAGGATTTTTGGTATAAAAATCCTCTGGATTTTTTTGTGTGCGCAGCTCATAGTTGCGGATGCTTGTAAGAAGAAATTTGTAGCGCATCTGCACGGAATTTAATTCATAAATGTAACAGTCGATCAGATCCGGATCGATGACGTTTTCCAGATTGCGGTAGGCGTCCTGCAGATCCTGTGCCGTCTGGTGCAGATCGTTTATCAGCAGCGTATAATGATTATCATTCGTTTTTTCGGGTTGAAAAAAACGCAGCATAGTTCCTCCAGATCTATGGGTTCTGCCGAAGTCTGCGGCAGTGTTGTTCCTTCTATCTTATTCAAAGTATAAGCAAATAAATCCCATTCTATACAAAAAACGGTAAAAATCTGTCCGTCCGCCGGAACAGACAAACTGGCATAAACGGACGCGGACATTCATAGATATAGAAAAAAGTGTGGAGGAAACGCCATGCAGGAAATGTCGCTGACATCATTCTGGATCATTGCGGGAAGCTGTGTGCTGGTCCTTGGAATTATGATATTAAAAAATCGTGCAAGGTTTGCATTGAATTTTCTGGTGCGCGCGGTTCTGGGTGCCTGCGCCATCGCATGTGTGAACAAATGGCTCGCACAGCAGGGAATCATGCTTGCCGTCGGCATCAATCCGGTGACCCTTTTGACAACCGGAAGCCTTGGTTTTAGCGGGGTTGCGCTTCTTTATGGAATTTTGCTGCTCAAAATTTTGTGAGAATCTTACAAATGTAAATAAAATGCGAAAAACCTATAGACAAAGCAAAAATGAATTGCTATAATCCGATTTACAAATGAACGAAGGGGTGGTGAGTTGGGGAACTTATGACACTGACGCTGTTGACGGTACTTGTATTTGCGGTAGCATCCATACTGACACTGTACATGATTTTATTTACTGCAGTGATTCAGGATTTTATGTGCATGAAGATCAGTAACCGGCTGATTGTTTCCGGACTTATTTGGGGACTTGCCTTCCGGCTTATGGGGGATGGAATGGCAGGGGTGTTACCGTTTCTGATTCATATTTCTATTCCGGTTATCTTATTGTTTCTTTTATTTCAACTGCGTGTAATTGGCGCAGGAGATATCAAGTTATTTTCCGTAGCTGGTGGATTTCTTTCAATGAGACAGTTGTTATATGTCATACTGGCGGCATTTGTGACGGCAGCAGTAATTGGACTGGGGAAGCTGCTGTATCAGAAGCGAATGGCGGGAATATTCGGGAATCAGAGAACACTGATTCATTTTTCAGCGATGATTTTAATTGGATATTTTATTGTAGTCTGGGGGTGTGCCATTGAATAAAATTGCGGTGGCAGTCTGTGATACAGACCGGGAATACCGGGACAGATTTGTCACATACCTGGTGGAACGCAAGGCGGAAGAATATGCAGTATCCGCATTTTCGATGCCGGAGAAGCTTTTGGAAGCGTTGGAGGAAGAGAAGCCGGATCTTGCGATATGCGGGACCGGATTTGAAGAGATGGCGGAGAGACTGGCGGGATACGATATTCCGGTGCTGGTCTTGCAGGAGACGATGGCAGATGCGGTTGCGGAATCGGTAACGTACGGTTCCGTGCCGGAAAGCTGCCGTGGAATCTGCCGTTATCAGTCCATGGAGGTCATTCTGCATGAGGTGCAGGTGATGACTCTGACGGGAGCCGGCAGCAGAAGGATGGAGAATGTCGGAACGGGAATGGAGGTAATTGGTGTTTATTCTCCGATCTGCCATGAAATGCAGATGCCGTTTTCGATGGTTCTCGCACAGAAGCTGTCGACGGAGAAGAAGGTATTATATGTGAATCTGATGGAACATTCCGGGATGCTGGAGCTGCTTGGCGTTCCGGGAGAATGTGATCTGGGCGAGGTGATTCTCGCATTGCGCAGGCAGCGCCTTACGGCGGAAACGCTTGGCAGAGGGATTCATGAGACCGAGTGGATGCACTATGTAGAACCGTTTGATAATCCGGAGGATCTGGGGGAGATGACCGCGGGGGATCTGCAGGAACTGATCTCCTTTCTGGAGAAGCAGACGTCATATGAGATCCTCCTGTTGGATTTTGGTCAGGGGTTAAGGGATTTTCTATCCTTTCTGGGGCTTTGCACCAGTATTTATTGTCCAATGAAGAGCGGCTTTTACTACGACTGCCGGATGGATCATTTCCGCAGATACCTGGAAAGAGAGCCTGCGGTGGACATTGCAGACCGGATGCAGGTGATAAGGCTCCCGTTTTCTGCAGGAAAGATACGTGCGGGAATGGATGTGTACCGTCAGTTTTTGTGGAGTGAATTTGGGGACTATGTCCGGAACCATATCGATGGACAGGAAGAATAAGACCGGGACAGGGGGATGCGCAATGCAGATTGCGGGAGAAGAGATAGAACGGCTGCGCAGACAGATCATGGAGCAGATCGACCTGACGCGGACGGTGGAGGATGAGGAGGTATATCAGCTGATCGAAGCACAGGTAAGGGACTTTGCCAGAGAGAGGATGCTTACGCTGGGGGAGCGGGAAGCTGTGGTACAGACCTTGTTTTATTCCCTGCGCAAGCTGGATGTACTGCAGGAACTGCTGGAAGATCCGACGATCACGGAGATCATGGTAAACGGTGCAGAACATATCTTCTACGAGAAAGCGGGACGGCTGTACAAAGCGGAGTACGGGTTTTCCTCCAAAGAAAAGTTAAATGATGTGATCCAGCAGATGGCAGGATACAGCAACCGTATGGTGAATGAGGCATCTCCGATTGTCGATACCCGTCTGGCGGATGGTTCCCGCGTCAATATTGTGCTGGAGCCGGTAGCGATCGACGGGTCGGCCGTTACGATCCGGAAGTTTCCGGAAAATCCGATCGGTATGGAGGATCTCATCCGGATGGGAAGCATCTCACAGGAAGCGGCAGATCTACTGAAAATACTGGTGCGGTGCGGCTACAATATTTTCATTTCCGGGGGAACCGGTTCCGGAAAGACTACCTTTTTGAATGCACTTTCCCAGTATATTCCCCGCGAGGAACGTATCATTACAGTCGAAGATTCGGCGGAACTACAGCTTTTGGACAAACCGAATCTGGTGCGGCTTGAGACGCGCAATGCCAATACAGAAGGCGTTACGCCGATCACGATCCGCGATCTGATCCGGACGGCGCTTCGCATGCGCCCCGAGCGCATTATCGTCGGGGAGTGCAGAGGCGCGGAGGCGCTGGATGTATTGCAGGCAATGAATACCGGGCATGACGGAAGTCTCTCGACCGGGCACGCCAACTCGTGCAAGGATATGTTAAGCAGATTGGAGACGATGGTTCTGATGGGCATGGAACTGCCGCTTTCCGCGATACGCAGTCAGATTGCATCGGGGATCGATATCCTGATCCATCTGGGAAGGCTGCGGGATAAAAGCCGTAAGGTATTAAAAATAGCGGAAATAGCAGGAATGGAGCAGGGCGAGGTTGTGCTCCATGAATTGTTCAGGTATGAAGAGTCCGGGGAGGAGGCACGGCATGTGAGGGGAACCCTGATGAGAACCGGCCGGCTGATGCATACCGAAAAATGTGAGCGTGCAGGAATGAACCTGGAGAAGGAGGGGAGCAGTGGATTATAGAAAATACCGGGCAGGTTTTGTGGAAAAACTGGCTTGTGCGGCAGTGGGAGCAGGGGCGGCAGGAATGGCAGCGTGGCTGTTTTACCGGTCTGTGTGGGGAATGCTGCTGTTTCCGGCGGCGTACCTGGTATGCGTAAAAAAGTATTGCGCCCTGCAAAAGGAAAAGAGAAAGGAACAGCTGCTCATGGAGTTCAAGGATGCCATGCAGTCTGCATCGTCGGCGCTGCTGGCAGGATATTCCATAGAAAATGCATGGAGGGAGACGGAGAAAGAACTTCTGGAATTGCATGGGGAGAAGGGACTTATGGCGGCAGAGGTGCGCTGGATGAATGAGGGGGTGCGCATGAACGAACCATTGGAGCGTCTGTTGCTTTCGTTTGCGGCGCGAAGCGGGTGTGAGGAGATCGAGAGTTTTGCGGAGGTGTTCGCGTTTGCAAAGCGGAGCGGCGGAGACTTTGTCCACATTATGCAGACGACGGTACAAAAACTCGCGGGGCGGATTGAAGTCGAAAGGGAAGTGGCAACCGTGCTTGCAGGAAAGCGTCTGGAGGGGCGGATTATGGAAATAATGCCGCTTGCAATTCTGGCATATCTTCAGGTGGCATCGGGAGAATTTCTGGACGCTTTGTATGGCAGCGCATTCGGGGTGGCTGTCATGAGCATCGCTTTTTGCTGCTATCTTGCCGCCATCAAATGGTCAGAGCATATATTGGATATTCAGATCTGACGAAAGGTTTGTGGATAAAGAGGTGGAAAATGTGATTGTATGTGGAATAGCGCTTGGACTGGCGGTACTCGGATGGGCAGTCAGCCGGAAATGGGGCAGGAAAGACTGGCAGAAAGGGGCGGCAGTCATTGCGGCAGCGGCATGTCTCGGGCTGCTGTCCGGATACATGGAACTGCAGACAGATGAGGATCCGGAGAAGGGGCTGCTTCGGAGAGAAAATGGAGAAGGTGACTACGAGGCAGACCTGCGTATGTATGTGGATGGGGCGAAAAAGGCGGAAGCTTACACGGTGCATGTGCCGGAGCAGGAGCTGACAAAGCAGGAGGAGCAGGCATATCTTCGAGCGGCAGAGGAAGAACTCATTAAGGAATTCCCGGGAGACAATGAATCTGTGAATTGTATCCGGGATGCTGTTGTCATTCGTGAGGAATATCAGGAAGGGCATGTTGAGGCGGAATGGAGCTTTGACAATTACCGGCTGATAGAGAGCCGCACTGGAAGAATTGTGGGAGAACCGGACGAGGAGGGGGAGCTGGTGAATGTGCAGGTCACTCTGACATGTGGAAAATCCAGATGTGTACAGGAGTTTTATATCTGCGTGTATCCCAGACTGTTAGACGAGGAAGAGCGCTTCCGGAAGGGGATTTCAGAAAAGATTGCGCGACAGCAGCCGGAGGCGGGAGCGGACAGACTTTTTCTGCCGGATGAGGTGGAGGGACATACCATACACTGGGAGCAAAGGCGCGATCAGAGACCGGAAAAGATCCTTATACTGGGCGTGATTCTCGCCTGCTTTGTACCGGTGGTATCCATGAGCAGAAAGCAGGAGGAGCAAAAGAAGCGCAAAATTCTTCTGGAACTCGAGTATCCGGATCTGGTGAGCAAGCTGGCATTGCTTCTGGGGGCGGGAATGACGCTTCAGGGAGCGTTCAGAAAAATTGCCGGAGCTTATGGACAGAAGCGGATACAGAATAAAACGGCGGAAATGCCCGCCTATGAGGAGATGCTGGTCGCCTGCCGACAGATGGAGAGCGGTGTGGGGGAACAGCGGGCGTATGAGCATTTCGGAGAACGGTGCGGTGTGGCATCCTACCGGAAGCTTGCCGGCATACTGACGCAGAATCTGCAAAAAGGAACCCGTGGTATTACGGTACTGTTGGAGCAGGAAGCGCAGAATGCGTTTGAGGAGCGGAAGCATGCCGCAAAACGTTACGGTGAGGAAGCCGGAACAAAATTGCTGTTTCCGATGATGCTGATGCTCGGAATTGTGATGGTGATACTGTTGGTGCCGGCGGTGCTGGCATTTCAAATTTAGAAAGGGAGGGATTCTATGAGAGGGATCAGAGAGTTTATCAGAGAAGAAGACGGTGTGGGAGTTGTGGAATTGATTCTGATTCTGGTCGTGTTGATCGGGCTGGTACTGATCTTTAAAGATCAGCTTACAAGTCTGGTGAACGATATTTTCGATACGATCACGAAAAAGGCGGGAAAGGTCTGAGAATGAGAAAGAGAGCAAGTATTACGGTATTTTCCGCACTTGCGTTTGCGCTGGTGGCATCCTTCCTTATGGCTCTTCTGGAGGCGGGGAGGGTGTACCAGATACAGACGTATGCAGATATGAAGTCCACGCTTGCGCTGGAGTCGGTATGCGCAGAGTATCAGCCGGTGCTCTGGGAAGAATTTCATTTGCTGGGACTGGATGGCGCCTACGGTGGGGATACATTTTCCATGGATCATGTAACCGCTGTTTTAAGAGAGCGGCTTGACCGGAATCTGGACGTTGATGGAGCGGGAGGAAGCATCCTGCAGGTCACCCTTGCAGGAGCAGAGCCGGTGGCATACCGTCTGATGACGGATCAGGAGGGAAGCGTGTTTCTGCACTGTGTGGCAGCATATATGAAGCAGAATATGGCGCTGGAGACCATACGGGCATTGCAGGAACGCTATGGCGAGCATGAGCAGGTGGAACAGAGCGGACAGGGGGAAGAGAGTATCGAGGATGCCAGAACAGCGATCGAAGAGGCAAAAAGCGAACGCCGGGAACAGGCAGAATCGGATGGGACGGAAGCGGTGATACCGGAACTTCCGCCGGAGCAGGAAAATCCGCTCGAGGTTGTTCATGCGATAAAGCAGAACGCACTGCTTGGAATGACGCTGGGGGATCTTGGTGCGGTCTCGACGAGGCAGACCGATCTGGGTGATTCGATAGAGAGGCGGCAGAAACAGACCGGCAATATGGAAATACAGGTGTCGGACTGGTATGACAGAATACTCGCACTGGAATATATGGATCAATATTTTGGAGATTATCTGGGAGAATCAGAGGATCACGCGCTGGCATATGAACTGGAATATGTGCTGGCAGGCAAAGGATCGGATAAAGAGAATCTGGAAAGCGTCATCAAGCGCCTGCTGTTTGTCCGGGAGGCAGCCAATATCACGCATATCCTCGGAGATGGGGACAAGCGGGCAAAGACGCTTGGAATGGCGGAGGCGCTGGCGGGATTTACGGGAAATCCTGCGGTTGTGCGGCTTGTCCAGACGGGGGTAATCGCGGCGTGGGCGTATGTGGAGAGTATTTTGGACATCCGGGCATTGCTGGCGGGGGATAAGATTGCCCTGATAAAAACTGAGACGCAGTGGACAGCGCAGTTTGGCAGTCTTGCGGCGGCGTTTGAAGACGGCAAAAAGGCAAAAAACTGCGAAAACGGTGTGAGTTATCAGGGCTACCTGAAGGGATTCCTGTATACAGTGTCATCAGAGCGGCTGGCGTACCGGATGATGGACGTCATGGAACGGACAGTACGCCTGCATCCAATGTATGCAGACTGCCGCATGGATCATGTGCTGTGTGGCATAAGTTATCGCATGGATTATGAGTGGCAGCCGTTGTTTTCCGGGCTGATGGTACATACAGGGAGAGATCTGTCCGGTCTATGCTATCAGACACAGCGAACGTTTTCGTATGATTGAGGAGGGAGGTGTTGCGGTGTCTCTTTATAAGGTAGAAGTAAGGCGAATCATAAAAATAATAAGAAAGGACAAATCTCTCCCCGAACAAAATTCCATATCTGGTTCAGAAAATATTGCGCGAAAAGGGACACCGCAATGCCTCCGTCTGTCTGCAGTATTTACGCTGGAGGCAGCAGTCGTGATGCCGGTGCTGGCATGCTTTTTTGTGAGTGTTCTCTTTTTCTTCCGCATCATGCAGATTCAGCTTGAGGTGCAGAAGGCATTGGATGATACGGGACGGAAGCTGGCAGTCTGCGCGGCAGCTGTGTCATCCGACGGGGCGGCGCTCCCCGGAATAGCAGAGGCTTTGCTTTTGAGAGAGATGGCGGACCGCACGGAAGCAGAAACTTACATCACAGGAGGAAAGTTTGGAATCAGCCTGATTGGATCCGATTTCTCCGGGGAGGAGATCACACTGCGGGCGGCGTATCATATCCGGCTGCCCATCCGGATCTTCTGGGTGTGGGATTTTGCGATGGAACAGCGGGCAGATTGCAGGAAATGGACAGGATGGAGTGCTGCAGAGGGAAGTGATGAAGATCAGTGGGTGTATGTCACACAGACAGGAACCGTCTATCACAGGGAGTATACCTGCACGCATCTGGAGCTGTCGATCCGGTCTGTGGCGGAGGCGGAAATAGCGGCACTTCGCAATGAGAACGGGGAAGCATATAGAAAATGCATGCAGTGCCGGTATGCGGAAAATGCATTCGGACGGCTCTATATTACGAACCAGGGCGACTGCTACCACAAAGATCTTGGCTGCAGCGGCATCAAGCGAACCGTCCGCATGATACGGCTGTCCGAGGTGGGAACACGCAGACCGTGCAGCCGGTGCGGGCAGTAGCGGGAGAGAGATGGATGAGAGGAGAAGAAAGACAATGCAGAATTGTGTGGGTGAGGTGTTGCTGCTTGGAATATTTGCGGTCACGGCATACCGAGACTGGAAGGAACAGATGATATGTGTGTATGTGCCTCTTGCGGCGGGAATTGCAGGACTGGTTTTTCACCTGATGCTCCCGACACAGAAGCTGACGGATCTGCTGTTGGGTGCAGGAATCGGCGCGGTGCTTTTGCTTGCGGCTTGGGTCAGCAGGGAGGAGATTGGCTACGGGGATGGCGCAATGCTGATGGCAAGCGGTATTTTCCTAGGGTTCTGGCGGAATGTGGAGTTGTTTTTAACGGCGCTTATGCTGATTGTTCCGGCGGCGTTGTTTGGACTCATTGTGAAGCATAGAAGAAAGGATTACCGGATGCCGTTTCTTCCATTCCTTTTTGTGGCGTATGTATTTCAGCTGGGATGGCGGTAGAAAACGGGACGAAATGGAGAATTTATGAATGGATGGAGAGGAAGTCTGACCATAGAGGCGGCGCTTGTGGTGCCGCTCGTGCTGGCGTTGTTTGCATTCGCCATGAAGAGCGGTATTCAGATGTATACAGAGTGCAGGGACACCGCGCTGGCGATAGGGCAGGAGCAGGAAATAGAGGCGGTAAAGATGTTTTACCGCTGGCAGGAAGCGGGGGAATTATTTCAAAATGAAGATACAGTACATTAGAAAACTGACGGCAAGCTACATGGTGCTCGCGCAGTGTGAAGAATTGCAGGAATGGGAAAAAAAGATGATTGCTCATGCTCCGAAGGGGAATATTGTGTTTGCGGAATGTGTGCAGGAGAACGGAGAAAAGTATCTGTGGTATAACATTACAGGAAAACAGGCGCTGGATGCGGTGTTGGAGATGGAGACGCTTTCCTATGATATGTTGTGCAATGTACTCAACGGAATTTATGAGGCAGTGCAGCAGTTAGAGGGAATGCTGCTGCCGGCACAGAGTATTATGTTGTCGGCGGAAAGTATTTTCGTAGATTACCGGACCAGACAGATTTCTTTCTGCTACTATCCGGGGAATCCAATGCCGTTGCCGGAAGCCTTCCGGACGTTCATGGAATATCTGCTGACACGACTGGATCATTCGGATGAGCGTGCGGTCAAAGCGGCATATGATATTTACGGACAGAGCAGTGCAGGGGGAGTGGAGTTAAAGGAGCTGAAATCGCTGCTTTTAATGCCGTATGAAAAGGATGAAGCGAAGACAGAGCCGGAGGGTCTGGATGACACAGAACCGGAAGGGCCGAAAGCATATGCCACTGTCGGACAGAAGGAACAGGACGGGAAGCGGGATGCTTCCATATGGAAGCAGATTTTTCGCGGAGAGAGCACGGTGCAGGAACTGCTTGCGGCAGTGTGGGAGAAAATATGGAAAAGGACAGGCACAGCTGCAGGCAGACCGGCAGGTGAAAAGGCAGGCAGAGTGACAGGCAAAGCGGCAGCATCCGGGGACAAAAGAAGAACGGGCAGATGGAAGATCGGCGGGAATATGAAAAATATGCAGAAGGAGCCGGAGGCGTTCGTCTTTGAACCGGAGGAAGAGGAACATAAATCCGCAAATCCCACGGTGCTTTTGGCAGGAATTTCGCAGAAACCGGAAGGAATCCTGCGCTACGAAGGAACCGGCGGATACTCGGATCTGGTGATAGAGAAAGACAACTATATAATCGGGAGTGCAACGGAGTGTGATGGCCGGATTTCGAGTGCGACCGTGAGCAGGAGGCATGCAAAGATCAGCAAAAAGGGAACGGTCTTTTTTATAGAGGATCTCAATTCGTCGAACGGCACCAGAGTGGGTGGAGAATTGCTGAATTATAAAACAGGAATGAGTCTGCAGAAAAATGAGGTCGTGATGTTTGCAGATGAAAAGTTTAGATTTATTTAAGAAAAAATGAGGGAAGTACGTTTGCAATCTGCGCCCGGTCTAACTATAATAACCATATTATAAGAGTGCAGACAGAGGTAACGCGTATGGAAAATGCAACAGTCGCAAATGTATTAAGAGGAGAAGGCTACCGCTATTGTCACACCAATCTGGCGGAAGCCGGAATTTATTATAAGTATTATCAGGAGGGGTTCCATATTGTAATGGCGGTAGATCTCTCCGGCGGAAACCGGTTCTCTGTGCAGCAGTACCGGAGCATGGAAGAACACGCCATGGATCTGTTCTATCATCCGCAGGGGAGACTTGGGGATTTCCCGGATGGATTTCCGGTATATCATGTGGAGATGCTGACACTTCTGATCGGCGGAGATTCCGAGGTGGAACGAAAGTTGTGCGCAGAGTGCAGGAATGTGTGGGTATATCAGCCCCAAAGCGGACGGCTGCTGATCTATGAGAACCAGCCGGGAGACTTTTTCGGACTCCGGGGGGCATTAGAGCAGGGTGCCGGAACAGGCGGCGCGGGAGAGATGTCGCGGCAGGGTACCGGAGCCGGTGGCTGGACAGAGATGTCGCGGCAGGGTACCGGAGCCGGTGGCTGGGCAGAGCAGTCGCGGCAGGGCACAGGTACCGCATATGCATCTGCACAGAATACGGCAAAGAACCGGTTGGGCATTTTGTGGAAGAACATCCGGGCGGAATATGTGACCATCGCTCTCGTTACTGTCAATGTTATAACATATCTTGTGCTTGAATGGCTCGGAGATACGACGAACGGATTTTTTATGGCGGAGCACGGCGCGATGTACCCGGATTTTATCCGGATCAATCATGAATGGTGGAGGATCATAACTGCTGGCTTCCTTCATTTCGGCGCGGTACATCTGGTGAATAATATGGTGATTTTATACTGTATGGGATCAAGACTGGAGCGTGTTACAGGGCATCTTAAGTATTTTCTGATTTATCTGGTTTCCCTGATCGGAGCGGGACTGCTCTCCTACGGGATGATGCTTCGCACCGGCGATTATGCAGTGTCGGCAGGAGCTTCGGGTGCTATTTTCGGAGTGATTGGCGGATTCCTGTGGATCGTGATACTGCACCGGGGCAGATTTGAGCAGATTACAACCCGGGGAATTATGATGATGATTGTGCTTACCATCTATTACGGGTTTTCCTCGGCGGGAATTGATAACTGGGGACACATCGGAGGTCTGCTTGCCGGATTTTCCGCGACAGTCATTTTATATCACAGAAACCGTCAAAAATATTGATTTTGTGAGCAAAAATTTATATACTGAAAGCAGTATGTTCCATAAAGCGACAGATGGGACAAAACGGAGGCTTTGAATGAAAGTAAATATTTATTACGGTGGACGAGGTCTTATAGATGACCCTACCATTTATGTCATGGACAAAATTTCAAAAGTTTTTGATGAATTGAATGTAAATGTAAATAAATACAATTTATATGAAGATAAAAGAGGAATATCCGTACTTCCAAAAACTCTTAAAGAAGCCGATGCCATAGTTATTGCAGCTTCAGTGGAATGGTTTGGAATCGGCGGACTTTTACAACAGTTTCTCGATGCCTGCTGGCTTTACGGAGACAAAGAAATCATTGAAAAAATATATATGATGCCTGTTGTTCTCTCCACTACATACGGTGAAAAAGAAGCACAGCAAAGTATCACAAAATCCTGGGAAATTCTTGGCGGTATAGCTTGCGACGGTATATGTGCATACGTCAGCAATTCAGTAGATTTTGAGACTGACCCAAATTATGGAATGCTTATAGAGAAAAAAACAGAGAACTTTTACCGCACATTTACTAAAAAATTAGTCACATTTCCGTCAAGCAGCAATGCCGTTATAGAGACATCACAGACTGTAAAACCAATGACACTCACACCTCAGGAAAGTGAGGAACTTTCCATGTATGTCTCTGATGACAATTATGTAAAAAAGCAGAAAGAAGATATTGAAGAACTTACTCAGTTATTTAAAAATCTCATGGACGATGACTCAGCAAATGAGGCAGATGTAGAAAAAAACGGCTCAGACAGCCTTTTCTCTAATTCAGGTACAGAAAATCAGGAGTCCGATATTGACACCTCTGCTCTTATCTCAAACATTTTAAACAAAGCAAACAGCGATGATGAATATATAAATGCATTTAAATCGCATTTTAATCCTATCCCAGGCATGGCATTATCATTTGCTCTATCTATATCAGACCAAAATCGTACACTCGTCCTTGATATGGATAATTCAAAACTAAAT
>OIWU01003310.1_pt1 | contig 12529 bp, 11 predicted proteins | sample 1587711 | NCBI WGS metagenome assembly OIWU01 (sample SAMEA3888909, study PRJEB22519) | human gut metagenome | biome: human gut; feature: human-associated habitat; material: faeces | place: Denmark | collected 2010 | reverse complement strand
TCCTAAATACAGGAAATGTCACAAAAGCTGGGTTTTCATTTGATTCTAATCAGTTTATATCAAAGGAAAAATGTGATTTGCTGCGCAAGGGGAAATTGCAGCGTCATGATATTGTGTATACAACGAGAGGCACTGTCGGCAATGCGGCGTTTTATAGCGATTCTATTCCGTATGAACATGTGCGTATAAATTCAGGTATGGTAATAATTCGTCCGAAAGAAACGATTGTATGCACAGAGTTCTTGTATCAGATTCTAAAAAGTGACTATTACAGGCCTTTCTTTAGAAAGTATTGCACTGGAAGTGCACAGCCACAGCTTCCAATAAAGAATTTTAGCACTATTGAACTTGATCTCCCGGATTTGCCAGTTCAGCGTTTCATTGCGGGCATCCTTTCCTCCTACGACGACCTCATCGAAAACAATCAAAAGCAAATCAAGCTGTTGGAAGAAGCGGCGCAGCGGCTGTATAAGGAATGGTTCGTAGACCTGCGCTTCCCCGGCCACGAATCCACCCCCATCGTGGATGGCGTACCGGAGGGGTGGAGAGAACAGTCTCTATACCAAATTGCGGATGTCGTTATGGGACAAAGTCCAAAGTCTGAATACTATAATCAAGTCGGAGAGGGACTCCCTTTCCATCAAGGTGTAGGCAGTTATGGAAATCGTTTTGTCAGTGATGAAACATACAGCACATCCTTTACACGCATCGCCGAAGCAGGAAGCATTCTTTTTAGCGTACGTGCTCCTGTTGGGCGGCTAAACCTTACAAAAAATAAAGTTGTGATTGGCCGTGGTCTGGCTGCAATAAATCATCGTCGGGGAGCGCAGAGTTATTTGTTCTATCTTTTGAAAGAAAAATTTTTTAGAGATGACATTATCGGAAATGGCTCTATTTTTGCATCAATTTCAAAAGAGGAGCTGCTAAATCAAAAGTTCCTAATCCCAATCGATAGTTTAGTTGGACAGTTTAACGGCATTGCAGGCGGTATTGATAAAAAGATTGACATATTATCAGAGCAGATTCGACTTTTGACAGAAGCCCGCAACCGTCTGCTCCCCAAGCTTATGAGCGGAGAAATTGAGGTGTGATATGGCTTTACCAGAAGAATTTAAAAAGATGGTCTACGATGACATCCAGAGAATATCTGACTCAGGGAAACTCTCAGTCTCAGAAAGACTGAAATTACACAGAGAGTTGGATGGACGTTATCAAGCATGTATTAAAGATTGGCGTGTGGGCTTATGGGGGACAAACAGTACTGCAACATATGTCAGATATAGTTTATTGGAAGATTCGCCTCGGTCTGTTCAAGAAAATCTTGATATGATGAAGGCAAAGCTTGAAACATATAAGTTCCAAATGAATGCTGTTATGGGAGAAACTCCAGCGCAGCAGATTAATGTAACCACAAATGTCAATGTTACCGTTACATTTGAACAAGTCCGCTCTCAAATTGAGGATATGACCGCTTTGAGCCGTGAGCAAACAGACGAAATCCTTGAGAAAATCGACGAGTTGGAGAAAATCTCAAAGGAAAACACCTCCCGCAAAACCAAGTGGGAAAAGGTCAAGCCCATTATTGCATTTGCGTTGGACAAAGGAGCGGATGTGGCCATTGCCATTCTGTCGCTGGTCATGCAGATGAAATTGGGGGCATAAGCAAATAACCTTTGAGATACAGAGAAATCGAGGTGTAAATACTATGGAAAACTTACAGTGGATTTTTGATGGGATCGGAACCGAACTTATAAGTTTAGCTATTGGAGCGATAGCGGGTGGACTGGCTGGATATAAGGCAGGAATTAAAAGAAGTGCAAAGCAAATGCAAAAAGCTAAAGATGGAACTAAGCAGAGACAAGAATTAGTTGTTGAAGAAAGCACCTCTACTAGAGGACAGAAAAATGTACAAAGCAGCATTAAGCAAACTCAAAGGGCTGGTAAAAATTCCGAACAAGTGCAAATTGGGAGAATCAACAATGGAAAACAGTAAACAAATACAAAAGGCTGGTGAAAATTCGCAACAATATCAAGCCGGTACAATTATTATCAATCAAGGTGTAACAGAAGAACGCGTTAGGGCAATATTTTCTGAAATGATTCCTACTGCACTACAATCGTATACAAGTGACGCCTATGCATTGGCAAATCAGAGAATTGGCAAGTTGGAAGACAATGTTTGGCCTAAACTGGATAAGGTGGATGGTTTACTTCAAGCTTTTGCTGACCCTGCATTCCAGATACTGCTGAGGAAAGCACAGCAGGCTGCTGCGGCAACAGAACGAGAAGACGATTATGCATTGCTTTCAGAATTGCTCGTCTGCCATGTCCAAAAAGGATCAGACCGAAAAAACCGTGCGGGTATTAATCAAGCAATCGAAATCGTGGATCAAATTGATAATGATGCGTTATGTGCTCTAACAGTTGCCCACGCAGTCACCAATTTCCTTCCTGTTTCTGGTGATTGTATGGAAGGCTTGCAAGTGCTTGATTCGCTTTTCTATCAGTTGATCTATCAGGAATTGCCTGTTGGAACAGCTTGGCTCGACCATCTTGATGTTTTGGGAGCCATGCGCGTCTCAATGCTGGGAAGCATGAAGTCATTTTCTGAGTATTATGCGCCTAAATTAAATGGTTATGTGTGCGCAGGAATCAAAGCCGGTTCTGATGAATATAAAGAAGCGGTTGAAATATTGGGAAACGTCCAGATTAACAGCGATTTCCTTGTTCCAAATGAGTGTTTGGATAGCTATATGCGCTTAAAAATCAGAAATGACTCCTCAATAGACGATTTAGCTCTGAACATTGGTCCAGTCAAAATACCCTTAGCAGATAATCAAAAAGATGCAATTAAACAGGTTTGGAAGTTATATGCAAAAGATTCTAATTTGCAACAACAGGCTACAGCTAACTTTATGAGATTGTGGGATGGGTTTGAATCATTACATAAAGTACGGCTATGGTGGGAAAGCATACCAAATGCATTTCAGATTACTCGTGTTGGACAAATTTTGGCTCACACAAACGCTAAGCGCTGTAGTCCAGAGATACCTGATTTACTCTGATATTTAGAAAAAAGGTGATCACATGAGCTACGACTACTCCGAAAACATCCTCGTCCAGGAAAGCGCCGGTCACTTGCTCCAGAATGAGCTGGGTTGGGAGGTGGCCTTTGCCTACAACACGGAGAAGCTGGGCGAGGACGGCACCTTTGGCCGCAAAAGCTATAAGGAGATTTTGCTGACCCGGTATTTTCGGGAGGCTCTGCTGCGCCTGAATCCGTGGATCACTCCCGCACAGATTGATGAAGCCCAGCGTACCCTGGAACACCGCCTGTCCACTGCCTCCCTGCTGCAGATCAACGAGGAAAAGTATTTCCTGATCCGGGACGGTATCCCGGTCACCGTCAAAAAGCCCAACGGCAAAACGGAAGAAAAGCACGCCGCTGTCATTGATTTTCAGAATCCGGACAACAACCACTTCCTCGCCATCAAGGAGCTGAAGATTCACGGCGATCTGTATCGCCGTCGTACAGATATCGTTGGCTTTGTCAACGGCATCCCGCTGCTGTTCATAGAGCTGAAAAAGAACACGGTGGATGTGCAGGATGCCTATACCAACAATTACACCGACTATCAGGATACCATTCCTCACCTGTTCTACTACAACGCCTTTCTCATCCTCTCCAACGGCGTGGAGGCCAAGGTGGGTACCCTGGGCAGCAAATATGAGTTTTTCCACGAGTGGAAGCGTCTGTCCGAGCAGGAGCAGGGCAGTGTGGCGCTGGAAACCATGCTCCGGGGCATCTGCAAAAAGGAAAACTTTCTGGATTTGCTGGAAAACTTCATCCTGTTTGACCACTCGGGTGGGCATACAGCAAAAATCCTTGCCCGGAACCACCAGTATCTCGGCGTCAACGAGGCGGTCAAAGCCTATGAGGCCCGCAAGCTGAACAACGGCAAGCTGGGTGTGTTCTGGCATACGCAGGGCAGCGGCAAAAGCTACTCCATGGTGTTTCTGGCGCAGAAGATTCGCCGTAAGTTCTCCGGTTCGCCCACCATTGTCATCCTGACTGACCGGGACGAGCTGAACACCCAAATCAGTGATACCTTTGAAAACTGCGGGTTGCTGGGCAAGACAAAGGCCAGCCAGTTCATCGCATCCAGCGGGGCAGATCTGGAGCAGAAGCTGCGGGGCAATCCCAGCTTTATCTTCACGCTGATTCAAAAGTTCAACAAGACGGATGTGGAGCCAATCTACCCCGACCATGACATTCTGATTATGTCCGATGAGGCGCACCGCAGCCAGTACGGCATTTTTGCGGACAATATGGTGCGCCTGCTGCCGACAGCGTCCCGAATCGGCTTTACCGGCACGCCGCTTCTGTCCAATGACAACATCACGGAGCGCACCTTCGGCGGCTACATATCGGTGTATGATTTTAAACGGGCGGTGGAAGACGGCGCAACGGTGCCGCTGTACTACGAAAACCGTGGCGAAAAAATTCTGGATATTAATAACCCAGAGATTACAGACCGGATTCTGGATGCCATCGAGCAGGCTGATTTGGATGTCAACCAGCAGGATAAGCTGGAGCAGGAGTTTGCAAAAGAGATCCATCTGCTCACCGCGACACCTCGTTTGGAAGCGATTGCCCGTGACTTCGTGAGACACTACTCCGACCTGTGGACCAGCGGAAAGGCCATGTTCGTTTGCCTGAACAAGGTGACCTGTGTTCGCATGTATGATTTGGCCCAGAAATATTGGGCGGCTGAAATTGAAGCACTGAAAATTCAGATCAAACACGCCACACAGCAAGAGGCCCAGGAGCTGAAACGCAAACTGCAATGGATGCAGGAAACGGAAATGGCTGTGGTCATCAGTCAGGAGCAGAATGAGATCCAGACCTTCCAAAAATGGGGGTTAGATATCAAATATCACCGTGAAAAGATGGAAAAGAGGGAACTGGACAAGGAGTTCAAGGATAAAGAGAATCCGCTTCGTATTGTCTTTGTCTGCGCCATGTGGCTCACCGGTTTCGATGTGAAGTGCTTGTCCTGTTTGTATCTGGATAAGCCGCTGAAAGCTCACACGCTCATGCAGACCATTGCCCGCGCCAACCGTGTGGCCGAAGGGAAAAGTAACGGCCTGATCGTCGATTATATCGGCATCGTCAAGGCGCTTCGGAAAGCGTTGGCTGACTATACCGCGAATGTGAATGGCAACGGCGGCAATGACCCTACCGTGGATAAGGAGAAGTTGATTGCTCGTATTCTGGATACTATCTCCACAGCGGAGGCGTTTCTGGCCAGCTACGGCATTTCTTTGCGGGATTTGGTGCAGGCACGGGACTTCGAGAAACTGGCACTGTTACAAACGGCAGCAAATGCAGTATCCTCTACGATCGAGGAGAAAAAGACGTTCCAGACCTATGCCTCTGAGCTACTCCGCCTGATGAAGTACACCAATCGTGAGGATATTGAACTGGATTCTCGAAAGCGATATGAGGCCATTGCGGCTATCTATGGCGAGCTGAAGAAAAAGCGAAAAACAGTCTCCAATGTGGAACTGATGGTGGAGATCAACAACATCATCAGCGAGTATGTTCAGGTTGAACAGGCGGCAGAAGGAATCGTTCCGTCCCGGCAGTTTGATATCAGCCAAATTGACTTTGACCTGCTCCGGCGTGAATTCGCCAAGGCGAAGAAAAAGAATCTGGTGATGAAGGACCTTGAGGACCTCATTCGCGTCCGTCTTGAAGCCATGCTATTCAACAATCCCGACCGTATCAAGTATCACGAGCGATACCAGCAAATCATTGAGGAGTACAACAGCCAGCAGGACAGAGCCACAATTGAGAAAACCTTTGATGAACTGATGCAGCTGGTCAAAGACATGGATCAGGAGGAACAGCGGTATGTCCGTGAGGGATTCTCCAGTGATGAAGAGCTGTCATTATACGATATGCTGTTTTCCGAAAACCTGTCCAAGCAGGATATCCAGAAAATAAAGAAAGTGGCGGTCGATCTTCTGGAGAAAGTCAAGGCCAAGATTGCAGAGCTTGACCACTGGACGGACAAGCAGGAAACAAAGGCTACAATCGACAACCTTATTCGAGATACTCTGTGGGCCGAACTTCCTGAATCCTACGATGAGGTTAGCATTTCTGTATACCGGCAAAAAATCTATGAGTATGTGTACACACGGTATAAAAATGTTGCGTGACAGCACAGCCCACCGATCATCTGACCGGCGGGCTGTCTTGCGTCTATTTTGTTAATCCAGCAACTCAAACCATGATCCCCGCTATGTACCGAACTTTGATCTCATGCCCCACAGCAGTCCTGTCTTTGCGTGTAAAATTCGCAGTTCGTATGGTACGCATCTTCTTCAAAAAGACTGATGCGGACGAAGTGGACGAACTGAAGAAGACCATCCCACGGGAAAAACTGGAAGCGTATTTCGAGAGCGAGCTGCGCCAGCGCTACGGCATTTCTACTGCTGATCTCAATGAACGCTACGGCTCGTCCGGCCACTATGAGAGCATCGAAGAAGACGCGCCGCTTCCGTTCCCGACGCTTCACGTTCGTAGTTGGGATGCGTTGCGAAAGCATGCGGCAGAGATGCTTATCTATGCCGACCCGGTAACCTATGAGGAAAGAGTCCGCAGCATTCGAGTCAGCAATCATCTGAGAGAAGCGAAGGCGTATTTGTCGAATATGTACCGGCATGAGGGCAACAATCGATTCAAGTTTGCATGCCAGCTTTGCCATGAAACCTGTTCCTCGTTTGAGGCGACGGAGATTTTTCCGAAACCCAAAACAGAATTGGATCCGGTTAATCTCTGCCTATGTCCCAATTGCGCATCAGCATATCGAAAGCAGCGAGCTAATCCCGATATCATGGAAGCCGTCCGTAATGCATTTCTTTCGATGAATGAGTCAGATATAGAAGGTTGTGAATATGTGACAGTTGCTCTGAACGACGGCAATGAGCTGTGGTTTACACAAACACATTTCGCTGAGGTACGAGAATTGATCAAACTGGAAGAAGAAGTGAAAAAACCAATGAAGGATAGTTCCGCTGTATGCACCACGATTGATGAAAATGAAAAACCGGCTATGTCTGTGTATTCCAACTACATAGGAAAAATAATCCGCCGAAAAGATGGCTTCGTCGGAATTGTGATAAGCGTAACAACGGAAGGAGAAAACGCCTACATTTCTGTTCATGTCACCGATGGAAAAGATGCAGGCAAAGATACCAAGATTCAGCTCTCGTTTATTTTGAAGAACAAGGGCGTTTACAGCATCTCCGAATGAAGAAGGCGCACCTCTAAAAAGAATATGGTGAAGGAGGCGCTGAATGGAAGAACACCTCGAACATCACCTGCCATTTGATTAGGCCGCACTGGCCAAGGCGCACAAGGAAGCGGCGAACAAGCTACCGATTGTGCGAAACGAAATCGCACGTTTTCTTGCGTCCATTATGTTGGAGGAAAGACCAGTTCTTGAGCAGGAAGAGGGATACCGTAAATTGATGGGCAAGGCAACTGGACATACATGGATGCGCCCGCGACGACTAATCAAGCTGTAAAAATGGCGAATGAAGATCTGTTAGTTATTGTAGGCAGTACCTTTTCGGAGGAGAAATTGATTTATACGTCCACTAGCATTGAAAAAAGGGTGAAAAAATGAGTTGTCATGTAGTAAAGCATAGTGAAATAACCTCGATGGATAACAAGAGCGATTATTCTCACCAGATATAATGCAATTCAAACGTTAAATGTTATTTTTGGCTGTTGATGATATTATCTGGGAAATCCCGAGTGGCGCGTTCATTTGCCTCTTCTATCAGACGGTCGATGTAGCGGTTTAATTCTTTAGAGGCGTGAAACTGGTACAATTCGCAGTCATCTCTATTACTAACTACGCCGTCGATAACGCAACAGAGCAGTTCCTCATCATCCATTTCGTGTATTTTCTGACAGCGCTCATCATCACCCCACTTGCGGAGGACAAGATATTGGATGGTTCTTTCCGTTAGCACGCGATCCTCGGGGTTCGCAAATACGAACGCGCAGTCTTCGTCAAGGTCATCACTGTTGTTGGCACTTTCCGTATGTTGCTCGTAGATGAGCTGCAGTAACTGCTGACTGAGGGCGGCCTCTTGCGCATAAGCCAAACGACTGACCAATTCCGAAAATTCACGGCTGGCAATCAGCTTCGATGCAGTATGCAAGTTCTCAGCTCTTGCTTCCTCGCACATTGCTTCACCGTCACATATGAAATGATCCAGACCGATGTGCAGCCGCTCGACGGCTTCTTCTGACAGACCGGTATATTCGACCGCTGCTTTCGCACTGGCATTCGGGCTTTTGGTGTCGCTGAGTCCAAGCAAGTAGTCGGTCGATACGCCGAAGTACTGTGCAATGTCCGCGAGCTTGATGATGTCTGGCACACTCTCGCCGGTTTGCCAGTTGGAAATTGTCTGCCTTGTCGTGTGAAAAATTGCACCCCATTGCGACAGCGCTTTCTCCTCTTGTGCGCACAACTGCAGGAATCGAGAAGAAAATGCGTGCGCTTTGTCCAATTTGATTCCCTGTCTGCCCATAATGCACCTCGCAATGTAAATTTCGTTAACTGATTTGCTCCACAGTGTTGACAATATTTGCATCTCGTGAGATAACAATATCACACGACGACTCCGGAGTCAAGTGGAATAAAATACAAAAAATACAAAGAAGGTTTGAGATGAAACCGGAAAACAAAATCATTACGCAAAACACAAAGGAGGATGCCTATGACAGATGAACACACACAGATGCATGAAAACGACTCTCTGATTGAGAGCTTTATCCCCACAGATTTTACGGACGTAGGGCAGGGAACCGTGCTCTATGAGGCTTACCATCACAAGCTGCGCTATTGTGAGGGCGTGGGATGGATCGCATATAACGGCGGCGTATGGGAACCGTCTGAAACGGCGGCACATAGCTATTCCCAGCGCTTGACGGATCTGCAGATGCAGGAAGCAAAGACCATGGGGCTGAACAATATTGGCATGTTTGGACAGCCTGCATCGATGTCGCAGACCTATATGGAATATGCCGTGATGCGACGCTCATCGGCTAAAATTGCAGCCGCTCTTAGAGAGGCCAAGCCGAAGCTCAGTATCCGGGCTGCGATGCTGGATGGAGATCCGCTCATTTTGAATACGCCTGACGGAGAGATCCATTTGGATACGGGAGAAATGTCTCCGCACGAGCCGGAGCATTTTATTACGCACATGACAAGCTGTGCACCTTCTGACGATGGGGCGAATATCTGGGACACGTTTTTGCACCAGATTGCCTGTAATGACGAAACGCTCGTGGCGTTCCTCAAGCAGATTGCGGGCATGGCCGCGATCGGTAAGGTCTATGAAGAGCGGCTCGTGATCGCGCTCGGGAGCGGCGGCAATGGCAAGAGCACATTTTTTAACGCCATTCAGGATGTGATGGGAGATTACGCTTGCACGATCCGCTCGGAGCTTCTGGTCGCAAGCAATGACAGCGGCAAGAAATTTGAGCTGGCGAGGCTGCGCGGAAAGCGCCTGGCCATTGCAGAGGAATTGGAAGAGGGAAGACAGCTGGATACTGCGGAGGTAAAGCATTTGTGCAGTACCGGAGACATCAACGCGCAGTTTAAGGGGAAGGACGTTTTCACCTTCAAACCATCTCACTCCATCGTGCTGTGTACGAACCACATGCCGTCGGTAAAGGTCATGGACAGCGGTACTTGGGATCGCCTGATTGTAGTGCCGTTTCGCGGCAGATTCCGAAGCCAGGAGAACGAGATTAAAAACTATGGCAATTACCTCGTGCGAGCCTGCGGCGGCGCGATCCTGAGCTGGATCATTGATGGTGCCCGCGAATATATCCGTAATGACTATAAGCTAGACATTCCGGAGTGCATCATCAGCGCGACGGAGCAGTATCAGCAGGAAAATGACTGGCTCACGGATTTTTTCAACGAGTGGGTCGCTCTGGATAAAAATGAGGACACATATGGCAGCGATATTTATGAGGCGTATACGTCCTTCTGCAGTGAGCACGGCGAGCGGATGCTTCCCATGTCCTCCGTGCTTCCGCTGGTTGAAACGAAGGCAGGTGCAACAAAGAAGCGCACAAAAAAGGGCAATGTGTATCAGGGCTTGAGAATTATCAGCGAGTTCGAGCGGGCTGCATCCTAAAAGGAATGGCGGTGTATGGTGGTGTAGGCATATTTCTCTCACGGTTAAAAACGGATAAAAATGTAAATTAGCAATTTGCCATACACCGTTATACACCGCTTCACTGTATCCACCGCTGCGCGGCGGGGCCTGTCTTGCAGCGCAGTACGTGCTACGCCCGTTCTGCTCGCTTGAATTTTGCCTGCTCGCTGCGCTCGTCAGCCCAAATTCGCCGAAAAACACAATCGTATGAATAGCACAATCGCAAACAAGTGTGCTTGACATGGATATCGAGCGATTTTTTCGCGGAAATCAATCGTCATTGCTCGGGTCAGTGCACGAGTCAGTCACCTACATGCAGCGCTGAAAAAAACAGCCGCTCACGCTGGTTTTAACTGCCCCCGATGAATACCGTTTGCAATTCTTGGCTCGATATGCTATTATAATAATGTCCAGTTCCACTGTGACATACATCTGCATAACAGAGGAATGTGCCTCTGACAAATGTGCTGAAATTGCAGCTTTTTTCTCCAGAAGATGCTCGACATGTTCGAGGACAACGAAGATGTCCAGAACGTGTGGCACAACTGGGAAGAGTAAAACTTCATACAAAAAAGCGACCGCGGCCGATTCGCCTGCGGTCGCTTTCTTGTCGAAAAGATGAATATTTTGTGAATTTTGGGATTGTAAATCGTAAAATAATATGCTAGTATACAAGTATTGGAACGATGCTTTCGTTCAGAGATATCAACGGAGGAAAACGAGATGAAATACTGCAATCAATGCGGAAAAGAGTTGGTAGACGAGGCGGTCATGTGTCCAAACTGCGGCTGTGCAGTGCAGGCACCGGTGAACCAGCAGGAGGATAAAACGTCGACCGGGCTGAACATTCTGGCGTTTTTGTTCCCGCTGGTCGGTCTGATCCTGTACCTGTGCTTCCAGAATACGACGCCGGTGCGCGCCAAAGCGATCGGCAAATGGGCGCTGATTGGCTTTATCGTCGGCGTTGCGTTCTCGATCCTGTGCGGGATCCTGGGCTTTCTGGGTGCCATGTACGCATAAACGCGCGCGTGCGGGTGAAATGCAATCGCTGCATTTCACCCGCGTTTTACATGTATGCGGTTTCGAATTTGACACAAAAATGCTATCCTACACTCCAAATGTTTTTTGGAGGCGGTAGTATGAAGCATCCAAAGCTCTGGGACAGCATTTCGACCATTCTGGTTCTGTTTGGGCTGGGCCTGTATGGCAGCTGCTGCTGGTATGGTGTCTGGGCGCTGGTATATGCTGCGCTTGGGTGCGTCATTTTGGGTGTGCTCATCTCTGTGCGCACCCAGCGCTGCCCGTTTTGTCACCGCTACCTCGGCATGATGTTTTTCTCCGGCAAAAAGACGTATTGCCCGCATTGCGGCAGCGACGTGCACGCGGACGGAAATGTTTGACAGCGCCGTCGTTTTCCGCTATGCTGGGTGCATCGATCATGCGAAAGTGGGGATACCATGAAACTTGGCCTGTGCCAGATGCCGGTCACGGCGTCCAAAACGGAGAATGATACGGTCATGCGCCGCTATGTGCACGATGCCGCTGCGGCCGGCTGTGATCTGGTCGTGCTGCCGGAGATGTGGTGCTGTCCGTACAGCAACGCGGCGTTTGCGGAATACGCCGAGCCGCAGGGCGGCGAGACGTGGCGTCTGCTGCGCGACACGGCGCGGGCGTGCGGTGTCTGGCTTGTCGCGGGCTCCGTGCCGGAGCGCGACGGGGACGCGATCTACAACACCTGCTACGTGTTTGACCCGCAGGGGACACAGCGGGCAAAGCACCGCAAGGTGCATCTGTTTGACATCGACGTGGCGGGCGGCCAGCGCTTTTTCGAATCCGACACACTCTCGCCCGGGCAGCAATACACGCTCGTGGACACGCCGTTCGGAAAACTCGGCGTGGCAATCTGCTTTGACGTGCGCTTTGCTGAGCTCTTTCGCATTCTGGCGCTCGAGGGCGCGCAGCTGATCGTGGTGCCGGCGGCGTTCAATATGACGACCGGACCGGCGCACTGGGAGCTGCTGTTTCGCGTGCGGGCGCTGGATAACCAGTGCTTTGTCGCGGGCTGCGCTCCGGCGCGGGACGAGACGGCGGGCTATGTTTCCTATGCGCACTCGCTCGTGTGCGACCCGTGGGGGCGCGTGCAGGCGCAGGCGGAGGCGGAACCAGAGCTGCTGATTTGCGACATTGACCTTTCGGAGACGGACGCCGTCCGTGCACAGCTCCCGGTCCTGCGCGCGCGGCGCACGGATTTGTATCAGCTGAAATATGAAAAAGA
>OIWU01003305.1_pt1 | contig 12539 bp, 19 predicted proteins | sample 1587711 | NCBI WGS metagenome assembly OIWU01 (sample SAMEA3888909, study PRJEB22519) | human gut metagenome | biome: human gut; feature: human-associated habitat; material: faeces | place: Denmark | collected 2010 | reverse complement strand
GATGACAAGGCGGAGTTTCCGCCCCTAAAAAGTAGTGGCAGGTTGAAACAAGAAAAGAATGTAAATTGTAATAATTTTCTATAATTTACAGAACTATTAAAACAAAATGATGCTAAATAGAAATTGAATTTTTCTATTTGGCATTTTTTAACTATTTATAAATAAATAAATAAATAAATTGCTATGGCAAAAGTGACAATAAAGAGAACTGATTTGGAAAACATGATAAATGAATCCATTCAGAAATATTTTGATAAGATTAATGAGATATCAACTGATTTAAAGGGTGCTGCGGCTATGAGAGCAGCCAAGAATGCCAAAGATGAAAAAAATCCATCATGGAAAAAACAAAAATATCAGAATCAAGCAGGACGTTTATCAAGAGCAGCAGCAAATGATGGAGCACGTGAATTAGGCGTAAAAGATGCTTATTTTAATCCAGAAACGGGAGATATGGGTGGAAAATTTGATGCTTCTTTGAGCCAATCTTCAGCGGATATAACAGGTGGAGATAAACGAATAAATAAATATTATCAAGGTGATGAACAAGTAACATCAAAAGATTTTTATCCGTATTTGCTTGATAAAGACTTAAGAAAATATGGTAAGGCTGAAGATGGGATTAATAACTATTATGACAAGGCCCAAAAATATAAGACTGATATAAATTCTGAATTGGAAGAAAACAAATCCAAGAAAAAAGAATTGAATGAGAATTCCATCAGAGCAATAGTTGCGGAAGCACTTAAACAAGTATTGTCTCAACGATTGAATGAAGAGATGGATGATTTCAAACCACATGGCTATTGTTGTGATTCTAATTGGGGTGGAAAGGAAATAGAAATCTCAGATAGTGGAGATGCAGCAAGAATTAGAACCAATTATGGTGATGGACCAAGCAAACCAAGTGAATGGTGCGAGATTCAATATGATTTTCAAGATGAAGATGGGAATGATATGGATGATGGAAGACCATATATTCTTGTAAATGGAGAAAAAGAATATTTAGACAACTATATGAGATATAGATAATATAAAAAACCTCGGACAATCACTCCGAGGTTTCATTTTATTATGTCGTTTATCATTTTATTATAATCATCTTTATATTCTTTCCATGGAAGAAACATTCTTTTAATATGTTGCAATGGCAAATCATAAAAGAAATCATCAAGAGAAAACACATTTCTTTTGATTGTTGATTTAGTTACATAAATGCCTTCAATTCCATCAGATTCCAATTTAATTGGTTTGATATAAGAAATGTCAAATATCAATTTTTCATCTTTGGTTTCAAGATATTCTTTAATATAATGAAAAGCATTAGCCTTATCTTGTTTGATTTTACAGATATATTGTCCTTCATTAAACCCAAGAATAGAATTTGCTTCATCATAAGATATTTCTTTTAGATTGCCAAAATCTTGGATATAACAATTATCAATTCTGACCAAAAATGTTTTTCCTATCTCAGCAAAAGTTCCGTGATAAAATAATTCTTTTTCAAGTTTATTATAGTTTGTTTTATTCAAAATCAAGTAATAAGATTTTGACCATTCACCTTCTTTCCCTGTAATATGTCCTATGGTTACGGCAGTGGTTTTACATTCACCACAAGGTATAATTTTCCCTCTGACATCAACATCATAAGTCAAAGCCTCTCCATATAATTGAAATATAATGATTTTCATAACTTATTTTAAAATAATGATTTAACAAGATTAATTGATTCTTTAGTATAGTTTTCATCCATGGAGATGATATTATACTTATTTTTGTCACCATAAATTTTATCTGACAAAATCAAAGGATTATGAGATACAGTAATTATTTGGCATCCAAATTTCTTAGCCACCAACGGGAATATATTTGTATAAAGATTAACCACTGTTGTAATATCCAATGATTTATCAATTTCATCAAACAAAAGAGTTATAGGCGATTGAGTGGAAAATAACTCAAATTGTTTGAAATAATCCAATTGATTTTGTCCGGCAGTTTTCCAAACATCGTTATATGAAAGAAAATCTTTAATTTTAGGCATAACAATTTCTTCCAATGATTTTTTAGATGATGCAATCTTGATGATTTTATTAAAGATATATGCGGATTTTTCACCAGCAGATGTTTTTTTATCCACGGATAATCTATAAACTATTTCGTCTTCAAGACTATCAATCAATGACCCTTGAATTTCTCCAAAATATCCCCTGTTATTTGAAAGAGTTTCCTCAAAATTGTTATAATATATTGGGTTTCCTTCCCATTCAACAATGGAAGTATTTTGGCTAATATCCTCAACAATATTTTGGGGGTCATATTTACTTTCCAAACTGTCCCAATTTCGGAATTCCAATGGCTCATGAACTTTAGAAAATCCATCAGTGGTTAATGCAACACCTGCAATTGATTTGATTATCGTGGATTTACCGGAACCGTTCGGGCCGAATATGATGTTGACTTTCTTATCATCAAAGATAAATTTTCTTCCGATAAGATTAGTGGAGCATTTAAGAACATATTCCCCCTTATGTTCCTTATAATATTCCATATCCTTTTTATACATATCCATTTCTTCCTTATATGTATTCTCATTTTTTTTATATCTTCCACGAGTATAGATATCAGGTTTTACCGGTCTCTCTAATTTATTATATAGATAACCGGTACCTTTCTTTGGGTATTTAACTGATTTTACAGCCATTTTTCTTTTTTTTCTTTATATATAACACAAAAAATATGCTAAGTTTTTAAATTTTGGCATATTCTCCTAAACCTTCCGTAGGAATTTCCATCCAAGCAACGATTGAGTGACAAACATCATGTGTTATACTATTCTCATTTCGCTGTTGAGAAGCCCATTTTCCATTCCATAGTCTATCAACGCCGGGTCCATAAAATGTATCCCAAGTGAGGACATATTTTGATTCAGTATGCTCATCTTTTGAATATTTGGGGGTGAATTCTTCCGGCATTGATTCGTTACAAAAATGCCAAGGATTAGACATTTCTTTAAACATTGACATTGCGCCTTCAAATATCAAGGCAACCGCTTCAAGAAGATTGTCAGAATAAGGAATATTCTTAATCTTGCACCAATCTTCAAAATTTTTCTTTATTTCATTAGGTAGATTCGGAGTTTCAAAGGTAGTATTTTGCATCGGTATCTCTATATTTTTTACATTCATTTTCATCAATTTTATCCATAGATTCATGCCAAAGATTTCTCAGATAATTGACATAGTTGACCAATTCTTCCTCCGAGGTAAAAACATGTGCCTCACAGCGGTTAGGAATATAGTAATTCTCAAATTCATAATATTCCATAGGTCTTAAATTATAACTTGGATAGTTATAATTCTTAAGGATATTTCTATGTTCTTGAGAATCAAAGCCATTAACTTCAATCCCCATTCCATCTTTATTAATTTCATATGCGAAGATATAATTGTTATTGAAGCCATAATCTTGAGCGACAAGAAACATGGTTGGGTTTTCTTTAAACCGTTCCCAATTTTCCTTATTTCGCTCAATCTGTTTTTTGATTTTATCAATCATTAAGATTTTATCATCAATAAAATCCACCATCTCAACAAGATTTTGAGCAGACTCTTTAACTCCCTCTTCATAATTCGATGAATTATAATAAAAGGAATTAAATCCTTTATTGTTAATTTCGTGGATGGTTATCCAACACCAATCCGTAAGTATTAAATCAGAATATGCTTCCGAATTATTGACAGCATCAAAAAATTTTTGCTTTATTTTTTTTCTTTCAGCATCATCAATTGCAATTGTTTTTTCAAATTTACTTCTTCTCATGATTATTTAAATTGTAATTTACAATGCAAATATACAAAATAAATTTAAAAATTCAAAATATCTCTCGGAGGATTGCTTCGATAGCCATTGTTATAGATATAGGCTCTATAATGGTTTAACATCAATACAGTCTTTTTGGTTAATCTTTTTAAAGTGTTTTTTCCTAAGTTCATTAATTTTTTATAATTTAAATTTGATTTTTTTGTATTATATGGCTTTAGATATTCAGCAATATCTATTGCGGATAATTGAGAAAGATTGTTTAATGCAGATTTTATTTCTTTTATTTTTTGCCCTAATGGAGATTTGTTGAAAATTTGAACAACATTGATATTTTGATGATAAAGGAATTCTTCTTTCAATATTCCATATAAACCATTGATAAAGGCATCTTGCTCATCTTCCCGTGACATATAACAAATAACAGCAATATCTTTTTCAATACCTTCCGTAGTATTGTATTGTTTGTTTGATGCGTTTATGAAATTTAAATTACCTGTATATTTTTTTGCTTTTTTAGTCTTTAGTAAATGGAGCATTTCATGATAAACAGAGTCGGATACTTCTGCAAAATTGAACCATCCATCTTCAGTCATGGAAAAATAAATCCATCCAAAAAATATATCTCTTCCATTTGAAGAACTTCTTCCTTCGGATATTTGAACATCATGATTGTCCTTAAAATTATCATCATCTGGATAAATATACCCAATTATTGTCCAATGGAATTTCTTATTTTCAAACTGATGGTCATAAGTTAAGATATGATAATTTTGATTTAAGTCTTCATCATATTCAATAGGAGCCTTTCTAATATTTTTTTGGATAAAATGAACCAAACTACTGGATTCAGATTCCATTTCATCATTGATACCCATGGTTTCCATAATTTTCTTTTTAATTGATTCATTAACCATTTTTCTTAACTGTTCCTCGTTTAATCTAATAATTTCTTTCATAACTTAACCTATTTATAAATAAATATTGTTCGAATTCTTTTGATTGTCCATGTTGCGGAATGCATTTTATTTATAAAAAAAGCCGTCCTTTTTAAGAACGGCATTAATCTACATTTTCTTTTTCTTTCTCTTTCTCTTCAGAAATTTCTTTTGTAATCTCATCCTCAAGTTTTTCGTTTTCCGGATAGAAATGACTTAATCCATCATCTTCATCAGCATCTTCACTGTTACGGTATCTTTCAATGAATATATGATTCATAATATTCCAAACCTCATCTTCAATCTCGTTTATATATTCATATATTTGATGCTCCTTTTCATTGAAATCATCATTATCCTTTTCAAATCGACCTTTTGTCCGGGAAATGGCAATGGGATAAATCTGTTCCATAAGGAATGCCGTATAATCTTCAAGGCTTTCAAATGAACAATCACGTCCGTCAGAATATTCCCATCCACAAAAGGAAATCTCATTATCTTTATTAATCCTAGATTCAAGGTTAATTTTCCAATCTTCCCGAAGCAGATAAACATATTGTTTCAATGCGGAACTGATGGAGTCCCAAATTTTATATTTGTCAATAATATTGCTTTTCTTGTCACTGTATTCATCAATAGATGTCATGCAGGTAGCACCAAATATGGTTTTTGCCTTTGCAAGGTCCTCTTTGCCTACATTTTTCATCCATGATACAAAATCACCATCAATCCCCTTTTTCAATCTGAAAGTTGTTTGATATCCCATAATATATTAATCTTTAAATTTCAAGTTATTTAAGTCCTCAATCAAACGCTCATGGAATTCTTCCTCCCCATCATCACCAGATATAAGCCAATCAATTCTTTGGGCATATATAGATGCTTTCCGCAAATAATCCAAGCCTTTTTTCATTTCATCTATTGTTTCTTCAGAAAAATTGTATCGGTTCGGAATTGTATGATGGTTTTCAAGAATATAATCATATTCGTTTTCATCCAATGATAAATAACCTCTTTCATACTCAAGTTTGATATTTTCAATTTCATCATCGTCAATATCCTCTCCATTGATATATTTGTCAATTGAATCCGCAATCTCATCAATATAATATTGATTGTATTCAAAATGTCCTCCACTCATAATTTTTATTTTTTTGTTATAAAAATACAAAAATTATTTTGTTATTCCAAATCATCGCAGCAAGTATCCGAATTTATTATACCATTATTATCAAAAAGATAATAACAATCTTCTTCAGTTATCTCAAGACCGGTAAGAATTCCTTTTGAGAAAGGTTTTCCAAAGTTTTCAATAACCTCATCTACAATATCTCTAAAAACCTCGGTTCCGTTTTGCCACGTTTTAACCTCTTTCAGCCCTTCAATCGTTGTAATGGTATAAGTATATAGAAAATGCGAGAAAGCCTCTCTATCAGCCTTATTTTGCCCAATTCCGCCATATCTTGTTATATATGGAACTTGTTGCTCAAAAACCATCTCCATGTAGCGGTGGTAAGCATCATCTGCTTTCAAAAATTCTTGAAAATTATTGCATATTGTCTCCATCTTTCTTTACCTTTTTCATAAAATCTTCAGCACAGAAACCATATTTGGATATAATGTTTTCAATTATTTCCAAGGCAATCTTTTGTGTAACTTTCTTATTTTGATTTGCTCTAAAAGAATTCACCCTTTCAACGATTTCTTTATAAATTTTATCCTTTAACTTTTTGTCTATTTCTTTCATGTTTAGGAAATTATTATATTATTTTCAGAATACAAATCATATAAAATCTTTGATATTCTGTTGATGAAAATACGTTTGAATTTGTAAAACCGTCCATTAAGGGTTTTCAAAAGTTGATTGTATGTGCTAAGTGGTTTTAAAGGATAAATATTATTGTAATATGTTAAAAAATGATTTTGATAATCTTTGTCTGTAATTGAATTTAAAATTTTGATAGACCTTTCCAAATAATCCAACTTATTCCAAGCAATTGTTTCTTTGGCCAGTTCCCATGCGGAGACTGCATCTTTTATCTTATCAACATTAGGTTTTATTTCAGCCTCAAATTGCCCAATATAAGCTTTTAACTCCAAAGGAGATAAACGATTCAATATATCACACATGGCATCTTGGTTTTGATTGAAGCCATGAAGATTAACTGTGTTATAATAATTGTTTTTTCTTGCATCAATATCTATTTTTGATGAAATTGTTCCATAATGCATGGTTTTGCAATAATCATCATAAGCGTGGGTTAATTCATGGGCAAAGACAGAACGAAGAGAATTATTTATATCATTGAAGTCTTTTCCTCCAACAGTTATTTTCATAGTAACAAATGATGTTGTATCGGAATAAAAAGATTTCTTTGGATAATATCCTCCTCTAAATGAACTTTTATTATCCAAATACAATGTTATATCTATATTGCAATGTGTGAAAAAACAATCACAATTAGGAAAAATATCTTTATGAAACACTTCTGCTCTGATAGTATCATTATTGGATTTCATTATCTGTTCCATAGGGAAAATTGCATTCTCAAACAAGTCATAAATATATTGTTGAATCTGAGGGATTCGTCCATGCTTTTCATCCAACATTTTGTTATGGATTTGAAATTCCAATAATATATGTTTTAAAAGTTCGTCCATAGATTAAATATCCTTTAATTTGAAAATTGTTTCGTTAGGACATCGTTTGATAATATCTACTACTTCAATTTCATTATTCTTCCACCCAATTCCAATGCACGGGCCTCCTTCGGTATCAATGAATTTAACTCTTTTATTTTCATTCATTGTAACATATATTGGCATCCAATCTTCGGCGGGTATAAATAAATATTCATCATCCTTGTCAAATTTCTTAACAAAATGATGAACATGATTGTATCTGTCGGAATTTACATTATAACATTCTTTCATTATTCAGACTTTTTATCAACATTTAAAATGAATTCATTAGGCATCAGCCTTTCCGCACCATCATAATTGACAATAACAAATGTTTTTGTCTGAAAATTTAATGGGTCAGCAACTTTTTCAGTCCTAACCACTTCTACTTTGCCATAAGTTGTGTTGATAATATCACCACTTTTAATATTTTCAATATCTACCATTTTATTTTTTTTTGTTTCCGCACCAATCAGGAACGTTTATTTTGGAAAAAATATCTTTATCAAATTTATAATCATTCGGGGAACAAATCAATTGTCCATTCTCATTATGAATCAAGAACGGACAATCGTTGCAATACTCTATTCCTGCTATTTGAATATTTTCTTTTTTCTTCCTATTTTTCCTTATTGGTTGAGGCATTATTTATGTTTTGATTCAAATTTTATTGAAAAAAGGATTTTAGTTTGTCAAAATCGACTTTCATTCCGTTATCAGTGAATTCAATACTTGGATATGGCAATTTAGAATATGTTTTGATTAGATTTTCAATAAAAGTTTTTTCTTTATCATCAATCTTATCGAATAAAATTTTTAAATCACATATTGTGAACCATTTATTTTTCTCAACTTTTTCGTCAATGTAATGCATTGAGTCTCTTATGGTTTCAAATCCACCAAGATTCAATCCTTCGGGAACATAAACAGTAAAAGTACCATCATCTTTAATTCGGATTATGTGAGATTTATATTGCCATTCTCCTTGATTTGTACAAACACATTTATTTTCATTATTTTCGCTATTTTCCATATTTTATTAATAATAATTACCGATTAATCTTCTTGCTATCATTCCGCTATCCTTTTCCTCTTGATTTCCTATAGCGGAAATAGAAGAATCAGATGAGGAAACCCATTCACTCTGTTCTACGGAATCTTGAATGCCATCAAAAGAAAAATGAATTTCATCAATGTCTTTCAAGTTTTTTTCTCCCACAAAATTAATAACACATTGCGCAAGAATCTTTTGTAGTTCTTTAATATCATCAATTGTTGTTGTAGGATTTTCATAATCATTCAAAGAATCATATTTAAATTCTTGAATAATATCTCTTAAGAATCGTTCTCTATCTTTTTCGGATAAAAAACGAACGGATTCTTTTAAAGAATTAATTTTGTCATTTTCAATTGGTTGGACATAAGAAAAATCCTTAGAAACGAATCTCACTTTTTCTCTATTTTTCTCCTTATATTTCTCATGGACAGAATTCCACCTTTTAGATGCTTCTTCATAAATTTGATGATTGATTTCGGAGATTGAATTAAGATATGCTTTATATTCAGCAGACTCTGTAAATGCATTATCTAAAGCATCTCTTTTTTCTTTCAATTCTTTCTCCAAATTGCTTTCAGCAAACAAATCCTCGTAATAACCCATAATTAATTTTTCTTTATTGTTCTTACAAAATTCTAACAATAATCTTTTTCGTCAAAATCTTCCTCACCAATATCTACAAGGTTGAGAAAAAGTAATAATATAAAAAAACAAATCAAATAAATCATGCTTGTCAGATTCATGTTTTTATTAAATTTATTAAAATTAATTACTTATTTTTAATATTAGCGACCGCTTTGAAAAACATCTCAAAAACTTCAAACTATTTGGCTCATTGAGCCAATCATCCAAAGAAAATCTATATCTGATTTTAGATTTTTTTAATAAGTAATATAAGTCAACCATCTTTATAGACTTCTCGATTACCCCAAATTCTTCCAATGACTTAAGATAATCTTCAACGAAATCCTTTATCTCTGGTAGTATTATATTCTTATTTATTTCTTTATCTTTCTTTATATATTGTCTTGTAAATTCATACCCTCTACGTCCTATCTCTATGGAAGCCAATACCATATCAGGTAACTTATGTTTCCTATATAAGATATTGCCCACAAAGGATGAATATTCGGGTTTAACCTCGTTAAATGTTATGTTGAAAAGGTTACACCTTTTCTTAAGGTTATTAACTAATTTATCTCTACACCATAGGTTATTGCATAACCTATTGAATTTCTTTCCCTTTCCTTTATCAGATGAATCTATTGTCAATCCCTCACAGACAAAAGTTTCACATCCGTAATACAATGCCTTATTTATAAGGTTCTTACTTATCTGCATTACCTCATAATTACGTTTATTGGATAGATAAACCTTTCTCTTGTCATTCGACGGAAGATTTTTTAAATTAAATTCCTTACCATTTATATCCTTTATGGAATAAACACCATATTTAACTACATTATATTTTCCGTTTTCATTCCAATCAACAATAGACCATCCAATATAATTAGGGTTAAGGTCTATTGCCATTATCCTATTTTCAATAACTTGTCTCTTATCAGTTATTTGCATTTTGACCTCATCAAAAGAAATGAAAACATATTCATCGTCAAGATAATACGTTATCGGTGTGGCTTTTGATTCCTGCAATAGATATAATTGTCTTAATGTTTTTCGGTAATTCTTGCCAAGACCATTGAATATCAATTCAATATGTGTATTTGCATTTGGCTTAAATGTAATCTTTGACAAATCTTCGGATAGCTTGAATTTCCTGTTTCCTTTTTGGTTTGCCTCGCCGATAGAACATAGGGGCATTAACTTGCATTTTTGCCATTCCTCTTTTGTTATCAGACCTTTACAACGTCTGATGAAATTCTTTTTGCCACCGAAAATAATTCTTTTCTGAGGGTCTGCGATATATTTGGCATTTGCGTCTTTTGATGCTGACGATATAAACCAACATTCCATTAAAGGAATATTATTCAGTGTTGTTTTTGCAAGTTGTTTTCTTTTGGTATCACCGATACCGTCAACGCATCTGTTATACATCCACCTCAAGGTATTGGAGTATTGTTTCTGATACTGACGTATCAGTTTCAAATCTTCCTCCTTATTTGTATGATATTTTATCTTGAGTGTCTGCATAACGTTATATATTTTTATATGCTATTCATATTATAAATAGTTTAATATTATAAAAAATTCAAAATAAAAGAATGGTTTTTATAAAAAATATTATTAAAAGATTTTAATAAATTATATTATTTTTAATAAAAATTAAGATAATATTAAGTTAATTTTGATATATTTAGAATTCCACTGTCAAACCATTCCTTCGAGAAAATGACATTATCCGGACATTCACCGGCGGCATTGAACATCTCCATCAACTCTCTTCCGGAATAACCACACAAAGTCACCTCATCGGGCATTGACCTATATGCCACCTTGAATTTCTTTTCAGTCATTGATTTTGCACAATCATACATTCTTTTGATATTGTCAATGATTACCTCCGGAGCAAGAGAATGCCTTGTTTTTTGGCCGGTATCAAATCTTAATTCAGTTGTAGGCAAAGCATAAGCCGAACCTTGAAGTCCTTCTCCCTGTCCATATTTTGCACCGAACTGTTTAACTGCAACATAAGCACTGCCTGCTCCATGCCTACCTTCCGGATTGCTGCCAAAAACAAAAATCGTGTCATCACTCGGAGTGATATTTCCCTCATAAAATTTTTCCATAATATTCAAATTTTGAATCCTATGGCAAATATACAAATTCTTAACTAGAATTCCAAAAATTAATCAATATTTTCAAATTTAATTATTTGTGTTTTCCCTTGCCATTTCATCTTTATTGTCATAATAAAGAAATGCCGCACGAATGATACCTCTATAATATTTTCTTAAACAAGAATCTATTTTTTTATAAAACCTGTTTTTAAATGATTCTATTCCATAAGAATCTCTTGAAATGCTACGGTTATGAACATCAAGATAATCCCTAAGATTTTCCCAATCGTCATCTGTTAGATAATTTAACGTGTCTAAATTAGATGTGAAATATTTCCATATTTTATATGCATGTAACTTTTCTCTATCTTTGAGGAAATTTTCCCTTTCCCCATCTATTGATAGCATTTCTCCATAAGTTCCTGCAATATATGCATTAACTTCCGAACTTGAAAACAAGTAATATAATATGTCTTTTATAAACTTATCGGTGAATTCATCAGATGAAAAAAATTCTTTCTTCGCATTCCAATTTAAAATATTTGCATCGTCAATAGAATTATTAGAAGAATTAGATAATGCGTTTTGTAATTCTTGATAAGTATGGTTTAATTCATGGATTAATATATTATAAAATTCAGATTTGTTTAAAATTCTATTTCCATTGCAATAGCAATGCATTAAAATATTTCCTTCTTTCCATTTATTGTATGGGCTTATGCTATTATCAATTTTTTTATGACCTTTAGCCTTTCCCATATTTATATTGTTTTCATTACTTAATATGACAAATATATTAATATTTAGATTATGGATAAAATCAATGCCTCTTGTTAAATATTTTGGGATATCAAAGTCCCACGCTATATCACTCACATTTGGATTATTCTTTATGATATATTCTTGAGCATAATTATATATGTTTTTAATTGCATCAATATAAGGAAATGTGGCTACGCCACCCCTTTCAAGGATAAGATTGTTCTTATTCTCGAATTCTTTTAGTTCTTTAATAATTCTCTTTAAGAACCGTTTGTTTACATTTGTTTTATTTTCGGTAATATAATTAAACTGAGATTCTGTTATAATAATTGTTTTAGCCATAAATCAAATATATAAAAAGTTCAATTATTCAAAAGGCGTTTCAAGGGAAAGATTCTTTCCTTCAAAATCATCATAATAATACATGTGCATATCAGATTTTTTAGCCCTTACCTCTATTTGCGGTTCAAAACTAAAGCAGCCTAATAGTTCCGTAAATTATAGTAATTTATTACAATTTACATTTCTTTCTTGTTTCAA
>OIWU01003303.1_pt1 | contig 12549 bp, 8 predicted proteins | sample 1587711 | NCBI WGS metagenome assembly OIWU01 (sample SAMEA3888909, study PRJEB22519) | human gut metagenome | biome: human gut; feature: human-associated habitat; material: faeces | place: Denmark | collected 2010 | reverse complement strand
AGCTGCCTGCTGACTTCTACTACGATTACGCTTGGCACACCCTGCGGCAGATGTTCCATCTGTGGCACGCAGTGAAGGAGACCATTCCGTACGTTGAAAAGCTTAAGAAAGCAATCGATGCAAAGCGCGAGGAGCTTGAAAAGGAGGAGCGAATGAAGAAACGTATAGCTACGTTCACGTACGCACTTCGTGCTGTCAAGTGGAGTTCGGGGGACGACCCAACGCCGGAGACGGACGAGAACGGTGTTCTTGTTCCTGCTTATATCCGCTTTGATACTGCCCAAGAAAGATGGCTCATTAAGCCGGATAACAGGAATGAGGAGCTTCTTGCAGATGTGAAACCGTTTTTAACGGGCAGTACATTGCAGAAAGAATGTAAAGAATATTTCGCATTTATAAAGTTTGCTGAACTTGATGACGAAAAATTCAAGCAGATCCAGGATGCGGTCTCTCAACGAGCGACAAATCCGAACCCTGCTGTTTGGAACAAAGATAAGGAGCAAGGGAGAACGCTTAAAGCGAGCTACGAAGAGCTTGTTCAAAGGACCAAGGGCGGAAAATACCCGATGGCATCTGCCGACTTCTTGGCGAATGCGGCGGCTGCGGTGAATGACCCGGAGATCGGACAGAAGATTCGTGATTTCTATAATTATCTGATTGAGAATGTTGATCAGTAACGTAAAAAACTCAAGGTAACACACCGAACAAACCGGCGGGCGGAGGCTCACTCCGCTTGCCGGCTTATGCAGCAAAGGAGAATGTAATGCCAATTTCTGAGAATATTTTGCAAAAAATCAAAGAAAAAGCAACAAGCAACATCGCGGGGATCAGTCCGGTGAATACAAATTGTGATGTTGTTATTGCTCATTACGGCAGCAAGATCATGAAAGATCCGTTGCTTAATAAAATGTTTCTGAACGGCAGGACACAAGTCGCATGTGCTCTTGATTTTACATCCATAGATGAAGCTTGGCATTCCATAGACGAAGCTTTGAAAGGAGCTGCAGCCGAAAGGGAAAGAGTCCTTGCCACGTCATCGACCGACAGACTTGGGACAGTGCTTTTGCTTTTGCTTGAAAAAGCAGACGATATTCCGAAAATTAAGCCAATAGTCGAACATATTAATAACAGAAATAAACAAAAACAAAATAGAGACTATTGCCGTGTTGAGATTTGCATTGAAAATGCAGAAGAGCTTGATACAAATGATTGTTTGCCGAGGGACGTTCCGGACGGCGTGAACCGCGTGTGGAAACTGACAGATCCCAACAAAGTTGCAGCATTTAACTTGATTTTGCTTTTAACTTTACATGTGTTTAATAAAGTAGAAGGAGTTAAATACATTCGCGTTAAAGACGGAAAAGTATACAGCGCGCAGGAGTCCTCTCGTGTAGGGGCTGTGTGCGAGCGGATCAACAGTATTCTCGGTGTAACGGTCGTTGATAGAGCAAATCAGGATCAGTGCAGGAAGTTCGATGCTCAGCTGCAAGCCTGCAAGGAACAAGCTGAAGAGAAAATGAACGAATTGACGGAAACATTCCTCTCTGTTGCGCCGTGTAAACTTGAACTCCTTCCGCAATATTCAAGATTATTGCGGAATGCAGATATACACACCGTATACGGAACGGATAAAGAGGGTCGTCCGATCTGCGAAATTTTTAGAGACAATATTCTTAAAGCTGCCCAAGAATTTTTCGAAAAAGAATTGTGTTCACAGGAGGAAACGTTTTTCGGAGAGTTTCCCCTTAGCATGTTTGAAAACAAAAACATAGCCAAACTGATTGAACATCTAAAAGAAAAGGCTGAATTGGCTGACCGGAAGGAAGACGAATACCTCGAAGACGCAAGAAAATATGCTGCGGCATGGGAAGAACGCCTCAAGAAGGGCATTAAAAAAAGGTTTATCGATATTTTTGAAAGTACGTTTAAGGCTTTGGTTGAGGACGCAGGAAATATGCGAAATGATCTTTGCGCCTGCAGAGATATATTAAGGCCAATTTGCTTTGAGGATGGGAACGTCGGTTCGCATACTGATAAACTAAACTGGCAGGGGCTGGACTGCGATAAACTCCTGGAGACATGCGAAGCGAGAAGCAGGTTTGAAATGGATGAGCAGGATAGGATCTGGGGCGAAATACAGAACCGTGCTGCTGACGGCAGTGATACGCAGCAAGACTATCTGTTCAGTTCCGGTGAGCGAACACAGGAACTCCATAATAACGTACAGAACCGTAAACACAGGATTCAGATTCGTGGTTTGGCGCCCGGCTTTATGTTCGGAGGACGATTGCTGGTGTTTAGCCAACGTGGAGCGTTGGAAAATGTACAGACGGAAAACATGGATGAAAGCGCGCAGCAGGGAGAAGAGGAATGATTAAGATAGAGTTCGGAAATGAACAAAACAACAACATTACTATTTACAATGTGCGATGCAGGGCAATATATACCGGTAGTGGAGAGAAGTCAACGAGAATTACATTTAGCTCAGAGCGATTGCTTGACCCGGAAAGACCGATGATAAATTGGACGACCGGAGAAATATATGCAGAACAAAGCCCCAGATTGATTTCTTATGACCGGAACGGATCCTTTGCAAAACACGAGAATTATGGTGTATACAGTTATTCATATGACAACGGCGAAGGTGGGCTTGAAACCGGAAAGATATTTATCGGGAAAAAGAGAAAATCGCCGACATATAAAGAGAAGAGAGGATGTTTCGAAAATCGTACAACTATAACAATGGAATCGAAGGGAATAAAGCTTATTGAAGGCGATGCGGAAATTTGTTTTACTGGAAAAAGGGACGGAAAAGTTGTCAATATCACAGTTCCGCTTTGCATAACCGGCAACGGAGGCAAATTTACCGTCCCTAAAGAAACTTCAAGAATACAGTGGAGAATCAGTTACAGCGATAATGTTAAAATGATGATAGCGAGATAAAGGACAAAACAACTGACAAAGCGAAAGGAAAAACACAATGCTGATAGGAAAACGGAGACAGTCAGAAAGCACCACAAACGGAACAGAAAGAATAGATTACAGCAAGCCGATTCAAGGAACGAGAAGGTATTATTCGTTCTGCCCGGAATGCGGTTGGCGTGGTGACAGTGATGAATTGCTGTTTGAAATCACTAAGCTGATTGAACCCAGACTAAAAGCGGCAGCGAAGAACGCCGCTAAAACTGAAGTCGTCAGGGAAGAAACTGCTGCGGATGAAGAGAAATCGAAGCCAGAAATCATAATGGAAGCAATTAAAAATGCGAAAATCAGGGAGTTTGTATCGACAAGTGAGCTGCGAGAAAAAAGCGCATTTGTATCGACAAGTGAGCTGCGAGAAAAAAGCGCACAGGATTCCGAGGAGTTCCGGCTGAAGGACAGACGTATAAAAGAGATCTTAAAGCGCGTGGGTAATGCACTGGAAGGCTCGGTTGCTCAGGGCAAGCTTACGGAAGCAGATGTTGAGAAAGTTAAAAAAGAAGTTGATAAGAGACTTACGGAAAATTTCGGCTCCATCGAGCTAAAGCCGCATAGGGAAAATTCGGATGTAACATTTGAAGTTGTAATCGGTGGAAAGCCGCTTCCGTGGAGACGCTATTGCCCGAAGTGCAAGGAAAAAGGTCAGGTTTCAGGATGGTCAGGTTGCTATCCTGAAATAACACTATCCATGTTTGCCGGACCTCGAGCATCGAAAACGACGGCTCTTTGTGCAGCGATGGATGCGTTTTTGAGATGGAAAGAACAAGATAACCGGCAAAATATATGCTTAGTGTTTGACGCGGATGAAGAATTAAAAAAGAAATGGGTGATAACACGGGACGGCGGACCGGAGAAAGCGAAAGACGGAGCACAACCTTCATCTGAAGACTATCCGCTTATAAAATACAGACAAAACACAAGGATCAGTGCTACAGATACCACGGATAATGAATTGAGATGCACATTCCTTATCAATATTGATGAAACAAAATTGCTTGTTTCTGTGATGGATATTGCAGGAGAGTTTGTGGCCTCTTTAGCCAGAGGCACGGAAGACATGATTGAGTCAATGAGAAAAAGATATAAAACAAGGTACAAGAATCTTGACTATCTTTGGGTGCTCGTTGATCATGCGACACTGGAGTATACAACAGGAGCGAGTACAACTCAGGAACAAAGAAAAAAAGACTGTGAAGGACTTTTAGGTTATAAGGACCCAAGCAGAATTCTGAATGTACGAGATCTAAATCAAGCACTCAGTAACGCAATGAATATGTTCGAGAGTTTGAAGGGCATTGTATTGATATGGGGCAAGATCGATGCACTCAGGGATGAAAATGGTTTTATGAAAAGGCCTTATCTGCTGAAGAATCAACCTGGGTTTGATGATAACTATAATCAAGGCTACGGTGTGGTTCGAAGAAGTGGTAGGAAACTGGTTGTTTATGATCCGAACCTAATTAAGCTGCAGTCGAATATAATCTGCAGGGAAATAATAGATAACAGCATCGGCAGAAGTTTGATAGAAACGATCCGGGAAAGAACGGACAGTAAAGCCATAGCTTTCATAACCTCGAACTACGGGCATGAACCGAGGAAAGAAGAAGAGAGCGAGGGAAATAACTCAATCGAGCCATTCAATACAATGCTGCCGCTTCTTTGGATGATAGCAATGGAGGGTGGAATTGCAGTCAAAACGGAAAAACACCGTAGGTTTAGAAAACCGAAGGATTTTTTCAAGCGTTTGGATACTGATAATGATAAAAAGACTTATTTATGCTGGATAGGAGAAAGAAGGAGGAGAGAAGAATGAGAAAAAATGAGAAACTCTACTTTCACGGTAACGGCGGGTTTGAACAGGTGGATAATAAAGGAAGGATTGAAAACGAAGAGAAAATAGCAATTACTTCCGCAAATAAGGGGCTGCCATGTGAAACAGCCTATTTCGTTGAAAGAGATGGACTCGGGTTTCAGATGACACATACTGAACGGCAAAATGAGGAAGCTTTTTACACACATGCTTTTTGCTTTTCTGGCCTGTCTATAGGTGATATTGCCGGCAAAGGAGCGGAGAATGGCGATATAAGTCGCTATATCGGAACTGTTTGCTTCGCTTCTGCGGATGATGTTAATAAATTTGCGGAAAGCAGAAAAGAAAAGATTGAGCCGGGCTGGGTTGAAATCGGTTCGAAGAATGAAACGAGCGGAAATAAAACTGTTCCGAACAGGAATCTTGTTTGGAAAATAATTAATAGGGTTATTTGTGATAAAAAACAGGTTAGGCTTATCGTACCGGCCGACTACGATCTGATAGCAACTTTCAGATATTCGGTGGTTGAGATACTTAAGCATGTTCCGTACGGCATGTGGAATCGATTCAGCTTCTCGGTAAATGAAGCCAATTCAGAACGTATGGTTGTATTTGAAACAGGAAACAGTGCGAAGAGTGGCGAATATCTTATAGATGCACCGTACAATGAAAAAAGTGAACCCAACAACAATTTTGACTGGCTGATTTGGAAGTGTATTTACGAAGACGATTTCCGCAGGAAGCTTTATAACGAATATGAGAGCGGCTTCAGAGATAAAGCGTGCATTGAAGACGCAAGCTATACGGCTTATGCAGATGTTTGCAGACGGACAGACTATCAGAACCTTTGGGAGCTTTTTGAGAGATATAGCGATGCACTCAACAAAAACAAGGGGAACGCAGCTTTTGGAGAATGTTGCAAGTCGCGGTTTATAAACGAGCTGAAAATACATGAAAAAAACCTTGGTTATGTATTAACCTCGCCTAAGAGCGGCTTTTCAAAATGCAAAAATCTCGAAGGACTGGAAGAATGCATAGGAAAGCATTCAGAATTCCTACTTCGATTGTCGATGATGAAGATGTCGCCAAACTCGGAACTCCGTATTGACACTGGTGCAGCAGAATGCTTAATAGAAAGAGCAACTACGCTCGAAGATCAGTCGTCGGATGAGATCATAAAAAATACATATGATTATTATGCGAAATTGACGAAATTGAAAAGCAACGAGGATTATCCTTACATCAGTAAGCTTATTCCAAAGGATGTCGTTGAAAAACGCAGGCAAAAGCTTGAAGCTGAAAACAGAGAGGCATCAGAAAAATATCTTGAAGACATTAAACCGAAACTTGAAACTGTGCTCCGTGGAACTTCCGATTCCCACGACGCCGGAGATCTTAACGCAGACCGCAGCAGAGGCGAGTCAGATCCGATAATAGCAACCTTGAAAAAGTTGCTTGAAGAAATGAAAGAACGCAAGGAAACAACGATTGCTGATGCTATTAAGCAAAAGTATTCAAAAAACGTTTGTGAAGCAATCGAACGGACAGTAAACGGAATCGAAACAAAGCGATTTGAAGAAATCGTTAATTGCTGCAAATGCGTTGAGAATTTCTTCTGCGAAGAGGACATTAAACGGCTTAAAGCCGACTGCGAAAAAAGAAAGGAAGCTGATAAACAAAAGGAAAGCGTTCTCAAAAGCATGACAGGCTTCAAGGCATTTATTGAATGGTATTGCGAAAAAGGCAAACAGGTCAATTGGCAGGGTGAGTGTATTGACCGCCTGCGTAAAAATATATCGGAGCAAGGTTGTGCTGATTGCAGTGTCAAGGACTTGATGCATGCGGCTCAGTTTGTCTCGGGAAAATATGATATCTATGAAGATCAAACCGTCTATGATGCGGTCAAACTCATTATAGAAAACGGACTGGTATCGATAATGGCGAGCAGAAGCAAAACTCTTGACGATATTCGAGAGGAACTTCTTTACTTGAGATATCTTAAACCGGAAGAGGGAGATGATTATACAATCAAGTGCCTGACGGAAGGATACATTGCCGGGAGTTCCGGAAAAAAGAACAGCACGCAGGAAGAAAAAATCGTGAACCAAGGACCGGATTGGTGGCGGAAGTTGAAGGAGAAGCTCCCGTGCCGAAAAAAAACAGACGGCAATTCAGGAGAATCTTCGTCGTTTAAAATTAAGCTTGGCATTGCTCTCGACTTGATTAGAAAAATTGAGGTGAGTCTCAACGGTGACAATGAGCGGTCTGGTGATTCCGACAGCGGGGAATCAACAGACAAAACGAGCAGCAGCTCGTCACGCAAAAACGACGCATCAACTTGGGATGAATGCAAAGATGTGCAGGCCAAGAGGGACTGCATAAGAATGCTTAAAAAGTGCAAGTTGAGTGAGGACAAGAAAAAGAAACTCAAGCAAATTGAAAATGAACTGAAAGAAGAGTTTGAAGAGTCGGAGAGCCAGTATATGGACTCTAAATCGAGCAATATACGGTTAATTATAATCCTGGCTTTGGTCGTGCTTATTCTTTCGTTTGCGGGGATTTATTTGTATAATTATTTCTTTGCAGAAGATGAGGAGCCGATTCCGACGCAGCCGCCGGCAACGGCACAACCGACGGCAACGGCACAACCGACTGCCGAGTCGACAAGTGAAGCTCCGATTCCGACGCAGCCGCCGGCAACGGCACAACCGACTGCCGAGTCGACAAGTGAAACTCCGATTCCGACGCAGCCGCCGGCAACGGCACAACCGACTGTCGAGCCGACAAGTGAAGCTCCGATTCCGACGCAGCCGCCGGCAACAACATTACCGACAGAAGCGGAATTGGTAGAGCCGCCGGATAGAAGTGTGAAAGAACAGTATAACGAATGGGTGCGAAAGCAGTATACAAGTGCACAGGGGTCCGCGCCGACCGAAAATACATCCAGGTAGACAACAAACACATCAGAACTCGCTGTGCCTGTAACAACAGCAGGGACGCAGCAATAAGTATGGACAGATGAGAATGACAGCGCGATGCCTGCCGGCACTGCGCTGTCCATCTATAGAGAAAATAAAGAACAGGAGAAAAACAAATATGGCAAATTCGGACAGGCAATCTTTTCTGGACAGAATAAGAGTATCCAGACAGGAACTTAACAAAAATAACAATAATAACCAATCAAACTCTGAGGATAACACTGAAGAAGCGGGGCCGGATAAGGGTCAGCGCGAGCGCGACCCTGCTCAAGAGATGCAGGCGGACAAAACCGAACGCAGTCAAGCAGAGGAAAGTGAGCATAACAGCAGCGAACAGAGTAACAGTGAGCAGAATAGCAACCAGGCATTCGGTGAAGGAAACGAACAGGACGATTCTGCAGCTGAGGGGAACGACCGTGACAACGACGGAGGACACGACCGCTGATGCTGAATCTATAGTTTAATGAGGTGTTAATATGCCAATTATTACTGAAACACTATACGGAAGTCGTGCCGCGGAAAACGTGCCGCTTTATAATTTACAGGATGAATTTCAATTTATGAGTTCCGATGGGAAAACCGGCTTTTCGCTCAGCGAGGAGATCCTGTCCCGCGGCCTGCTGTGCATCGGTGGGACAGGAAGCGGTAAAACAAACACGATAAATCAGCTTGTCAGCCAGATTAAAGCACGTATGACTGACAACGATGTTATGATTGTGTTTGATACGAAAGGTGATTTCTACGAAAACTTTTATAGTTTGGGTGACAAAGTAATCGGTAATTCAAAGCAATTCCGCAGCATAAGCGAACGATGGAACGTGTTCTGTGAGGCTGCGGTGGATGGAGAAGATGATGACAGCATTGTTGTGAACATCAATGATTTGTGCAGGTGTTTGTTTAAAAAATATGAGTCATCAAGTCAACCCTTTTTTTCAAATGCAGGACGCGGTCTTGTTGCTGCTGTGATGCTTTATATGATGCGCGAGAAAAGAGATGGCGGTGGCGCGGTTGAACAAATATGCAATAGGGATTTAGTAGATTGGTTCGAGAGATCGCTTGCTGAAGATTACAGGCAGATGGTTCAAAAATATCCGGATCTGTCGAACGTGAATCTGTACCTTGGCGACGGAAAAAACAATCAGGCATTGGGTGTGCTTTCAGAAGCAATAGTAATGATAAAGGACAGCTTCTTTGGTGTGTTCGGTGAGGCAGGTGATTTTTCAATACGTGAGTTCGTGCGCAAAAAAGGAGGGAGAACGCTTTTCATCGAATATGATATGGCGATTGGTGAAGCGTTATCGCAGGTATACAGTCTCTTGCTTGACCTTGCACTTAAAGAGGCGCTCGGCCGACAGGAAAAAAAAGAACGAGGAAATGTATACGTTATAATTGATGAGTTTAAACTTCTGCCCAACTTGACTCATATCGATGATGCCGTAAACTTTGGTAGGAGCATGGGCTTAAAAGTTGCTGCCGGACTGCAAAGTATGGCGCAGCTTTATGATGTCTACGGCAAAGATAAGGGACTCAGTATTGCAGCAGGGTTCAGCTCTGTTATGGCATTCCGGTCAAACGATTGGCTGACAACGGAGTACGTGAGGGATGCGTTCGGATTGAACTATCTGAGCGAGACTACATTAGCCGGCAGTTTGCCCTCAACCGAGCGGAGGGAAGGCCATGTGGTTGAAGCGTGGGAAGTCAGCAAATTGAAGCCGGGAGAAGCATTTATAAGAATCATTGAGAACAGCCCATTTAAGTTTAAGTTTAAAGAATATGAGAGATAGAAAAGAAATAGCAGCCAGCAACGGCATATTAAACGATTTTTTTCTTGCGGGATCACAGAATTCGGGAATGATAAGGAAAACGGTGATTTCCGGTTCACTTAATGTTGTCAGAACAAAGTTTGCACTTATGCTTGCGGAAAACGTATGCCGCAACGGGAATCCTGTTGTGATTGTTCATAGGTCAAACCTTGTTTTCAACGAAAAATACAGGTCAGGAACGGCTGTATACAATGGGGAAGAATATGTTCTGGATCTCTTTGGAGATATTTCGGAAAACGAATTGGCAAGCGTGCTGTATGAAGTAGGGAAAAGCACTGCAAATCTTGGGATTGAGGCAAAAACGGTGATTTCGATAGGAATCGAAGCATTGAAAAAGAACGGGGATTCGATTGACCTGCTGACACTGTGCAGCTTTCCGTGGGAGATGATATCAGCATTTATTTTCAACAGCAAAAATATTGATGTTTCCGATAAGCTGGTTTTGATCCAAAGACTTGCGCCGTTTTCAGAGCAAATACCTGCGGTTGCGGCCTTATTTACCGAATTCAAGGTCCATTTGATGGAAAAACAGTGTGTTGATGTTAAAAAAATAAGCTTGAGCAAAGTTCTTCAAGGCGGTGCCTGCATTGTTTCAATTGATGTCGGAACGGATATAAACGATGTGCTTGCTGAAACTCTGTTTTCTTTGTTGAAGCTGAATAAGGAAAAGGGTTATCGTTTTTTGAGTGTAATTGATTCAATTCCTGCATCAAACGAAAACAGCATTGCATTCAAATTGTACAGAAGCACTGATGTTCAGTCTCCCGTTATGATTGTTTCCCCCGATCTTGCTCAGAGTTATGCCGGAAAACTCGGATTGTTCAATGATATTGTTGGGTCGGGCACAAATGTTGTTGTGCTTGCACACACATCAGGATACAGTGCGGATGTGTGGTCAACATACTTTGGCGAGTATTATGCGCAAAAAGAAGAGGTTTCATCCGGAAACTCAAGGGAAAACTATAGGTTTTTCAGCAAAACAAGCAGCAACACGGTTACACGCAGCGAAGAACGCAGACGAATTATTCTGCCTGAAGATATAATTATGCTTGATACAAAAATGGCTATTGTGCAGTGCGGATATAAGGACGGCGAACGAGGATGGCGCTACAATGTACTTGATTTAAGTTGTCTGGGGGGTAACAAAAGTGGAAATTGACTCAAGAAAAACAATTCTTAAAATCTGCATACCAACGGTTGCTGGCTTGCTCATTGGAATATATTTTATTTGCCGAGGTGGAGACGCAGGGTATTTGCTCATTTTGCCGATATATCTGATAGGACTTGTGTACGGGATAACGCGCATCGGACCATGGATGATTGCGTTCCTGCGGTCAATGTTTAAAGCAATGGCATCATTATTCCTATTCAGAATGTTCCTCTGGGCTATTGTCATTCTAATACTGGTTCCCATCGGATTGGGGCTGCTGACACTCGTGTGTTGGATTGTTGGATTCCCAATGGCGGTTATGGAAGTAATAAGATTGATCAGGGAACGAAAAGCTTGCGGTAGCGGGATGCGGAGAAGACGCTTTCGACTTCCGAACTTGAGTCTCCCGAGCAGACGGAAAAGAAGGAACAGGCTGGAAGAATATGATGATGATGATTACGGGGAGTTTTAAAAAATTACCGATTCGAGTTTATTCGGGATAAAACAGAACACTCGTAAAGCTTCGGAGAATGACGGCTGCTGCATACGTGCTCAAGATCTCAAATGATATTAATCCAACAAAGAAAGGAAAACGCATTATGCCAATCAACACCGAACAATTCAGGAACCCGGCTCTTTCCGAACAAGAAAGGCGAGCCAAGATTAACGCGAACATGAAACAGCTGGATTATAGTTCTGGCAACGGCCTTTTGAAAGCTGAGAAAAAGACTCTTTCTCCGAGCGAGAGTTACCTTTTTATCGGCATAGGCGGTACGGGACAGAAGGCACTTCGCAGCATAAAGGAAACGATTAACAAAACCATAAAGCCGAACTGCCATGAGCAGCAGGTTCGTTACCTTGTTGTTGACTGTGCGGAGAATGAGCTTAACCAGCTTGTTAGAGACGGAGTCTTTGAACAGCGCGAGATCATGTTAATTCCTTACCAAGGCGCTCATGACACAATCAGTCCGCAACACATTGCGTCTGATAAAAAAGAATGGGTGGATCCGGACCTGTACAGTGCGACAGGAGGAGATGCTCCCGGAGCTCATCCCGGATTTCAGAATAACGGAGCCGGTGCTTGGCGCCAGCCGGGCAGGGTCAGGCTCACCTCAACCGGAGGCATTAATGTTATCAATAAAATACAGGAGGTCATCAACGGCATACAACATCCCGCCAGAACAAAACTGAAAGTCTTCTTCCTTTGCAGCGTTGCGGGAGGAACGGGCAGCGGAACGATCGTTGACCTTGTGTATATGACAAGGCATGTGCTTGAAACAAATTTTGCCGGTTTGTATAATAACACATGCATATTCGGTTATATTTTCAGCCCTTCAGCATGCGAGGGCGAAATTAACGAGGATCGTAATCCGGGAGCGAATCACTATGCGGCGATGAAGGAAATTGCCTACCTCATGAGGCTTGCGGATCGTGGCGAAACGCTTGAAATGAAGTATGATACACAATCAGTGACATTCAATAAGAATATATTCGATGTCTGTATGATTGTTGATGGTGATACGACCGCATTCCGTGCATTTACTGACCCTGCAAAGACTGCCAGAGATGTTGTTGTTCAGTCAATACTTGGCTGCATGACCGCAACAGTAACTAACGGGGGTAACACTACGACACTCATTGATTCTGTGCTTTCGAACAACAGGCTGGATGTTGCGGCAGTAATCCCAAGACTTCCGGTTGATAAATACCCGCGCTACGCAGGCTACAGTTTCAATGCAGCAGGTTTTGCCTCTGTAAAGGTTCCTGTTGAGCTGCTGACGAGCGTGGTGGTGCACAACATATTTAAAA
>OIWU01003284.1_pt1 | contig 12607 bp, 15 predicted proteins | sample 1587711 | NCBI WGS metagenome assembly OIWU01 (sample SAMEA3888909, study PRJEB22519) | human gut metagenome | biome: human gut; feature: human-associated habitat; material: faeces | place: Denmark | collected 2010 | reverse complement strand
CGGGAGAAGCCCGGCACCTCATGCGCCGCGCGCACGACCTCGCCGCATTCGGTGCCGCGGGCCGTTGTGACGACCACAAAGTCGCCCTCCTTGATCTTGAACTCGCCCGGGTCAAAATAGTACGCCCGGCCATTTTCTTTAAATTTAACGGAAACTACTTTCATGGGTCGGTCCTTTTATTGTTGGTATATCAGAAAATAAGTGTAGGGGTTGGCGTCCCCGACGACCCGGGAACGCAGCGGCAGATGTTTATGTCAATTTCCCCGCCAGCACGGCGACATTCAACCGCAGGTTGCCGTTGCCCTGCAGGCTGCGGCGCGCCCCGGCATCGGCCCGCAGGATCTTAGCGGCACCCTCGGGCGTCAGGCCGCCGCATTGCTCCTGCCCGTAGGCAGGGCGGCGCAGCACCGCACTGCACAGCTGGTCCAGCTGCCACAGCAGCGCGGCAAAGCCCTCCTTGTCGCGCTCATACTTTGTCAGCAGCGCCAGCGCCCGGTAGGTATCCCCCTGCGCCGCATAACCGCACAGCGTTTTTGCCATGCCCAGCGCCGCCTTTGTCGGCGGGTCGTTCCAGCTTTTCAGCGCCGTGCCGATATGTCCCTCATACAGAAAGGCCAGATCCCCGGCCGCAGCGGCAGGCAGCCGTTCGGCGCGCAGGTGGGCGGCACAGTCCGCCACCGGCACCGGCGCGATCGTATAGGCCGCACACCGGCTGCGAATGGTCGGCAGCACCACCGCTGCGCTGGGTGCCGTCAACAAAAACAGCACCCCCTCGGGCGGCTCCTCAATGATCTTGAGCAGCGCATTGGCAGACGAGCCCTGCGTTCCGTTCAGGTTCTGCGCACCGTAGATGAACAGCACACGGCCCACCGCATCGGTGGACAGCGCCGAGCGCTGGATCGCCTCGCGGGCCTCGCGGACCCTTTTGACGGGGATCTGCCCGCTGGCGCCCTCGCCCCGCAGGGCCAGGCACTCGGTATCCTCCCCCTTCAGCACGGCCTCGGCATGGGGGCCGCCCGCCGGGTAGAGGTAATCTGCCGCAAGGCAGCGCGCGGCAAAGCCCGCACCGCAGCCCGGCTCCCCCACCAGCAAAACCGCATGGGGCAGCCGCCCGCTGTGCAGCGCCGTGCCAAGCTCACGCTTGAGCGCGTCATTGCCGGCCAGGCGTTCGAGCATCACAGCTTCTCGAAACGCTCGACGTTCGTAACCATCACGGTAGCGCCGCCGACCGTGACCTCCATCGGCATGGCGCTCTCGATGCCCAGACCCATCGTGGCGGTGCCGGGCACGATCTCGGTGCGCTGCTTGCAGCACTTCGAGATCACATTGATGCAGTCATCGACACGCTCATCCTCGGTGCAGATCAGCAGCGTCATGTTGCCCGCCATCAAAAAGCCGCCGGTCGTGGCCAGACGGGTGACATAGAACTTGCTTTTCAGCAGCTCATTGCAGACATTTCTCGAATCCTCTTTATTGACGATCGCAGTGATCAGTTTCATAATACATTCGCCCTTTCTATCGGTAGTTTGGTATCCATGCAAAATCAGCGGTTGCGGTTTTCCCAGTCGCGGCGGCGCTTCCAGCCCTTCACGGCGTCAACGCACCAGTCAAAGACCTCGCGGCCATAAAACGCAAGAAAACCCGCCAGCCCCAGCACCAGACTGATCTTGGTCGCAAAATCGCCCATCACAAAGCTGACGGCCCACAAGGCAAGCTCAAACCAGCCCAGATACTTCATTTTAAAGGGGATGATGCCGAACAGCAGCACCATCTGGTCCGGCCAAAGCCAGGTGTAGGCAAACAGCATGCTCTGGAAGATGGCGCTCGGCCCGGCCGAGCCGGTCAGGAAGCAGCCCACCCAGGCACCCAGCACGCCCAACGCCATAAACAGCGTCATCCGGAAATCGCCCCAGACGCGGGTCAGCGCGTTGCCGATCCAGAAGTAAAACACAAGGTTCAGCACGCCCAGCACGCCGCCCAGCCAGATGGGCTGAAACAAAAATGTGACAAGACGCCAGATCTGCCCCTGCAGCACCGAAATGCGACTGAGCGAGATCATCGAGGCAAATTTCCAGTCGAACAGCAGCACGATCAGGCCCACTGCCAGCTGACCGATCATCAGCCCGTTGATAAGGTACGGTATACCAAGGTTGCCATAGCGGCGTTCGAGTTTATCGATCCAGTTCATGGGAGAAGCCCTCCGTTGCATACAAATTTACAGAATATATTATAGCAATTTCGCGCGCAAAGTGCAACAATTCCCTGTCGAATCCCTTGCGGCAAACCGGAAAATGTGCTACGCTTTTATCTATAATAAGGAAACGAGGCCAAACATGGGACGCACATCGATAAAAGAGAATAAGAACAGCTATCAGCTTGCCCGCGAGGAACTGGGCCTCACCCGGGAAAAGGCCAGCGAGCTGCTGGAGACTATCGCCCCCGAGCGCATTGAAAAGATTGAAAACGAGCGCACCGTCCCCCGCCCCGATGAGGTGCTGACCATGGCCGAAAAATACAAGCGGCCCGCACTGTGCAACTACTATTGCTCGCGCCAGTGCCCCATCGGCCGGGAGTATGTGCCGCAGGTCTCGGTGCGGGAGCTGTCCGCCATCGTGCTCGAGATGCTGGCCTCCCTGAACGCAATGGACAAGAAAAAGGAGCGCCTGATCGAGATCACCGCCGATGGCCAGATCTCCAGCGATGAGATCGATGACTTCATTCGCATCCGTCAGGAGCTTGAGCGCATCTCGGTCACGGTCGAAACCCTGCAGCTCTGGACCGAGCGGATGCTCGCCAACGGCCAGATCGATGCCGAGGCCTACAAGGCCAAGCTGTCGCAGCCGTAAAATGCCGCCGCGCAGCCGCTATTTTCTCTGTCAGGAGAGAATAAAGCCCTCTATTTTTCTTTTTTCTTCCTGTTTTTGCAATAAGCCGCATGCTAGAATCGTATTACACAGTAAGGCAGCCCCGATCGTCCCGGCGCATCTCGAAGGTGGCTTTCCCGTCTGTAATTTGTATCGACACGCAGAAAAAAGGAGATAGATCGTATGTTTACCCTGTTTGTCATTTTTGTTTTTGTCTGGCTTTTCGTCAAATCGGTCGGCTTGGCGTTTCATGTCACCTGGGGCCTTGCCAAAATCGCCGCCACGCTGCTCTTCGTCATCGCACTGCCGCTGCTGGTGGTTTTCGCCATTCTGGGCAGCCTGCTGCCGCTGCTGCTGCCTCTGGCGCTGGTAGCCGCCGCCTTCGGCATCCTGAAAAACTGCGCCTGATCGCGCAGGGCCTTTGCCGCATCCATCCAACACAACGCCGCACGGCGTCTCCCCCCCCCGGGAGTCCCGCGCGGCGCTTTTGTGTCTCTTTTCCCCGCCCATGTACGCAAACACACCGGCCGCACCTTAGAAGCACCGCCATCCACACAGCACCCGCCAAATTTTCCAACTTCCCGCCCCCGAAGAATTGACAATCCCCGCCGCAGCTGGTATAATACTGTATACGCGATTTGCCTTGTACAGCAGGCGGCTGAGTAAGCAGATGTACGCAAGCGGTCGTAAGAGGGAGCACTCGAAAGTTTGCATCCGGCAGGTCACCTTGTCCGCAGGAAATCCCATAACGGCGGGCTTTATCGGGTGTCGCGTACCCAACTTTTCATCGTTATCTTGCATCGAAATCTCGCATTTTTCCAAACGCTATGCGGGGCGATGCTAGAATATATAGGCAGGCGTATCGAAGCGGTCATAACGGGACTGACTCGAAATCACACCCTGCGGGAAGTCCCGCGCAACAAAATTCAATATGCAGATGTACTCAAGAGGTCGTAAGAGGGAGCACTCGAAATGCTTTAGGACAGGAGACTGTCGCGTGGGTTCGACTCCCACCATCTGCGCCATATCCGCCGTAGAATCGAAAGATTTTACGGCGGATATTTTTGTTTGTTTCCTCTAAATGTGACGTTATGAATCTATTCAGGAAATCTTGTTGACCATAATTGACTTGCAACAATAATCTGTTGCAAAAAGCCATTTGTTGCCCGAATTGTTGCCCACAGTTCATGGTTTCCTGCGAGAAGGGATAATAACTTATAAAGAGTTATCTCCAACAGCAGCGTTTTTCGGTGTTGCGAATACTGCTTGGTGGTATGCCGTCAGCACACTGAGTTTGCGCTGCTCCTGTACTTGTACATAGCGGGTCGTGACGATGTTGATTTTCAGATTTACGCCCATTTGCTGGGAAAAATCGTCCACTGAATGTCCGAGAATTTGGCTAACTGCATAAAAATCACCTGTCAAATTGTACATATTGGTGCCCGCTGTGCCGCGTAGATCGTGAAATCGGATTTTCGGCATCCCAGTGCTACGCATAAATCCGTTAAACTTGACCGAAATACGCTTTTGTAAGTATGGCGAACCGTCCGGCTTGCACACAACAAGATCGTTATCGTAATACTTGACCCCGCCGAGCTTGCACAACCGCCGCTGGTCGGCTTGTTCCTGTCTAAGCCGTAAAAAGATTGGCAGTGCTTCTTCTGTAATGGGAAATGAACGTGTTTTGCCTTCGTCACGGTCTTTCAATGGTTCCAAGTGCGGCACAATTTTAGCATCTTTCGGCAGGTCACAGGGAATTTGGCCTCGCAAGGTAATTTGCCTGTGCGTCAAATCAACATCACGCCAGCGTAACCCCAGCGCTTCGCTGAGTCGCAGCCCAAACAGAACAGCGAGCAGCACCACGGTCTCAAGTGCATTACCATGTACAAACGCCAAAAGCTGCTGCACCTGTTCCACGGTGTACTTGTCATATTTGCGCCCGGCGTTCTTACTAAACCGTGTCATAATGTTCTTGGCTGGGTTGTTTGGAATGTAGCCATACTTTACCGCCGAGGACAGCGCAGAGCTTAAAATTCGATGGCAATAACGCACTGAATTCTCCGCCAGTCCCTTCTCACGCAGTTGCGCAATCATATCGTCAATCATTTGGGGTGTCAGTTTGTTCAGAGATACTTCGCCCAGCATGGGAATTAGATGTATGTTTATGCCGCTCCAATAGCTGTATCGCGTACTTTTTGCAAGGTTATGGTGGTAGCTTTCGTACCACTTGGGCAGATACTCTTTTAGCTTTTGTTTGCTCTCTGGTCCATAGCCGACCATAGCGGCGCTGCCAGTCTGTAACTCCAGCTTGATCTGTGCCTCATACAATTCTGCTTCCCTGCGCGTTGCAAATCCGCGTTTGGCAATACTTTTCTGCTTGCCGTTCTCATAGACTTTCACATTGACATCGTAGACGATGCCCGATCTGCCTGTTAAAATTCCTTGGCTGTTTCGCTTGTTTTTGACTTTTCTCTCGCGGATCGCCATATCAGCACCCACCACTTACAGACCTTGCCGGGGTCTTGGCACGGTTGTAATAATCCCAAATCGCCTGTTCGGAAATCAGGCGACGGTTGCCGTTCTGGATGAACTCCAACTCGCCGTTGTCCATTAACTGGCGCAGTCGATTTTCTCCGATGCCGGAAACAACTGCCATTTGTTCCACAGTTTTCAGCATCGGTTCAAACGGATTTCGCACAGCTTGCGGTGTTTTTTGCTTTGCATATCTTGCCATAACTATCCCTCCTGCGGTATAATTTATAAAACAAATTGTTTGTGGTACTTGTGCACAGCACAGGAACACGATCATTTGTAAGGCTTGAAGATTTGGTATATTCAGTTTTCAAGGTTCATCAGCACCACATTCAAAATGCTTGTGATGCCCGCAAGTTCATTATACCACAAGCGTTTTGCTTGTCAATATATATTTTTACTTTTTATTGCAACTTATTTTCTGTGGGAGGTTCTTTATGGATACAACTGGGAGACGCATTAAGCGTCTGCGTTTGAAAAAGGGAATCTCGCAATCTCAACTTTCTAAGCGCTCCGGCATTACCTCAACGCTTCTTCAACAGTACGAATATGGTACGCGCCATCCCAAGGAAGATCAGTTAAACAAAATCGCATTAGCACTCGGTGTAGCGCCTGCTATGCTGCGTCCATTGGACGTTGATACGGTTGACGGGCTACTTGCCATCATCTACGAAATGCATACCAGTTACCACGGCATAGAGATTGTCGAGGAAAATGGCACAACTTCTATCCGTTTACCCAACACGCTGCAAGCGGAGCCTGCCAAGTATGCGCTGCACTTAATCAAGGAATTTATGGAACAGCCGCCATTCGGTTCGGATAAAGAAAACTTGGTTACTGCGAATGGGGACGAAATCCAGCCTGATACCGGCGTAACACTTGCAGAAGAATTAAATTGGCACAATCAGCAATCGAGATTCCTGCATGACACCGAGGAACTTGGAACTTTATCCGAGGCTAGCTATGAAGAAGATACCTTAACACAAAATTATTCCAACATACAGGAGTAACCATAAATGGACAGTAAATTGACCGCAGCACAAGAAAAGCTGGCTTCTCTGATAGAATCCGATTATGTACTATTAAAATTCGGCTATTATGGGCAGGAATACGAATTTGCTGTTGCCGAGCGTGACCCGCGCCTATACAGAAAAATGCTGAAACGGCCAGACTATCATCAATTTATCGCAGATAAAGACAAGCAATATCGCCATGAAACCGGCGTGATGATGGCTGTACTGGCTGATATACACGGCATAGCTCCAACGACAAAGCAGGAAAATGAAAGCGGTTGGTACAAAACTATGTTCTCGCTAAAAACAGAAGCGGAGACTTTCACGCGGAATAGTATCCTGCATGATGTCGAAACAGATTTTTGACGAGAGCATATTTTATCGTAAAAGCGCCCTATCAAAAGAAGTGGATTGGCTTCTTTTGATAGGGCGCTTTTGTCATATATACCAAATCGAAGATTTAACTTCATCATATTTTACAAAAAGATGTACTTTCTATTGACTTTTTTGCAATAACAGAATACAATATATTTACATCATTTTGATAAATTTGATGTAAATAAAAATAAAGGTTCTACAATGAAAACATTTAACTTCAAAGCAGTATATTCTCAGCTGCTGACACCAGAGATCGTGTTCCGTCTGACGCAACTCCATGAATACAAAGGTCGCCTGAACAGACTCCTTGAAACAGATGCTGCCGCCTTATCCGAAATCAAAGAGACCGCAGCACTGCAAACTGTCGCCGCATCGAATCGCATGGAAGGCATCACCGTTGCCGAGGATCGGCTGAAAAAGCTCATCCTGAATAAAACCAATCCGCAAACCGATGATGAGAAAAAAGTGGCAGGTTATCGGGATGTGCTAACCTCCATTAGTGCCAATTATGACTTCCTGCCACCGGCACCATCCACTATTTTACAGTTGCACCGGGATTTGTACAAATTCAGTGGTAAAACTGTGGGTGGCAATTATAAAGATACCGCCGGCGAACCATGCGCCGAAAGCCTTGCTTCCCTATGCAATGCCTTTGAACAAGCCCTGCAAGACCCAGTCCTTGACCCGCTGCTTTTGATTCCGATGTTCATGGTGAATTTTCTGAACATTGCCCCCTTCGATAACGGCACCGAACGAATGAGCCGCCTGCTGCTGGCACTGCTCCTGTACCGTTCCGGCTATGGAGTGGAGCAATACAGCAGCATAGACGCGATTCTTCTTAACACAAAAGCATCCTACGATGCAGCGCTGCAACGCAGTTCCCATAACTGGGCTGCAGACACAAATGACTACGCACCTTTTACCGCCTACCTGCTGAACACCCTTGTTACGGCATACAAAAGCTTTGACGAGATTGCCACACAGCTAACCGCCAAGGGCCTGTCAAAGCCTGACCGCGTGCGGGAAATCATCAAATTGCACCAAGGTGAAATCACCAAAAGCGAAATCTTAAAGCAGTGTCCGGACATCAGCCAAATCACTGTCCAGCGGGCACTGGCAGACCTGCTAAATAACAAGCACATCACAAAAATCGGCGGTGGCCGATACACTTCTTACATTTGGAACGGAGAGAACTAACATGATTACAGGAGAACTCAAAAACAAAATCGACAGCCTTTGGGATATTTTTGCGGCGGGCGGTCTTGTAAATCCGCTGGATGTCATTGAACAAATCACGTATTTAATGTTCATTCACGACTTGGACGATTCCGACAATCTGCGCGCCAAGGAAGCCGCCATGCTGGGGCTGCCGTACCAGAGCATTTTTGCGGACGAGGTGCAACTCGGCGAGCGCACCATCGACGGTCAGCAGCTCAAATGGAGCGTGTTCCACGACTTTCCGGCGCAGAAAATGTACGCCACCATGCAGGAATGGGTGTTCCCGTTCATCAAAAATCTGCACGGCGACAAGAACAGTGCCTACTCCAAATATATGGACGACGCCATTTTCAAGCTGCCCACGCCGCTGCTGCTGTCCAAAGTAGTGGACGCGCTGGACGAAATCTACCGCCTGATGAATGAGTCGCAGGCGGTGGATGTGCGCGGTGACACCTATGAATATCTGCTCTCCAAAATCGCACAGTCCGGCTTGAACGGTCAGTTCCGCACACCGCGCCATATCATCCGTATGATGGTCGAGCTGATGGACCCCAAGGCGGATGAAATCATCTGCGACCCCGCCTGCGGCACGTCCGGCTTCCTCGTCGCAGCGGGCGAGTACCTGAAAGAGCGCCGCAAGGAAGAAATCTTCTTTGACCGTCAGAAAAAAGACCACTACATGAACCATATGTTCTTCGGCTACGATATGGACCGCACCATGCTGCGCATCGGTGCCATGAACATGATGACCCACGGCATTGATAACCCCTACATTGAGTACCGCGACAGCCTGAGCGACCAGAACCCGGATAAGGAAAAATACTCGCTGATTCTTGCCAATCCGCCGTTCAAAGGCAGCCTGGACGCGGACACCGTATCCGCCGACCTGCTGAAGGTCTGCAAGACCAAGAAAACCGAACTGCTTTTCCTTGCGCTGTTTCTGCGTATGCTGAAAATCGGCGGGCGCTGCGCCTGCATTGTTCCCGATGGCGTGCTGTTCGGCTCGTCCACTGCGCACAAGGCAATCCGTAAAGAACTGGTGGACGGCAACCGTCTGGAGGCCGTTATCTCGATGCCGTCCGGCGTGTTCAAGCCCTATGCCGGTGTTTCCACCGCCATTTTGATTTTCACCAAAACCGGGCATGGCGGCACGGATAATGTATGGTTCTACGATATGCAGGCCGACGGTCTTTCGCTGGACGACAAGCGCAGCCCCGTGCAGGAGAACGACATTCCCGACATTATTGCGCGCTTCAAAAATCCGGACGCCGAGAAAGACCGCGCCCGCACGGAAAAATCGTTCTTTGTTCCCAAGCAGGAAATTGTGGATAACGGCTACGATCTGTCCATCAACAAATACAAAAAGACCGAGTACAAGCCTGTGGAGTACCCGCCGACGAGTGAGATCATGGCAGAGCTGCGCCGCTTGGAGAAAGAGGTCAACACGGCGATGGATGAACTGGAACAGATGCTGAAATAAGGAGCACACCATGACGGAAAACGATAAGCTGCAAGTGTTTGAAGATCAAACCATCCGCACCGCTTGGGATGAGGAAAAGGAAGAATGGTATTTTTCGGTGGTGGATGTCGTGGTTGCATTGACAGAAAGCCCAGACTACAAGACCGGCAGAAAATACTGGAACAAGCTGAAGCAGCGCTTGAAAGAAGAAGGAAATGAACTGGTGACAAATTGTCACCAGTTGAAAATGAAAGCCGCCGATGGCAAGCGCCGCCTTACGGATGTAGCGAATACCGAGCAGTTGCTGCGCATCATCCAGTCCATCCCGTCCAAAAAGGCCGAGCCGTTCAAAATGTGGCTGGCTATGGTCGGGCGTGAGCGCATTGAGGAAATCATCGACCCGGAGCTTACCATTGAACGCGCCCTGGACACCTACGCACAGAAAGGCTACCCGCCGGAGTGGATCAACCAGCGCCTGCAAACCATCCGCGCCCGCAAGGAGTTGACCGATGCGTGGAGCGCACACGGGGTGCAAAAGGGGCAGGAGTACGCCATTTTGACGGACGAAGTCACAAAGGCGTGGTCCGGGCTGAATACGCGGCAGTACAAGAACCTGAAAGGGCTGAAAAAGGAAAATCTACGCGACAATATGAGTACGTTGGAGCTGGCGCTGAATATGTTGGCGGAAGCCACCACAACAGAACTCACCAAGGCTCAGAATCCGCAAGGGCTGGAAGAAAACCGCACTGTGGCAAAGCAGGGCGGCACGGTAGCCGGCAACGCCCGAAAAGAAATTGAAGCGCAGACCGGTCGCCCGGTGGTTACGGCAGAAAACGCAAGCACAATGCTGCTGGGGCAGGCTGTTGCCGGGATGATCGAGGGCGTTGTGAAAGATGAAGATGATAAGGAATAACTCTGCTGTGATGGCGGATACAACTTCGGATTTGTGGGGATGAATAATGAACTCAAAATGGGAATACAGAAAAATCGGAGATGTCTGCATCGTCGAAAGAGGAGGATCACCACGTCCTATTGACCAATATATTACCAACGATGCCAATGGAATCAATTGGATTAAAATTGGTGACACCTCTGAATCAATGTATATTACAGAAACTGCCCAAAAAATCAAACCTGAGGGGATGAAAAAATCAAGGTATGTCCAACCGGGTGATTTTTTACTTTCAAACTCTATGAGTTTCGGACGACCATATATTTTGAAAACAGACGGATGTATCCACGACGGATGGTTGGTTCTTAGAGATAAGAATAGCTTCTTTGACAAAAGATTTCTCTATTATTACCTGAGTGCGAAGCCAACTTATGAAAAATTCAAAATGATTGCCGTTGGTGGGGTCGTAAACAACCTAAACAGTGAAATGGTGCGTAAAATTTCCGTTCCCATTCCATGTAAGGCCGAGCAAATTGAAATAGCTAATCTGCTCGACATTGTAAATCGTATTATCTTGAAGCGAAAGCAAACTCTTCAAAAGCTGGACGAACTCGTCAAAGCGCGATTTGTCGAATTGTTTGGGGACCCGAAAGTAAACGATAAGAGTTGGAAAAGTGGTGTGCTCGCTGACCACTTTGAGGTAAAGGGTGGAAAACGAATTCCGAAAGGAATGGGTTATTCAGATATTAAAACTAATCACCCATATCTTCGTGCCACAGATATGAAGAATGAAACCATCGTCGAAGATGATATTCACTACATCAGCGAAGAAGTATTTCAACATATCAAACGATACACTGTTAATGGTGGCGATATTTACCTTACAAATGTAGGTGTAAATTTAGGTATGGCAGGAGTTATCCCCCCCAAGTTTGACGGAGCCAGCCTTACAGAAAATGCAGTTAAATTAGTCCCCAAAGCGGAAAAGATACTTGAGGGCTTATTCTTGGCGCACTATATCAATTCACCGGGAATTCAAGATTACATCAATGAACGAAAAATGGCAGTAGGTGTTCCTAAGTTAGCAATTTTCCGAATTGAAACGATGCCGCTACTGATACCGCCTATTGAAGTACAGAAAGACTTTATTACCTTTGTCGAACAAGTCAACAAATCAAAAGTTGCCGTACAGAAGTCTTTAGACGAAGCGCAGCTTATGTTTGACAGTTTGATGCAGCAATATTTCGGCTAAAATAAGTAAATACGGGCTTATGCCGGGGCAGGACGATGGTACACAGAAAAGGAAGTGTATTTTTCGCGATTGAATCCATTTCGGGCAAGGAGGTATATTATGAATCCCCAAATCAGAGACAAATTTTATGATGAATTTTTGAAAGAACCAACAAAAGACAATTTCCGTAATTTTCTGTCAAAAAACTGTGGAGAATTAGACGAAGTAGACTATAAAGCGACTTGGATTGATAAGGGGCATTTGGCAAAAACCATGCTCGCAATGGCAAATTCCAACGGCGGTGCTATTATTGTTGGTGTTAAGGAGGAAGACGATGGGGCGCTTACACCAACAGGGTTAGAAAATTTCAAAGACAAAGCAATCATAAATGACGATATTCACAAATTGGTTCCAGCGGAGTTGGATTATCAAGTTTTGGATTTTTCATACGATTCTTCTGAGTATGAAAAAATGCAGAATAAAAAATTTCAAATGCTGATTGTTTTCGATACCCCAGACAGATTGCCTTTTGTTTCTCAAGGTGAAACAACTGGATTGGAAAAAGATGTTATTTACGTTAGACGAGGAACGAAATGTGAAAAGGCTACTGCTTCGGACATCGAGAAAATCATATATAACCGATTGGAAACAACTTTTAAGGAAGCTTCTGATATGACACTGTCAGAACATTTAGAACAGTTAAAAATCCTGTACGCAGAACTTCCAAAACGGATTAAAGTTCTAATAAAAAAAGGGGCTCCAACCGAATTGGCTCTTGCGCTTTCTAGTTTTGGTAAACTATTTACCAAAACAGAAGATATATATGAGGAACGCGATAATCCTAATTATCCCGACGAAAGCTACGAAGCGTTTGTTCTAAAAATGATAGCAAAGAAGAAACTCAAAATTGAGAAAGTTCTTGACTTAAAATGATTTATCTATTGAGGAAAGGTCACTATTATGAATAATTTTGACGCCTTTACTTCTACCCCACAATTTGAGAGTTTTGCCTCGGTTGCC
>OIWU01003280.1_pt1 | contig 12617 bp, 9 predicted proteins | sample 1587711 | NCBI WGS metagenome assembly OIWU01 (sample SAMEA3888909, study PRJEB22519) | human gut metagenome | biome: human gut; feature: human-associated habitat; material: faeces | place: Denmark | collected 2010 | reverse complement strand
TGTAACTTTGTAATCGATAGTCATATTAAATATCCTTGTAACTGTTTGAATATCACCTATAAAGGTGCAAAATATTTATGAGGCTACCAAATTTTTATGAACTATTTCTTATCCCGAACTGGGGTAGAAAAATTAAAATCTCTAAATAATCGTATTGATGAATCGATTTTACATATCTCTTTTCTTCTTGTTCATGGCAATGACATCATTTGCTCAAGAACAAATATCGGGTATTGTTGTAGGCAATAATAGTAAACCTATTGAATTTGCGACAATACTACAATTATCTGCCGATTCTACAGCCATAGAAGGTACTGTTTCCGACAACAATGGTAAATTTAAACTAACAAAAGACACCAATGCGAAACTTCTAAAAGTAAGTTACATTGGCTATCAAAATCGAATAATAAACCTCCCTCTAAAGAAAGATACTATTCATCTTTATATAAATCAAGAACAGCTACAAGAGGTACTTGTTACCGCTCGCAAACAATTGACAAAACGCATTACCAGTGGCATATCTTACGATATGTCCCAGAACAAACGTGCTCAAAGCGAAAGTTTGCTTCAAGCCTTACGCTATGTCCCAACATTGGATGTGGCATTAAATGGCAATGTCACAGTGAAAGGCAACTCCTCATACCGAATTTATGTGAATGGACATTCTTACGATATGGCGCAATCCAATCCACAGCAAGTCTTGCAAAGCATTCCTGCAAAGTCGATTAAGAAAGTAGAAGTGATTACAGAACCATCAGAAGCCTTTGGCAATAGCCCAGGCGAATACATTATTAATATCATTACAGATAAAGATGCGCTGGATGGTATCTATGTAAACACTACGCTTCAGGGAAATACTCAGCCAGCGACCAATGATGGCATTATGGTGATGGCGAAAAAGAAGAATGTAGATTTTTCTCTATCATATAATTATGATCTTAATGGTCAACACAATCAACCACTGACTCAAGAGATAAAAACACCGGAATCCACGACTTTTCTTAGCAGCATCGGCAATGGTAACTGGCAGACTCATCTTGTTAGAGCCATTACCGATATCCGCATTGACAGTGTGAATACAATTTATGCCGACTTTCACACCAGTTTATTGCGTACAGACATTACTGGCTCTTGGGAACAACACACTACAATAGATCCCAAAATCTATCGTATGGAACAATTGAATCATGATATTGCTGGCACTATCGAGGCGAATGCCCTATATCGTAATTATTTCAAAAAGAGACCTGGTATAGAACATTTTTCTTTGGGATATCGCTATACTCACAATCCAGACAAACATCACTTTGCAACTACTGTCTATAGCGATAATGGCACAACCATCAACAATCAGCAGACAGATGGATCAATGAATGAGCACACGATTAGAGGGTCTTTGTCTCAGCCTATTGCTAAGAACCATACACTCAGAATTATTGCAAAACAAGTATTGCGAGATGGTAGTGTAGAATCCTCCGACGACAAAAATATTGCATATAATCAGTCGTTATCTCAAGCAACTGCATATTATAGCGGTCAGATAAGCGACTGGAACTTTTATGCCTTGCTGGCAGGAGAAAATGACTATATGAATATGCGCTTACCTCTCACTGGCGAAGAAAATAGGCACAATGAGTTCCACCTCTTACCACAATTAGGTGCGTAATGGAACGCAAATCAATACACCCAACTATCGGCTCAGTATTCACGCAGCACTACACGACCTGGGTTAGCAATGCTTAATCCTTTTTATAGAGTAATTAACAACAGTGCAGCGTCACAAGGCAATCCGAATCTGTCATCCGAAATGAATGACATGCTTTTAGTCAAATTCCTGTATATGCGTGGAAATTTGTATTGTCAAATGGGCATAACCAGTACTATCACTAATAATGCTGTATTCTATTACGAGAAAGGCATAGATAGCGAAGGCCGACTGCTGAGCACCTACGATAATATAGGCAAGAGCAAAAGCATAGGTGTTGACCTGTTTGCTAATTGGCGTCCATGGTCTTTTGCGTCCTTTGCTACATACCTTAAAGCATCACATGGCAATATTAAGGCTGAGGAAATGAATCTGAATCAAAATTTCTGGACATATTATGCAAATGTTTCAGCAGACTTTTATCTACCAAAGAATTGGAGTTTACAAGGCCGTTACTCGGCTTCAAAACAGGCTCCAATGCTTTGGGGTACGGTAAATACAACTCATCGTTACTCTTTCAAAATAGACAAAAGCCTAATGGATGGCCGTCTGAATATTGGAGTAGAGACAAACAGCCCATTTTCCAAATACTCAAGACTTGAGCAACGCGTAGTGAAACCAGAAATGGAGACAATACAAACTAACTACATAACAGCACGTTCTTTTGGTGTTTATATCTCTTATACTTTCCGAAAAGGCAAACGCGTGAATATTGAGCGCAACAATACGTTAAAAACAACCGACCAACAAACAGGTGTAGAATGAAACAGATCTTTCAACACGATTCAATGGAATGCGGAGCTGCTTGTCTAGCAATGATCTGCTCTCACTTCAATAAGCCCATGCCATTGAAAGAAATTGTTAAAGCATGTAATGCCACAAGGGAGGGCGTTTCTATGCTTGGACTTAAACAAGTTGCAACTGAAATAGGGTTCGAAGTGATCATTGCTCAAGGTAAAATTAGTCATCCGACTTCGTGTGGATGGCTATAGATGGTCGTGTAATTAAGTTGAGAATGTTGCCGCAGATGTTAGAGGAGGATTTTTATCCCGAACTGAGGTAATAAATGGCGAGAAAGAAGCCTTATTCTTTCGAAAAGATGTATCTTTGCAGAAGCGTTGCCACCCGCCGGTGGCTGAACGCAGCAAAGAGAAACAAACCGAACGGAAGTGGAAGAGAGAAAGACGAAAAGGGCTGATTTGGAAAGCAGGCGACCCACATGGTTCCTCATGGGACTCGTGCTCGCCCTCTCCATAGCGTATGCCGCACTGGAATACACCGACAATCCAAGCGGCGGCAAGGCCGATGCCGACATGCTCGACGACATCGACCCCGACCTCAACCTGCTCCCTAAGCCCAAGAAGAACGACATGCTCATGGCGGCACAGCCACTGCCCAGCAAGCCGAAGACGGAGAAACTCGACATCGTGGAAGAGACCGCCGAGCAACTGAAGAAGCTGAATGCCATAACCGAGAAACGCACGCTGGGTAGCGACGACGAGGACAATGAGGACAACGACACCAATAAAGGCAAGAAGACCGACCCCGACGCACCGCCGACAATACCACCGGTGGCTGTCGATGAGGACGACAATCCGCTCAACTTCCGCATCGTGGAACAGTTGCCCGAATATCCCGGAGGCATGGCGGCACTCGTGCAGTGGCTCACCAGAAACATCATCTATCCGCAGGAAGCCCGAAAAAACAACATACAGGGGCGTGTCGTGGTGTCGTTCATAATAAATACCGACGGCAGTCTGTCCGACATACACCTCACAAAAACAGCACACTTCCTGCTCGACCGCGAGGCACTGCGTGTGGCAAAACTCATGCCGAAGTGGAAACCCGGCATAGCCAACAACAAACCATGCCGCACACTCTTTGCCATTCCCATAGAATTTAAAATCTAACATTTATAACATCATGTTGAAAGCCGAAGAAATATTGACAAAGGTGAATACCTTTCTCGACAACATTCCTTACGACCGCAAGCCGCAGTCGCTTTACGAACCCATAAAGTATGTGCTGTCGATGGGCGGCAAACGCATACGCCCCGTACTCATGCTCCTTGCCTACAACCTCTTCAAGGACGATCCCGAAAGCATTCTCATGCCCGCCTGTGCGCTTGAGACTTACCATAACTACACCCTGCTGCACGACGACCTCATGGACAACGCCGACCTGCGCCGCGGACACCAGACCGTACACCGCCGTTGGGACGCCAACACCGCCATACTCTCCGGCGACTCCATGCTCGTGCTGGCGTATCAGCGCATGGCGCAATGCAGTGCCGACAAAGTGCAGGAAGTGCTCAATCTATTCACCGAGACGGCTCTCGAAATAGGCGAAGGACAGCAGTATGACATGGACTTCGAGCACCGCAACGATGTACGCGAAGAAGAATATATAGAAATGATACGCCTCAAAACAAGCGTACTCCTCGCCTGCGCCACCAAGATTGGTGCCATTCTCGCAGACGCGTCAGCCCAGGACGCCGACAACATCTATCGCTTCGGTGAGCAGATGGGACTGGCATTCCAGTTGCAGGACGACTTCCTCGATGTCTATGGCGACACGAAAGTGTTCGGAAAGGCAATCGGCGGCGACATCGTTTCAAACAAGAAGACCTACATGCTCATCAACGCCTTCAACCGCGCCGATGCAGCACAGCGTGCCGAACTCGAACGCTGGATTGAGGCAAAGGATTTCGACGCCAAGGAGAAGATAGCCGCCGTGACACGCATCTACAACGAAATAGGCATCGACCGCCTTGCTATGGAGAAGATAAAATTCTACTTCAACGAGAGCAAGAAGTATCTCGACGCCGTGAGCGTGGCACCCGAACGCAAGGCTGAACTGGCGAAATACACCGCCGAAATGATGAAACGACAGTATTGATTATGCCGCTACAGTTCATCGACACACATGCACATCTTGACGGAACGGAGTTTGACGCCGACCGCGACGAGATGATTTCGCGTGCCCGCGAAGCGGGAGTGAGCAAGGTGTTCCTGCCCGCCATCGACCTGCACACCGTCGATACAGTGCTCGACGTGTGCCGCCGCTACCCCGGATACGCCTACCCCATGATAGGACTGCACCCCGAAGAGGTGCGTGCCGACTGGCAGGATGTGCTCTCGGAAATGGAGAAACGCCTCGTGCCGGGACACCCTTTCATAGCCATCGGCGAGGTAGGACTCGACTATTACTGGTCGCGCGAATATGAAAAAGAGCAGCTGAGTGCCTTCGAACGTCAGGTGGAATGGTCGGTGGAGCATCGTCTGCCGCTCATGATTCACTGCCGCAAGGGACAGAACGAGATGGTGAACCTGCTCAGACACTATGCCGACGAACTCCCCGGCGGTGTGTTCCACTGCTTCACGGGCAACGCCGTTGAAGCCGAACAGCTGTTGCAGTTTCCGCGATTCGTGCTCGGCATAGGCGGCGTACTCACGTTCAAGAAGAGTCCGCTGCCCGAAGTCTTGCCCTCAACGGTACCTTTGAGTCGCATAGTTCTTGAGACCGACAGTCCATACATGGCTCCAGTACCGATGCGCGGACAACGCAACGAGAGTGCTTTCGTGAAGCATGTGCTCACCCGTCTGGCACAGAGTTACGGCGTGAGCGAGCAGGAGGTGGCAGACACCACAAACGCCAATGTAAGCAGAGTGTTCGGCATCTGACACTGTTAAAGGAATTTAAATATTGCACGCAACCACCGATAAGTGCCGAAAAAATAGTACTTTTGCACCCGAATTTGTAAGGAAAGGTGCTCGAGTGGCTGAAGAGGCACGCCTGGAAAGCGTGTATACGTCAAAAGCGTATCGGGGGTTCGAATCCCCCTCTTTCCGCAAAACGCCTCGCAAACACAACAGTTTGCGAGGCGTTTTTATTTGGCATAAAACTAGAGTCAGCCGCCATGCCGCTTTCAGCAAGACCCTTTGCAAGAACAATATTTGGATTTTTTCATAAATGCACACCGTATTAGTGAAATAAATTGCTATGAGTGAGCGGTTTTTCGGATTTTATTTTTATCTTTGCCGGGTGTAGGAAAAATCATTATTTGGTTTTGACAGTACTGAGGCATTTGTTTTTCCGACACATAAACATATCGGACAACTTGTTGTAGTCCAAATGTTTGCTTTTCTAAAAACTTTACTATCTGTCCATTCAAGGTATGAAACGAAACAAACTTCTATTATCAGCACTGCTTTGTCTGCTCTCGGCTATATGCTGTCAGGCAAGGAATTCCATGGCACCGATGTCTGTCGGCAACGTGTTCATAAAACTCACCGACCCCGAAACGGCTGTCGCCGTAAGGCTCAGCAATTACGGCGATACGGAGGTGAACAACATCTCTTACACCTTTTATAATGTCGAGACCCAACAGAGCGAAGGTCCATTCACCATCAACTTTGACACTCCTATTGCCATAGGCGAGACGCGTCAGGTGGGAATAATCATGAAACCCGGCAGTAAGCTCGGCAAAGAGGACATCATCTTCAACATAACACATGTGAACGGCGAAAGCAACGAGGCATCGATGGGCTACACCTACATCACACGCTGCACGGTGAACAAGGTGCCGCACAAACGGGTGCTGATAGAAGACTACACCGCACTGTGGTGCCAATACTGCCCCGTCGGCATAGTGGCGACCGAAGCTTTGGTGCGCGAATACCCCGACGATGTGGTGGCGGTGTCCATCCACAAGTACGACAAGATATCAAACCTCGTGTCGCCCGACACCTATCAGAACGGCATGATGGAGAGTTATGCTGAAAAACTCCCTGCCGTATGGTGCGCCCGCGACAGCAAGATTGCCGGCTACGACGGCACAAGCATATATGAGAACGAAAAGAGCCGGCTCACTTATATGAACATCGATGTGAAAGCACATTGGGACGAAACGGGAGACAACATCAATGTCACGACCGAGGTGGAACCTTGCATGACACCTGAAGAAGAAAGCACCTACGCCGTGGGCTATGTACTCACAGCCAGCGGACTTAAAGACGACAGCTGGTATCAGCAGGCAAACTACAGCTATTACATGAGCGATTCGTTCAAGGACGCACCGCAGGAGATGGACTTCTTCCGCAATCCCGACAACTATGTGAACGACAACTACTATGTGAAAGGACTCACTTTCAACCATGTGGCGATAGAGTCGAAAGGCATACGCAACGGCATGGAGAACTCACTCACTGGCGACTTTGAAATGAACAAGACGAAGACACACAGCACCACATTCAGCAATATCGGCAAATACAGCATCATACAAGACCGAAACAGGATTCAGGTGGTGGCGATACTGTTCAACAACAAGACCAAAAAGGTGGAAAACGCGGCTGTATGCAACGTAACAAAACCCTCTGAGACATTCAGCATGAGCTTTGAACAGTGCGACTGGGCAACCCTCTACACCGACCGTGCCTGCACCGTGCCATGCGGCATCGAGACCTACCGCATCGATGCCGAAGGCAATGTGGAGCCCGTGTCCGACGGCAATTCCGCCGTCAGCATTGCCGCCTGCACTCCCCTTCTGCTCAAAGGCAAGCAGGGCGACACATACACCTTCGAGTATGCCGACGCCTCAGACACTGCTGTCGAAACGGCGCTGCGCGGTTCCACAACCGACGAACTCACCACCACCGGCAGTGAGACGCTTACCGACAGCGATGTCTATTACTACCGTCTGACTTGCGACGAAGCGCATCCCAAAGCCGGATTCTATTGGGCTGCCGACGATGGCGGCGCATTCACCAACGAGGCAGGACACTGCTATCTGGTGCTGCAACGCAGCAATGTGGCAGGAAACCGCAAGGAAGGTTTCGCCCTCGAAGACGACGATAACGACCCGACCGGCATAAAGCACACGGAAAGCACCAGTTCCGGAAAAGCCCATGGCATCTTCGATGCAGCGGGACGCAAGCTGAACGCCGCAACAATTCCCGGCTTATACATCGTGAACGGCAGGAAAGTGATATTGAAATAAACTACGAATTATAACGAACTACGATTTTATGAATTATAGAAAGCGCATATACACCTTTATCTTATCAGCATTGTCAGTTGCAGGAGCCAGTGCCGGTCCGGTAGATACGGCTACTGCAAAAGCCTTGGCACAGAAATACATCAGCTCTCCCGTAAGCATTTCAGCCTCAACATCAGTACCGCCGGCAAAAGGCAGACGGGTGCAGACGGCAGAACCGGCCTTGCATCTGTTCAACAACGGGCATGGCGAAGGTTTTGTCATCGTGGCTGCCGACGACCGTGTGGGCGGAGTGTTGGGATACAGCGACAAGGGAACGCTCGACCCGCAGAACATTCCGGCACCGCTCGCAGACCTGCTGAAAAGTTACACAAGGGCTGTCGAGGCGGTAAGGGTTGATAGCATAAGCGTCACACCGCATTATGCCAAGCCCCCGAAGGCTTTCGTCAAACCGCTGGTAAGCAAGATATGGAGCCAGGAATATCCATTCAACTACTACACACCGAAAAGCAGCAGCAGCGGCAAATCCACCTACACAGGATGCACCATCACGGCTGCCGCCCAACTGCTTTCGGCACACCGATGGCCCGAAATGCGCCCTGAAGGTGTGGTGAAAGGCAGCGGCGCCCAGGCATACGACTATTACGACTGGGACAATATGCTCAACGATTACAGCAAAGGCGGATACAACGAAGCGCAGGCACAGGCCGTTGGCGTGTTGATGTACGATTTGGGAAAGCTTGCCTATGCCACATACGGCGTGAACGGCACCATCTGCGATGAGGGCAAGTTGTGGAACGCCTTGCAGAACTATTACGACTGCACCGTACGCCAACTCGAAAAGGACTTGCTGCCCGGCGGCGAGTTCCTGCAAGCCATATACAACGAACTGTCGATGGGTTGCCCCGTGTTCATGACCGGCGGCGACCATGCCTTTATCTATGACGGCTACGACGAGAACGGTCTGGTACACATCAACTGGGGATGGGCAGGGCTTGACGACGGCTACTTCGACATCAACACTGCTTCCGTAAGCAGCGGAGGCTACGGCAGCGACGGGTGCTACTACGAGAAGCAACTGGCTCTGTTCGTACACCCTAACAACGGTGTCATAGAACCGCTCCGCCCCAAACCCGTAGTACTGTCCATCAACAACAACGAGGGTTTGCAGTTCTCCGTGAGCGAAGGGCTGACTACATCATCGAAGATTCCTGCACAGCTCAAGGGTGTGGGAGCACGCAATCTGGCACAGGACGAGAACGGCTCCTACACGGGACAGGTGGGCATCGGGCTGTTCTCACAAGACGGCACATGTCTGCATGTGTTTGCCAACACCGGTACACAAACATGGTCGACATACTACACCTCATACAACTTCGAGTACGACTGGTGGGCAGCCGACCTGAGTGAAATCGACGGTCCTGCCGACGGAACATATTATCTGCGACCGTTAGGACGCCGACTGCTCAACACCGCCAACGACGAATGGGGCAACTGGACCTATATGGTGAACGGAAACAGTGTGCCCATGATTGTAGAGAACGGTAATGTGACCCTCGTGCAGGCCGACAACAAGCCGCACCTCTCGCTTGTGGGAATGCCCGAAGTGATGGCTTCCGCCTACAAATACGGCAGTCAGTTGGCTGGCATCTCTGTGAAAATAGCCAATCTGAGCCGCTACCAGGCACGAGGCGAATTGCAGATGGAACTGAAAGGAACCGGCAACCTTGAGAGCGAGACCTACACCGTGCCAAACACCTACCTCACACACATGGTGGCACAACGCATGGACACCACGCAATGGATGCTGAGATTTATGACCTCCTACACCGGCACCACCGGCAGCCACGAACTGAAAGCCGGGAAATACAGAATGTCGTTGAAGTTCAACCACAACATTGAGACAAAGAATCCTGCCGTTTACGACATTGCCGTCCCCGACGACTTCCTGCTCGAAGTGCTGCCCAACGACTACGAAGGACGCGTGACGGTGACCTCTGTCAAGCTGCTCGACAACAACGGCGAACCCACAGTCACCAACCATTTCGACCTCACCGAATCGCCCAGCATCACATTAGCCATGTCGGGCTACTCGTCAAACGTGATACAGAACAGTTATAACACGAAAATACGCTATCGGCTTGTAAACACCAAGACTGAAGCCACGGCATACACAAGCGATGCCTACAGCGTGAGTATTCCACGCAACTCCGACACATATCTCGCCGGTTCTGCAAGCCACACCATAGACCTGAGCCAACTGGCAGAAGGCACATACGAGGTGCATGTCGATGTGGAACGCGACGGTACATGGCTCGATCGCTGGAACGCCAACACCTTCCGCCGCAAGTTCACTGTGTTCACTCCGACACCGACCAACGTGCTTGTGCCTGCCATCACAGCCGAACAGTTGCAGGAAGTAGCAAGCATCGCTACTTTCAGCGCACCCTTCGATGCAGCAGTGCCGAGTGGTGTAAAGGCATGGTATGTAAGACTGGCTGAAGACGACAAGGTACGTCTTGCCAAAATACCCGAAGGTTACGCCATACCTGCCGGCGAAGGAGTATTGCTCACCGCCGCCACAGCCACAGAAACATTTGAAATGGAACAGGCCACGACAGCTATGCCGGTGGCAGAGATCACGGGCAACCTTCTGCGCCCATGCGAAAAAGCGGAACGCACCATCACCTCCGACGACAACGCATACATCCTTGACACCAAGGACGGACTGACGGCTTTCTATCGTGCCGAAGTAGGTTCCACACTGCCACGCTACAACGCCTATCTGCAATGCGACGCTACCGCACAGGCATTAACAATATGTTTCTCCGACGATGCTACCGCCATCACCACCGTTTCCACCGGCACTCCAACCGTCCCCACTGTGGTTTACGGCATAGACGGACGCAGATACCCGGCACACAATGCCCGTGGACTGTACATAATGAACGGCAAAAAGCACCTTTCCGCCCCCTCACGCAACAAGTGAAAGCAAGAAACTTTGCAGAAGCCATACGCAATAAGGAAATTCTCAGTAAATTTGTAGTCGAACTAACGACAATAAAACAATACGGTGGAGAAGGATTCCAACTATCAAAAAATATAATATGACTATGAAATATATACAGATTCTTATTTTTATGATTTATACGCTATCTGCAAATGCACAAGGATATAAATCGGACTCCGCAAACTGTTGCTTATTCACCTTCACGCCTACACACGAAAAGGTGGAGAAGATGAATAAGCAAAAGGAATATAAAAAAACGATTTATTGGAAAAGGCACAAGAGGTTCAAGATATATGCAATCAGTGCACTGGGGCTTGGCGTATGTAGCACATTTGTTGGCGAAGTAATGATGATCGGCTATTATTTCAACACAGACAAGAAAGACGCGGCTAACTTCTGGGGTGCTGTAGGGTTGACGGGTTTAGGGCTGACCGCTTCCAGCATTCCGCTGTTCATCATCTCCCACACGAACAAGAGAAAGGCTAAGAAAAGCGTGGAGTTTTCATTAAACACCTCAAACATTCATCTGGCTTTGCCGAATGGCATAAAGCAGACACAACCCGCTGTAGGAATCTGCATGAACTTTTAACCCCAAATCTGTCATTACCTGTCACTCTGCATTGACGTATGTAACGGATTCAAGCACTTCACACTTATGGTTTACGACTCAATCTCAGGACCTCAACATTAGAACAAATAAGGCAATGAAACAAGAGATAAAAGACATCATGCAGCGTTTGCTTAAGCGCCATAAGGAGTTGGGCATAACAGATCAGATAGACTATGAAAAGTTCTATCTCTACTCTATCATTACCCATTCCACAGCCATAGAAGGCAGCACGGTGACGGAGGTAGAAGCACAGTTGCTCTTCGACGAAGGCATTACGGCTAAAGGAAAGCCTATGATAGAACAGCTGATGAACCTCGATCTGAAAGCTGCTTACGACTATGGCCGTATCTGGATAAAACGACATGAGGACATCAGCGTACAATCTCTTGTTACTCTTGCTGCAAAAGTAATGGCTCGTACTGGCGGTGAATACAATTCGTTAGGCGGAAGCTTTGATGCCTCAAAAGGTGAGCTTCGCAAGTTGAACGTTACTGCTGGTGCCGGCGGACGGTCGTATATGAACTGGATGAAGGTGCCAATGAAGCTGAAGATGTTTTGCGAGGAACTTAACAAACGCCGCAAAGAAATAGACACAACAGACGAATTGTCCATATATGAGCTGAGTTTCTGGGCGCACTACCATCTTGTAACCATCCATCCATGGGCTGACGGTAACGGCAGAACAAGCCGTCTGCTTATGAACCTTCTGCAAATGGAATATGATGTGTTGCCAACAAAGGTATATAAGGAAGACAAAGCTGAATACATCCAAGCTCTCATTGACACAAGGGAAACTGAGGACACAGACATCTTCATCAACTGTATGGCGAAACTGCATTGCGAACATCTGCAGCAAGATATCGACCAGTTCCTTATATCGACAAACGAGGAAATGGTCGATAAAAAGGGAATTCTGCAAGAAATGGTCGATAAGTGGTCGATAAAACCGACTTTGGCAGGAAAACTGGCCGATATCGTAGTTTTCATGGACGACAAAGAAGAAATCAGGACCGAACAACTTGTCACACAATTGGGCTTGACAGAAACCACAGCAAAACGCTATCTGCGCCAACTGACAGAATTCGGTTACTTGGAAGCACTTGGTGGTAACAGAAACAAGACATATACAAAAAAGAAAGTGAAAGAATAAACGTTCAATTCATATAGAATATAATTATGGAAGAAAACAACACTCAACATATAGTATGGCACGATGATGTAATCATAAAGCAACTCATCAGCTCCTGACTTCGTCATCGTGTCACCCAAAATTCCTCGTCAAAGAGTTTAGCTATTT
>OIWU01003266.1_pt1 | contig 12653 bp, 4 predicted proteins | sample 1587711 | NCBI WGS metagenome assembly OIWU01 (sample SAMEA3888909, study PRJEB22519) | human gut metagenome | biome: human gut; feature: human-associated habitat; material: faeces | place: Denmark | collected 2010 | reverse complement strand
GTACATTGGATCTGCTAATACGTCTCTTTTCTGAGTATGTCCTTTACGTGGCACGGTTCTTCCCTCCTTAATCATAATTTACTATACAGAACTCTGTCTGCATTGCCCGGTCTCCAGTCTCTGGATCCGGAGGACTTCATTTCGATTAATTCAACGGTACTCACAATGTAGTGGCAGGTATCTGCCCCTTCGTGTTCGTGCGGAAATATATCTCTGTGTGAAACAATTCCAACACTTACCATGTGATACTATTGGTTCGCTGAATTACAGTAACTCTACGCTACTATTTTGCAGCCTTTGGTCTCTTAGCGCCGTACTTGGAACGAGCCTGCTTTCTGTTAGCGACACCGGCAGTATCAAGTGTACCACGGATAATGTGATATCTTGTACCTGGTAAATCCTTAACACGACCACCACGGATCAGAACAACGCTGTGCTCCTGTAAGTTATGTCCCTCACCCGGGATATAGCTTGTAACCTCGATTCCGTTGGAAAGACGTACTCTGGCGATCTTTCTAAGAGCTGAGTTAGGTTTCTTAGGAGTAGCTGTCTTAACAGCAGTACATACACCTCTCTTCTGCGGGGAAGAAGTATTGGTTGGCTTCTTCTGTAAAGAGTTGTAACCTCTCTGAAGTGCAGGTGCTGTAGACTTCTTAACAGATGTCTGACGTCCTTTTCTTACTAACTGGTTAAATGTTGGCATTATTTTCACCTCCTGTTTTATTTGTATGAGATCATAAATTGATCTCGGCGTACGTATGCACGCTAAATCATTATATTAACCCTATCTTTTTTTGTCAAGTTCTTTTCCAAAATTTCCTTGAATTTCGCGGAATACGCGGGTAAAAAAGAGTTCTGCATGCAAAAAGAAAAGATGGAAAACTCCCAACGAATATCTTCCATCTATTCTTCCACATTTTTACATGTTTATACCAAACGGTCAGCCATTTGCCCGTTTTCTCTGCTTCTCCTGTCTCTCACTGGTCAGAATCATATAGATTCCCAGCAGCATCACACCGATGCACAGAACATATTTCGGATTTAACGACTGTCCGGTCTTCGGCGTCTCATCCTTTACCTGCGAGTCATCCGCCGCCTGCGCATTATCAGCCGGCTGCTCCGTCTCCGCCGCTTCCGTCGTCTCTGCCGGCTGGCTTTCCGCCTGGCTTCCGCCTGCCGGTGTAATCACAAATCCGGAGGTTGCCTGCGCCGTTGAATCCGAGTGACGCTCATCCACTACGATGACATAATCACACGCATGCACAAAGGAAAATGACACATTGCCGTCTGCATCTGTATCGGACTGTCCCATATACTCCAGGATCTGATTATCTACATTATAATAGAACAAAGTGCCCAGCTTATTGGCGTTCGCCGCACCGACATTTACGGTCAGCTGCGCCGTCAGGCCAAACAGGTTGTCGTGCGCCAGATGCATCTGCGTTGACCAGCCGCTTCCGGTTACTGTGCTCTGCAGGTTCGCCGGCACATTGCTTGTTCCCAGTTCCACACCAAAATCCGTATCTGCTACAACGCTTGTGTCAATGCTGCTTCCGTCAATCGTCCATGAGATTCCATTTCCCATATCCAGAACCAGCGTCAGCTGCTTATCTGCCGCCAGTGTCAGAATATCCTTCGGCACAACCGTGGTGCCGTTCATGGTAATATAGATCGTTGAACCTGGATCCGCCACCGTCATCTGCGTGTAAATCGCATCCCAGCCCTTCAGTTCCTCATTTCCGGTGATATATGCGGTTCCCTGCTCTGCAAATCTGGTCGTCGCAGGCACTTCCGCCGCTGTCGGCTGCACATCTCCCTGTGTCTCCGCCGTCGTCGCTGCCGCCGATCCGGTACCGCTGCTCTGTGCGCCTGCCGCTCCGGCACTGCCCTTTACCGCACCGCTGCCTCTTCCACTGCCGTTGCCGCTTCTGCTGCCTCTTCCAGATGATGTGCCGTTACTCTTTCCGCTGCTGCCGCTTCCGCTGCCCGTACTGCTGCTGTTATTACCACTGCTCGTGTTGCTGCTGTTATTGCTGCTATTGTTATTACTGCTGTTATTGTTATTGCTGTTGTCGCCGCTGTTATTGTTGTTACCGCTGTTATTATTGTCGTTGTTATTGTTGTTATTGTTGTTATTGTCATCTGCCGGTTTTTCCGTGTCCTCGGTCGGCTTCTCCGTATCCTCCGTCGGCTTTTCTGTATCCTCGGTCGGTTTCTCCGTGTCTTCCGTCGGCTTTTCCGTGTCCTCGGTCGGTTTCTCCGTATCCTCGGTGTCGTCCGGCTTATAATCCGTCACCACAATCGCACCGTACGTCTCCACCAGCTTCGGTGCAGCCGGAGCGCTTCCCGGCACTTCAATCGAGTGGATCTTGAAAGAAGTATTCTGCTCGCCAAACGTTTCTAAGGCTTTGCCAAGGCAGAGTGTCTGAATCTCACTGCCGTCAAACGCACCATCTTCCACGGTTGTCACGCTCTCCGGAAGTGTGACTTTTCCAAGCTTGCAGCCGTAAAATGCATTTTCACCGATCATCTTGGTACCGTCATACACCTCGATGGTTCTCGCCCCCTGCGGGCAGCGGTATAACGTAACCCCGTTCGCCGTGTAGAGTGCATTGTCGTATGACATAAAGTAAGTATTCGTCTCTTCCACGTCAATGGACTGCATGTTGACACATCCGTCAAATGCGTCCGACGCAATGGTTTTGGTCGCCTCGGGTATCACGATACTCTCGAGGGACTCACAATTTTTAAATGCTTCTTTTCCGATCGATGGAAGTTCCCTGGAAATACTTAAGTCCGTCAGTCCCGCACACTCTGCAAATGTGCCGTCGCCGATTCCTTCCTTGCTCTCCCATGTTGCGCTTTCCAGACTGGTACAGCCGTAGAACACATTGTCTCCGATCTTTGTCACGCTGTCCGGAACCGTGACCTCGGTCAAATATTCACATCCTGCAAATGCGTTATCTCCGATGGTTGTCACCGGGATCTCCACCGATGTGATCGTCGTATTGAGGAATACATCGTCATCAATTTTCGTGATGTTATCCGGAATGACAACTGCGTTCTCCGCTCCGACATACCCCTGCAGGGTTGTCCCTTTTATGACAAATCCGTCCTCCTGACCGGACGCTGCACTGAGCTCTCCGGGATAGATCATCACCACAAGCATGGCAACGACCAGCACATAACCTATTTTTCGTTTTATCCGGTATTTCATTAGCACTCTCTCCCATCATCCTTTATTTCGCCGCAGCCCGCCCGTAAACCTCACGCGCGATCCCACGCTTTTACTCTGCTTCCCTGCATTTCTTCGCCACCAGAAACAGTCTTCCGTCTTCTGTAAAATTGTTACAGGTCGACAGGGTCAATAGCTCGTCCCCGTAGACCGGCAGATCTGTTCCGGTAAACACCGAGAGTTGTATGATATGATCGAGGTAGTCGTTAAACGCCTCCTCGGAATCCGCCTGTATAAAATCATAATAACGAAATTCCTGTGAATTTCGGTACTGCACCTTTGCCAGACAGACGGCAAACACTTCATAGGTGCCTTTCTCATAAATTGTATCAAATCTGATCTGCGCGTGCTCCCTCCAGTAATCTTCATCCAGATACTTCTTGAGACTTCCGAACATCGCACCGCTTTTCATGTTGTGTCCGTAGATAATAATATTGGTGCTGCGCTGCACCAGATCCGTTCTCGGATCCATAAACAAGGTTCCGTTGATATCGTCCTCCCCGTTTACATTGCGCTTCAGATAATAATCCCCGTCATTCGGGGTAAGCATGACCGGATAGTCAATCTTCGTCCCGTCAATGGTGATCCATCCGGCAAAATCACTGTGCTGCGCCACGATGGCTTCATATTCCGGCAGAACCGGAGGAGGCGGTTCGTTCTCCCGCTCCGTCTGGTCTAAACCCGCCGCAAGTTCCGGTGCGTCCTCCGAAAAAAAGGTGTCATTGTCCACCATCTCTGCAGCTTCTGTCGGATTTTCTTTTAACATCTTCAAATACTCATTCGCCTGACTGCCGCGGTGATTCGTGTAATCTGACCAGAAATACCAGCCAAAACATAGAAATGCGGCCGTCACACACACCGCACCGAGAATCTTTCTGCTGCGGTCCTGCGCCCCCTGCCGGGGTTCCTCCCCCGCCTGTTGTTCCGGTGCCTGTGCCTGCGTTATATTTTTTGCCGCGGATTTTGCCACGGCATCTGCAATATCAAGAAAAAATTTCTTGCCGACTTTGCTGCCGAACTTGATCTTCCCTGTTCGGATCAGCCAATAGAGGCGTAGAGCGGTTTCCGGTTCATTGAGATCGACGGTGCTCTGAATCTTTTCGATTTTCTTCGCATCTTCGAGTCCTCTGGCATATTCCTCTTCTGTGTCAAATGTAAAATTCCCTATCTTATATGCCGCCATGATCGGAACCGCTCTCCCTCCTCTCTGTCTTTATTTTGTGGTTGTTCCGGTAACTGCTCCGGTAAACTCACCGTAGTAAGTCTCGCCGTCCGCCACCAGGTAGCTTCTTACTTTATAAGAGTATGTTGTCTCTGCCGCAAGCTTTTTATCGGTATAGAAAGCGTCTCTGGTACGCGTTACCTGCTGCCACTTTCCATCTGCGCCGGCACGGTATACTTCGTATCCCGTCACGGCACCGTCGCCCGTCCAGCTGATGGACAGACTGTCTGCGGATGCGCCTGTCACAACCGCCGCGCCCGCATCGCACGGTCTGATGTCAAACGTCAGGTTCTTTGTTGCCGTGTAATTGCCTTTTCCTGCAACTGCCGCCACACCGGTACCTGCCTTGCGGTTGTTGGAATACATCAGTGTGTAGTCGCTTAAAAGTTCCAGGGCTTTGCCGTCATCTTCCACCGTCACGGTCGGCTTGATGTCAGATCCGGTATATACCTGTGTCTGAATCGAACCGATGTCGCACAGATGTATGCTCTTGCGCAGGATCTGGAAGCTCAGTTCCTTAGTACCTGCATAATGGGTTCCGCTTGCTGTGATTACCAGCTTCGCTACACCCGCGTTGATGTTGTCTTCATAGGATACCGTGTAATCCTTATCTTTTTCCAGCTGCACGCCGTCTGCCCATACTTCCGGCTCCGGTGTGATTGCTTTTCCGGTATAAGTGTAAGTAGAAGAAACACCCTTCACTTCCAGTCCGTCGATCGGCGTCTGGTCTACAGTAAACTGCTTTGTAACGGTTCCTGTGTAGTTGCCGGTTCCGGCAGCCTCCATTTCGTAGGTTCCTGCCACTCCTGCCGGTCTGCATGTCACGGTATAATCGGTGTCTCTTACGAGTGCGATCTCACCCCACTGGAATGTTACGTTCTGTGTAATCTGCTCTGAGTAGGATACCGTGTCCTCAAATCCGCTCATCACCACATCTTCATCTGTGATGTCCTTCGGTGTAATCTCGATGGTGCATTTCCTGGTTCCGCCGTAGCTTCCCTGACCGATCAGAAGAAGGGTCTGCGTTCCAGCGCTCATGCCATCGCTGTTGTCGTCAAATGCAAAGCTGTAGGAGTCTGTTGTCAGAACCGTCTCGCCGATGCGTACCTCTGTAATGCCCAGATCATCCGGCGTATAAGCGCTTCCCGTGAACGGGTAACTGTCACGCAGTCCTACAATCTCCGCCGGACTGATGTCGCTCGCAATATGAAATGTGGTCTGGCGGTAATTCGTAAATCCGCCGGTTCCGTTGATCCGCATCAGCACAGTGCCGATCTCTGTGTTGTCCGTGTCAAAGCTCAGTGTATAGTCCTCACCCTGCTTTAAGGTGTAATCGCCGCAGGTCACTTTGACTTCCGGAATCACCGGCTGACCTGTGTATGCCTGATTCGGAATCGGATCCACCGTAACATCCGCCGCTGCAATATCGTGGCTTACGATGGTAAACGGTGCCGTTACGCTTCCCGCATAACTTCCTTTTCCTGTCACGGTCACAGTTGCGGTACCGCACGCCTTGTTGTTCTGATAAGATACCTCATAATCCGTACCCGCTGTGAGTACATTGCCGTCCAGTGTTACCTGCACTTCCGGTTCCACCCCGTTGTCGCTTCCCATATACGGATAGGAAGTTCCGTTCGGGAACGTGACAATCGCTCCGTCAAAGCTCTTCTCCGTAATCGTGTATTCCACGGTGCGGGATCCCGTATAATTTCCGATACCGGAAATCACCGCTGTCGCTGTTCCTGCATTGATATTGTTGCTGTATACAACGGTAAAATCGCTTCCCTCTGTCAGCTGACGTACCTCAACCTCTGTTCCGTACTGATATGTCACAAGAACAGTCGGCTTCTTTTCCGTTCCGTCATAAGAAAAGCTGTCCGGAATCACTTCTACCGCAATCAGGTCGGTGCCGGATGACGGTTTTGCCAATGATTTCGCCACGATCTGGAAGGATACTTCACGGCTTCCGATTACGTTGCCTCCATCACCGGTAATCACGACTGTACCGGTTCCTACATTCGTATTATCCGCGTCTGCCTTCTTTGCAATGGTATAGCTTCTTGCCGGCAGAATGTAATCCGTTGATCCGATGGTTGCCTTCAATGAGAACTCCGGCACAATCTCCTTACCGGTGTACTCTCTGCTTTCGATCGCGTTCTGCGTTCCGTCAAGCACCTTCAGGTCGTCCATCTGAAGCGGGTTAATATCAAAGGTTACCAGCTTGATCAGACCAGCATACTCGTTCTTACCCTTTACCATAATGCTTCCGCCGTCTGTTCCCGCCTTGATATTCTCTCCGTAGGTCACATCATAATCGGACGTGGACAGTGTCTTGTTCCCTATCTTAACGGTAACCTGCGGGCGGATCTGTGTTCCGCGGTACAGGTAGCTGCTCTCTACACCGCTTACCTCCAGAATTCCCGCATTTGCAACAATGCTGAAATTCTCTGTGAGTGTTCCGGTAAATCCGTTTTTCTCATTTCCGATTACCGTCACGCTCGCAGTCTTATCACCGATCTTCACGTTGTTTTCGTATGTATGAATCACAAAGTGCTTTCCGGATGTCAGCTCTGTTCCGTAGTAGCTGATGCTCGGGATTGCCTCCACCGGATCTCCGGTATACTGCTGATCTCCGATTGCCACCTGGATGCCTGCCTCCGAAAGATTCGCTTTGATCGGAACCGTCTTCTCCACGCTTCCCGCAAAGCCTCCCATACCCTTGATGGTAACTACTGCGTTGCCGACCCAGCTGTTGTCTGCATAGACCAGCGTATAGTCGGTATCTTTCTGAAGTGTTGTTCCGTTCAGCACAACACTGATCTGATCGTCAAACGTGATGTTCTTATCGCCGATTGCAATGTCCGTCTCTCCGGCATTCACATAATCTTTGAACCACAATTCATCCGGAACGGTGATCTCGGCGTCCGCAATGTTTGCGCAGATCTTAAAGGTCTTCTTCACGCTTCCTGTGTAATTGCCGATTCCCTTGAGAATGACAACCGCGTCGGAACCAATGCTGTCGTTCTTCTCATAAGTACAGATATAATCCGTACCCATGACAAGTTCTGTTCCGTTATAGTACAGCTTCGGCTGCGGTGTTGCCGTTCCGTCCACCAGCGGCTGCGGTTCGATCGCTCCGATCTTAAAGCCGTTTGCCGGTGTATATCCGCCATTGCCAATACTTGCAAGTGTGATCGTAAAGGTTGTGCTTCTCGATCCTGTAAAGTCCGTACCGTCCTTTGCCGTTGCCGTCAGCGTCACGGTTCCGCGGCTGGTATGATCCGCCCCGTAGGATACCGTGTAATCCGTCGTGCTGATCTTCTGTCCGTCATAAGTAAGCTCCACTTCAGGCTCTACCGGGCTTCCGGTATACTGTGTCTGATAGCTTCCATCGGTCACTCCGCCGACAAAGAGCTCTACGCTGCTGTCCGTAAGATCTCTCGGTGCAATCGCAAAAGTCTTCTGCCATACACCGACGTATCCTCCCAGACCTTCCACGCTTACCGTTGCGGTTCCCGCGTGGATATTATCCGTATATGTCACGGAATAGTTAGAATCTTTTACCAGCTTTTTGTTGCCCTCGATCCGTGTTACCGTCACCTCCGGCTCAAATGCACTTCCGTCATAAACATACTGTGTGCCGTCGGTGAGTGCCGGGCAGCTGATCGTAAATTTGCTCTCGTTTGTGATGAGCTGGCCAATTCTGAATTCTGCCGTCTTGCTTCCGGTAAAGTTGCCGGTTCCGGTCACTGTCACCGTTGCGGTTCCGGTTCCTTTGTTGTTCGCGTAAGCCACCGTGTAATCGTTGACCGGGCTTAACGCATAGGTTCCGTCTCCAAATTCGTAGCTTACCGACGGCGCCGGTGTGACAGCCATTCCGTTGTACTCCTGCGCGTCGATCGGTGCGATCTTTACCTCCGGCTCTGCCAGATTCTTCGGCGCAATCGTATAATCTTTCGTAAAGGTTCCCTGATAATTTCCTTTTCCGGTAATCGTCATCGTTGCGGTCCCGGCATCCACATTATTCTCGTAGGAAATCTTGTAATCATCCTCGCCGAGCTTTTTCTTCAGATCTGTGCACTGTACCGTAGGTACCGGTGTAATCTCTTCCGAAGTGTAAGTGTAGCTGGACTTTAATCCGCCAAGCGTGCAGTTGTTGTCCAGGCTTCTCGGCAGAATCGCAAATGTCAATATTCTGTCATCTGTTCCGTAGTAATCTCCCTTACCGGAAACGGTGATAGATGCCTCGCCGGCATTCAGGTTGTCCGCGTAGGAAGACTCGTCATACGCGATCACTTTCTCGATCTCATCGGCTGTCGTAAGCTTTGTTCCATCGCTCAGCGTCAGCTCGGTGATCTTCGGGTACAGACGCTCGCCGGTGTAGGTCGTCTCGTTCTCATCCACCTTCCAGCTGATGATCTCGTCCAGGGATTTTCCGCTGATGGTGAATACAATAATCTTCGTTCCTGTGTAGTTGCCGTTACCCTGTATGGTCACATTTGCCATCGGTCCCGGTTTCTCGTTGTTCGCGTAGCTGCCAGCCACGATCGAATAGTCGGTCGGCGCAGTCAATGTCTTCTTATTATAAGTAAGCTTTATCTCACTTTCTGTAAGGGTCACTGCATTTCCGTCGTACGCTTTCTTGATCGCCTCGTAGGAAACACCGGTTGCAATGTCCTTCGGACGAATCGTAAAGGTTGCACTCAGTTTTGTGGCGCCGTCGCTGTACACATAGCATCCGTTTGCCGTCGGCTGATCCTCCAGCGGGATCTGCTCTACTGTAACCGTCGCCTCCCCGGCATTGATCGCCTGATCCGCGTTGGTTCCGTCACTGTAGTTGACCGTATAATCTGTTCCCTGCTCAAGGACGCTCTTCCAGAGTCCGAATCCCCCGTCCGATACCGAAATCTCATCCGCAGCAAGCGTAATCGGATCTCCTGTGTATACCGGGTTTTCTGCCGGATTTACCGATACATCATAATCCTCATCAAGCTTGGATGCGAGCAGATACTTGATCTCCTGCTTGCCGTAGAATTTGCCTTTTCCGGTAATCGTTACCGAAGCCGTGCTTCCTTCTTTTGAAATATCCTTGATGCCGTCATACTTTAATTCGTAATCAGTTCCTTTTACCAGCGTATTGCCCTGGTTATCCGTGAGTGAAATCTCAAGCTGGTTATCGTTTTTATTGCTGGAATACCACAGCATCGCCCAGTATGGTCCGTCATATCCTGTCACCATCCTGTCCGCGCTGTTGGTTACCTTAAGGTTCTTGTCGTTGATCAGTGTCTGGATATCTACCGCTGTAACCTCAAACGTCTTGGTAACAACGCCTGTATAGTTGCCGCTTCCGGTAATTGTCATCGTGTAGGTTCCGATGTCTTTTACCGTTGTCGGTGAGCATGCCACCGTATAATCGGTTCCCTTTTTCAGTGTATGATCTGTCTTTGATGCGGAATGATATACAACACTCTCTGTCGGAAGCGCAATCTCTGCTCCCGTATAGTCAAACAGCTCTCTGTCAATGCTGGCTGTAATCTTCGTGCTTGTAAGATTGCACTGGGCAATCGTATATGTCAGACGCTTCGTTGTACCGGCTTTAAAATTGCTGTTAGAGTTGCTCGGCGCGATCTCAACGCTCGCCGTACCTGCAAATATCTTGGTATCTGCAGAGTAGGTCAGCTTGTAATCCGACTCCGGAAGCGTTACCATGTCCGCGCCCTGCGCAAACTTTACAACCACCTTCGGCTTCACGTCCGCGCCGTCCGGAGAATATTCCATCTTATAGTTTGCAGTGCTTACCTCGGAACCGTCCGTATCCACATAGTAGCATACCGCCTTTGACATGTCCGCCTGCTCGATTGTGAATCTACCGGTCACAGCGCCGCCGTATGTTCCCATACCCTGCAGCGTAATGGTTGCTGTTCCTGCATTCGTGTTGCTTGCATAAGTAACGGAGTAATCCGTTCCCTCAACCAGTCCCAGGTCGTTATTGCCACTCTTCCACGTAATGTCCGGTTCCGGTGTCTGTGCATTGCCGTTATAAGTGACTGTCGCTGCCGTCACTTTCTGGATCAGATCTGAGAGATCAGCACCTGCCGCCTGATACTCCACGGTGTAGGTTCCCTGATAGTTTCCGATACCGGTGATGACCCGGCGGTAGGTTCCGTTTCCGGCATTGATAATATCTGTTCCGACGGTGTAATCCGTTCCCTTTTCCAGCGTCATGCCGTTGTAGGTTGCGGTGATGACCGGCTCCTTGTCCGCTCCTCCTGCCGCAGCAGCCGTCACAGACACCGTCATGCCGACTTCTTCCTGATCTTTATTGCCAATGTCCTTTGCCTTAATTTCAAAATTTACCGTCTTTGTTCCGTAAAGAGAATTCTTTCCGGTAATCGTCAATGTAGCCTGTCCGACATTGACATTGTCGGAATATACCGCATCGTAATCCGCCTGGGAGATGGTCTCCCCGTCCACCAGAAGCTGGAATGCCGGCGTCCACTCACTTCCGGTATATACATAGGAAGTCTTGTCAAAAACAACATTCGCATCCGCCGCATTGCGCGGTGCACCGCAATATCTCTCTCCGGTATAGTTCCCGGTACCGGTCAGTGTAATTCCTCTTCCTGTCTTGCTGAGGGAAATCGTGTAATCTGTACCTTCAACCAGATTCTTCACGCCGTCTACGGCATCCGCATCTGTACGCGCCGTATCCTTTACCTCTTTGATGCAGGAGGTAAGTGTGGCAGAAGCGTTGTCCGGATCTGCCGCCGCATCAGCCAGCACCTTATCCCAGTCAATATTGTCCTGCAGTGTCACTTCCACTGCCGCGTCTGATATATCCTTCTGTGCGATCACGTATTCCTTCTGAATCTTTCCGCTGTAACCGTTCTGTCCTGTAATGTACAAGTAATAGGTTCCCGCATTCACAAGCGCGGTTGTGTCCGTGGCAGGATCAAACGTTGCTGCCGCGCCACCAACCATCTGTGCATAGGAAAGCTGGTACTGATCGTTCTCTTTTAATATGGTATCTCCCACCTGTACCGCAACGGATGGAATCTGCTGTCCGCCGTTGTATACCGGATTCTCCGGGCTGACTGTCACTGCATCCTCTGAGAGATTCGGTGTGACCGTCAGATTACAGGTGTAGCTTTCTCCTGCATAGGCTGCCGTGATCGTCGTACTTCCTGCGGCAATACCCTCAATGGTTGCCGGGTTACCTGTACTGCTTACTTTTGCCACCGCTTCATTGCCGGAAACCCACGTTACCGTTCCCGTGGCATTCTGCAGTGTGAGATCCTGATCCGTCCAGCCCTCGCCGATGGTCATACTGTTCTTATTCAGCGCTACAGCGGCACTCTGCTTCACATTGCTGCTCTGCAGCGCCGCCTGATCAGCCGCATTGGAAGAACTTCTCCCGGATGTTGCAGTCACATCATAGGTATATGCTATTACCGCCGCACAGCTTCCGTTTACTGTATACATATCCTGCCAGCCGGCATTGCCGAGAATATAGCTCTCTCCCTCTGCCGTACCGCCATATACATAAAAGGACGCCCCGCTCAACCGGACGATCACAGAAAATCTGGAACCATTATCCATTACCTGATTCGCCAGCCCTGCGGAATAAGTATTCTTTCCTTCCTTCACGCTGACTTCTTTTTGGAAAATGCTCGTTCCCGCATCCGGCGCCATGCCTGTTACATCCTTGTAATATTCCACGGTAGCCGTTGCCTTGCTGCCGTCATCCACATGTGCGTAGAAGTCAATACTGTCTAACAGCTCTGCTCCATCTGCATTGCGGTCCACTGTAAATACCGCAGCTACAGCCTGGGTCTCGCACGGTGATCCCGCCAGTACCCCGTCTCCGTTCCGATAGGTGTTTACCGTTCTCTGTCCTGCCCAGACAGTCGTCGGCCATTCCACCATCGTCACAATCAGGCATACTGTCAGCATAAACGCCGAAATTCTCTTGCATACATCCTTGTACATACGCGCCATCTCCTTTGATCTATCCCTTTAGCGTTCGTCCCATTTTATGAAACTCTAAATTATACCTTATCTATTTTATCGACATCTTTTCACGGTTCTTTAACATCTTTTCTAAAAAAATGGGGCAGCCAAACATTGTCTGGCCGCCCCATTCTGTAATGCAGATATAATCTGCGCTTTATTCTTCTGTATCCTCGGACTCTTCCG
>OIWU01003263.1_pt1 | contig 12657 bp, 14 predicted proteins | sample 1587711 | NCBI WGS metagenome assembly OIWU01 (sample SAMEA3888909, study PRJEB22519) | human gut metagenome | biome: human gut; feature: human-associated habitat; material: faeces | place: Denmark | collected 2010 | reverse complement strand
TCTAGAACGATCTAACCCTGAGAAAGGGCTCACAAATCGTGGGCTCTTTCTTTTATATTTTTACGGAGGTATGAAAAATGAACCTGAAAACATTTGGCAAGAAAGTGGGAAAGGGTATTAAAAAGAACCTTCCCAAAATCCTGGTCTGTGGCAGCATTGCAGGCATGGTCACGAGCGTAGTTTTCGCCGTCAAGGCAACTCCCAAGGCGATGATCCTGCTCGATAAGAAGAAGCAGGAACTTGGCACGGAGAAGCTGGATGTAAAAACCATCGTGAAGACGGCTGCTCCGGCTTATATTCCTACGGCGATTTCCATGGTAGCATCTGCAGGCTGCATGATTGGTGCCATGAACGAGAACGACCGGCGCAATGCAGCTCTGGCGGCTGCATATTCTCTGAGCGAAAGCGCCCTGAAGCAGTATCAGGAGAAGGTCGTGGAAACCATCGGCGAGGAGAAGGAGAAAGAGCTTCGCCAGACCATCACCCTTGATAAGATGGCAAAGCAGCCGGAAGAAACGCCGGTTATTGTACCGGCAGCCCGCGACGCATCTTATGACCAGCTGGTCGAATGTTATGAAAGCTTCTCTGGAAGATATTTCAAGACGACCGTAAACGCGCTGGATCGGGCGATGAACGGCCTGAACAAGCAGCTCCTGAGTGATTTTCGTGTGACCCAGAATGACCTGTTCGATTATCTGGGACTGGAGCATACCAAGAACGGCGACCTTTTGGGCTGGGATACGGATTCCACGCTGACCATTGAAACATTCTACAGTTCCAAGCTGGACGAGGACGGAATGCCTTGCATGGTTCTGGACTACAGCACGCCTCCGAAGTGGCTGGGGTATTGATTCGCGAAAATTTCACCGACTGTTATGGAGGTATACTCCAACATTTATATTTTAATTAAAGGAGAATCACTATGGAAAACGAAATGATGAACAACATGGACGCTATGACTGAGAACCTGACGGATGCAATGCCGGAGGTCGATAACCTGGTGCCCAGTGTGGACGAGAACCATGCGGAGATGTCGAGCGCATCTGGTAGCTTTGGCAAGACGGCAGTATTCATGCTGGCTGGTGCCGCAGCTTACAAGGGCGCTGAGCTGCTCTGCAAGCACGTACTCGTTCCGCTGTGCTACAAGGCAAAGAACTGGATTGACAGCAAGAAGGCGAAGGACGAGCCCATCGAAACAGAAGCGACCGAAGTGGTGGAAACCGACGAAGAATAATCTGTTGGACAGCCGCAAGGGAGCCGTGGAGAAATCTGCGGCTCCTTTTATTTTTACAAAGGAGAATTACCATGAAAAAGAAAAACGACAAAAAGTTCAACTGGAAAAAGGCTGCAGTAATTGGTGGCATCTTTGCTGCGGGTGTGGTTGTTGGCGTTGCCGGGGATAAGGCTTACATCAAGGTGATGTTTAAGAAGCACTATCAGGATATTCTGAAGGATTACCGGCTCCGTGTGGACACCGGAACCACTATCAAGGGTGTGAAAAAGGTTATCATCAGCATTACAGACAAGACGACCGGCAAGACCTTTGGCACTACCTGGTTGCCTGAGACCGCAAAGGAAATTGGCGAAACCATCCTCCAATACGCAGAGGAGGGTATGGCCAATGGCTAAAATCGAAATGCCTTCCAGCAGCATCAACTCCACTGGCGAGACGCCTAAGAAACAGCTGAAGAAGGTCACGACCGGTAAGGTGACCATCAAACAGGAAAGCGAGATCCAGAAGCTGGCGCATAACTTTCTCGCAGAAGACCTGCAGACGATTCGCGAAAAGCTGTGGACGGATTATATTCTGCCCGGCATTAAGAACATGGTATGCTCTGCAGTCAATATCGCACTGTTCGGTGTTGATCGTTCCCGCACCAATACGAACGGATATTCTCAGCAGCGTAACAGCTATAGCAGTTACTACGCAAATGCAAACCAGAGCCGTCCTCCGCAGAACAACTATCGCCCGAACCGGCTGGACTGGCAGAACATCACCTTCGATAGCTATGCCGATGCGAATGATGTTTTGAACGAGATGGGCCATGCGCTCCACGAATACGGGCAGGTTACGATTGCTGATTTTTACGATGTTGTGGGAATTACCCGTGATGCTCGTGATTATCAGGACTGCAAGTATGGGTGGTATGACCTTGGGCCTGCATCTATCAAGGGCGTTCCGGGTGGTTACACTATCGTATTTCCAAAACCTGTTCCTCTGAACTAATTGAAAGGACTGATATTTTATGAAAAAGGAAGAAATCATGACTAAGGCAACGCAGATGTTGTCTAAGACTGCATTCAAGCTGAAGAAAGCAAGCCCGACCATCATGGTGGTTGGCGCTGCAATCGGTGGCGTAACTGCAACCGTTCTGGCCTGCAAGGCGACCCTGAAGGCACAGTATATTCTGGCCGAGCACAAGGCCAATATGGAGAAAATCCACGAGACTAAAGATAAGGTGGACTCCGGGGAAATTCAGCTGTCGGAAGGTGAGACTTACATTAAGACCGGCATGAAGCTCGCAAAGGTGTATGCACCTGCGATTGGTCTGGGCGCAGCATCTCTCGGTTGCATGTTCGGCAGTCATCATATCATGACGAAGCGGAATGCAACGCTGACGGCCGCCTACATCGCGCTGGAGCAGTCTTTCAACGGCTATAAGAACCGCGTCGCCGACCGCTTTGGCGAGCGGGTACAGCATGAACTGGAGCAGAACGTTAAGGCCGTGGAGGTTGAAACCAAGAAGGTCGATGAGAACGGTGTAGAGGAGGTCATCAAAGAGTACAAGGATATTGCTGAGCAGGCAGATGATCCGTGCACTCTGATTTTCGATGAAACTGTGGACACGTGGGAGCGGGATGCCGACCTGAATCGGAACTATCTGCTCCTCATGGAGTCTGCGGCGAACAAGAAACTGCGTTCTCAGGGGCATCTGTTCCTGAATGAAGTGCTCACCATGATTGGCACGCACGGCGGTCAATCTCTGCGCACTCCTACTGGCCAGGTCGTTGGCTGGGTATACAATCCTAACGACACTTCGCTGCACAACCATGTGGATTTCGGCCTCACGAGCTTTGAATCGAACGATGAGGCACTGAAGAGCTTCCTCCGTGGCGAGGAGCGTTCTGTCATTCTGCACTTCAACTGTGACGGTATCATCATCGACAAAATCTAACTGATATTTTGGAGGGACAAGCTATGACCAGATACGTAAAGACTCTTTCCTATGTATTTGCAGCCATGGCCGGAGTGTGCTTCGTATCCGGTCTGGCAGTCCTTTCTGAGTGAAAGGATATTTATGGACGGTTTGGAATCGGTGTTTTTATTCCTCGATTATTTGACCGACACGAAACGAAAGCGGCATCTGGTTGGAGGGGTCCTCATGAGTGTTTCGCTCTTTTTTGGAGGACTGGCCTTCACCATGATGACGATTAAAGGAGAAGAAACCAATGAAAAAACTGATGCGTGATGCCTTGATATTTGTAGGCGGATTTGCTGCTGGTGTTGCCACGATGCACTTCCTGATGCGCGATACTTACAAGAAGCAGGCAGATGTGCTGGTCGAGGACGCTCGGAACCATTTTAAGCAGCGTGAGCAGGAACTGGATATGACCATCGAGCAGCGGGCAAACGAAAAGGCGTACGATCTCGTGAGCGGCCCGTATCGTCAGGAGGAAGATTCTGAGAAGCCGACCCATGAGCCGATGGAGGCTATTGAGATCATTCCGAGCGACGAGTTCGGTAACGAGGACGATTACGAAACCAGCTTCCTGACCTACTATGCAGACGGCATCCTGACTTATGATAGTGATGGGAGCAGGGTAGAGGACATTGAAAAGGTAATTGGCCCTAAGGCTTTGGATAATTTTGGAGCAGAAGAGCCTGATCTTGTCCATGTCCGCAATCACAACTACCGGAAGGACTACGAAGTTCTGAAGGTGCGCAATAAGTATGCGGACTTGTATCCTAACTCCGGAGAGGAGTATGAATGATATTTAACAATATGACCAGTCAGTATTTTGACTGGCTGCGTGAAACGGTTTGCGGAAGATGGGAACCCAGAAACCTTTCTTTCCACAAGCTGCTTGCGTTTTTATTTCAGCAAGACTTTATTCCATCCTGTGAGATGGATGCGAGTCGTGCTGAAGATGGGCGAGACTTGCGCTACCGATTCGCTCAGGAGAAAAGTATTCCATATGCAGCGTTGAACAGTGCAACGAGCGGGATGCCATGTAGTATGTTGGAGATGATGGTGGGGCTTTCCATCCGCATCGAAGAGCATATCATGGCAGATTCTGAAGCAGGAAACCGAGTGGGACAATGGTTCTGGAGCATGGTTGTTAGTCTTGGGCTGGCAGCTATGGATGATGCTAAGTTCAACGAGGGTCGCGCTCAATTTATCATCGACCGTTTCAATCAGAGAGCCTATCAGCCGAATGGAGCTGGTGGACTCTTTACTTTAATAAGCCCGAACGTGGATATGCGACAGTTAGATATTTGGTATCAGCTGATGGCGTATCTCAACGAAAGCAACATGTGATGGTGTACGTATCGAAAATATGCATCCCGATGGAAGGTGTAATAGAGCAAGTTCTCCATGATTCCGTCGTTTTGATGCGAATTACAGCATGTAGGAATACCGAACACATTGGTCGGCTGATTTTGGCAGACCTTAATTATTGGAGGAAAAGTGACTATGAATAACATTTATTACGAACTCGCACAGACTCAGCTGGCACTGGATGCCGCCCAGAAGGTGATTCGCCGCCAGAGGGGCAAGCTTTTCGGCAAGAACCTGCTGCTGGTAGGCACCATTGGCCTGTTCTGGACTGCCTGCAAGATGCTGGATGAAAGCGAGAAGAAGCGCAAGGCTGAAAAGGAACGCGCCGATGCTGCCGAAGCAGAACTCGCAGAGATGCAGTTTGAAAAGGACATTTGCTGCGATGGCAAGGCGAGTGTCACGAAAAAAGATGTCTGATACAGACCTCGTAGAAAGGAGGAAGTCAGTTACCAATGATTGATTTCCTGATGATTGCAACGCGCACGGGAAAACGCGGTGTAATCGAAATCTATCCCAAATTCATCATCAAAAAGTCCAAGGACTTGATGATTCGGGGTTCTGATTTCTACGCTATCTGGCTGGAAGAGCGAGGATTGTGGAGCATTGACGAACAGGATGCACTTCAACTGATTGACCATGAGTTGGATATTTACACGAACGAACACAAGGAGCATCTGGATAATTACCGGGTGCTCCACATGTGGGACGCTGAGTCTGGCATGATTGACAACTGGCATAAGTATTGCCAGCGTCAGATGCGGGATAACTACCACACGTTGGATGAACAGCTGATATTTGCGAACACTCCGGTCAAGAAGGAAAGCTATGCATCCAAGAGACTCCCTTATGTGCTGGAACCGGGGAACATTGACGCCTATGATGAGCTGATGCAGACACTCTATTCTCCAGAGGAGCGAGAGAAAATCGAGTGGTGTATCGGTTCTATTGTCAATGGCGACTCCAAGACAATTCAAAAGTTCATGGTTCTCTATGGTCCGCCCGGTAGTGGTAAATCCACAGTGCTGAACATCATCCAGAAGCTCTTTACTGGATATTATGCAGCATTCGATTCTCAGGCGCTGGGTTCAGCATCTAATGCGTTCTCACTGGAAGCTTTCAAAGCGAACCCTCTGATCGCAATTCAGCATGAAGGTAACCTGTCCAAAATCGAGGACAATACTCGTCTGAACTCGTTGGTGTCTCATGAGACCATGATGGTCAATGAGAAGTTCCGCAGTGCTTATGCCAATCAATTCAAGAGCTTCCTGATTCTCGCCACAAACAAGCCTGTCAAAATCACCGATGCGAAGTCCGGTTTGATTCGTCGATTGATCGATGTGGTGCCCACAGGTGAGAAAGTCCCTCAGAAAAGATATTCTGAACTCTACGCCAAGACCGATTTCGAGCTTGGCGGTATTGCATGGCACTGCAAGGAGGTCTATGAGACGAATAAGCATCGCTATGACGATTATATTCCGACAAGAATGCTTGGCGCTTCCAATGACTTCTATAACTTCATGCTCGACCGGTATTATATTTTCAAGAAAGAAGACGGTATTTCCCTGAAACGAGCATGGGCGATGTATGATGAATATAACCAGCGAGCAAAGGTTGTCTATCCGTATTCGATGCGCGCATTCCGTGAAGAGCTGATGAACTACTTTGCGGATTACAAGGAACGCGCAGAAGATGTGAATGGCGAACGAGTGCGAAGCTACTACAGTGGATTCAAGGCAGACAAGTTCAAAGAATTTGCCGACCCCGCACCTGCAGAAGCAGCTTCAAAGGAGGAACCATCCAAGTCATGGATTGATCTGAAACCGCAGCATTCTCTCTTTGATGATATTTGCAAGGACTGTCCTGCGCAGTATGCGAACGAAAATGGCACTCCTACGCAAAAGTGGGAGAATGTCAAAACGCTGCTCAAAGATATTCTTACTTCTAAGCTCCACTACGTCAAAGTCCCTGAAACCCACATCGTCATTGACTTTGACATTCCGGGCGACGATGGCAAGAAATGCTTTGAGCGAAATCTGGAGGCAGCGTCCAAGTGGCCTGCTACCTACGCAGAACTGAGTAAATCTGGTGCAGGAATCCACTTGCACTACATTTACACAGGGGACGCAAGCAAACTGAGCCGTGTATACGATGAGCATATTGAGGTCAAGGTGTTCACCGGAAATTCTTCGTTGAGAAGAATGCTGACCAAGTGCAATGATATTCCGGTTGCCAAAATCAGCAGCGGCTTGCCGTTGAAGGGAGAAAAAGCAATGGTCGATGTGAAGCAGATTCAAAATGAGAAGCACCTGCGGGTACTCATTAAGAAAGCCCTCGCAAAAGAAATCAGTCCCTATACTAAACCCAGCATTGACTTTATCGCTCATATTATGGATGAAGCCTACGAGAGTGGAATTCCCTATAATGTGGACGACATGCGCAATGCGATTCTGGCCTTTGCTGTAAACAGCACGAACCAGGCCGATGCTTGTCTGAAAATCACGGCGAAGATGCACTTCAAGTCAAGAGAGGATGTTGAATCGCAGGTTGATGACGGTGAGAAAGCACCCATCGTATTTTTTGACTGTGAAGTGTTCCCAAATCTCTTCTTGGTCAACTGGAAGTTCGCTGGAGAGGATAAGCCGGTAAATCGGTTGATCAATCCTAGCCCTACGGATATTGAGAAATTGACACAATATCGTCTGATTGGCTTTAATAACCGCAAATACGATAACCACATGCTTTGGGCTTGTATGCTCGGCTGGAATACGGAGCAGCTGTACGCACTGTCGAACCGTATTATCAATGACCGTATGGGCTTCTTTGGTGAGGCCTATAACCTGTCCTACACGGATATTTTCGATTTCTCGTCGAAGAAACAGAGCCTGAAAAAGTTCGAGATTGAGTTGGGTATCCATCATCAGGAGCTTGGCTTACCTTGGAACCAGCCGGTGCCCGAAGAGAAATGGGAACAGGTCGCGGAGTATTGCGACAATGACGTTATCGCCACCGAAGCAGTGTTCAACTCCAAAGATCGTAAGGCTGACTTTGTTGCACGTGAAATTCTGGCAGATGTTGCTGGGATGACCGTCAACGACACTACCAACAGCCTGACCACGCGCATTATTTTCGGCAAGGAAAAGCATCCTCAGCTAGTCTATACAGATTTAGCTACGGGTAAGTCCGATTCGGTGGTAGAAGTCGAGCCTGATATTCTGACCGACAAGAATATCATCAACGCCTTCCCGGGTTATGAGTGGGTCAGAGGCGAAGATGGTCGGATGCACAATATGTTTCGTGGTACTGATTTGGGCCTTGGCGGTTATGTCTATGCCGAACCCGGTATGTACTACAACATCGCCCTGCTGGACGTTGCCTCTCTGCACCCACACTCGGCCGTCGCTCTAAACTACTTTGGCGACTACACCAAGAACTTCAATGACCTGATGGATGTACGTATCTATGTAAAACATGGTGAGTACGACAAGGCCAAGAAGCTCTTTGGCGGTAAGTTGTCCAAATATTTGGATGACCCCGCACAGGCGAAAGCATTGGCGCAAGCTCTGAAAATCGCTATCAACTCGGTTTACGGTCTAACCAGTGCAACCTTTGATAATCCATTCCGCAACCCCAAGAACGCCAATAACATTGTGGCGCTTCGAGGGGCTTTATTTATGCGCACTCTGCAGGACGAGGTGCAGCAGCGTGGTTTCACGGTGGCGCACATCAAGACGGACTCTATCAAGATTCCGGATGCAACGCCTGAAATCATCGACTTCTGCATGGATTTTGCGAAAAAGTACGGATACACGTTTGAGCATGAAGCCACATACGAAAAAATGTGCCTTGTGAACAACGCCGTTTATATTGCAAAGTATCTCGATGCAGATACAGCAAAGGCACAGTACGGCTATATTCCTGAAAAGAACGAGAAGAAGGGCGGTCATTGGACTGCAACTGGTGCTCAGTTTCAGGTGCCGTATGTGTTTAAAACGCTTTTCTCCCACGAAGATATTGTGTTCGACGACCTTTGTGAAACCAAGTCGGTTTCTAAGGGCGCAATCTACCTCGATAAAAACGAGGCTCTGCCCGAAGACGAGCACAATTATATTTTCGTGGGTCGCGTCGGTCAGTTCTGCCCCATCAAACCCGGATGCGGAGGAGCGCTGCTGATGCGAGAAGCGGGCGTCCGAGACGACGGTGAAACGAAATACAATTCGGTCACTGGTGCCAAAGACTACCGCTGGCTGGAAAGCGAGATGGTCTATAACCTTCATCTGGAGGATAGCATTGACCGCTCTTATTTCGACAAGATGGTTGATGATGCGGCGGACACTATTGCTCAGTACGGCGACCTGGAATGGTTCGTATCGGACGATGGTGGAATGCCACCTTGGCAAAAGCCTGACTTGCCGTGGGGTGATATTCAGGACGAAGCTGCAAGAAATTATGAGGTGAGATAAATGGAAAAACTTTCCTGGAATCCTAGCAAAGACGTGATTAGGGTGTCGGCAAACAACCTGGGAATTGACATTGACAGGGCTATTTATACTGCGATGGCAATTGACTACTCCCGCCAGTCTACGGAGCGTGCCGAAAAGAATGATATTGTGCGGTTTGGTATGTGCAATGTCAACATCCGTAAGGTCATCTTCAACAATCCGGCAACGATTATTCTGTGGTCGGATGGCACCAAGACTGTGGTGAAGTGTGGGCCTGATGATATTTTCGATAAGGAAAAGGGCCTCGCTATGGCTATTGTGAAGAAAATGGCAGGCAATGATAGCCGATTCCACAAGGTCTTTAAGAAGTGGTGTAAGCCGGATGAAACCAACGAGGATGCTGGCGCTTATGCCAAGGTGTTGAAAGAGCTGGATCAGGTGGCTGCGCAGACCAAGGATGGTATCGCGGGGTTGCTGGCAAAAATGAGTGCGGCGATGCACTAAAGAAAAAGAGTAAAGGAGTTTCTATTATGAAAGCAAAGGTAAATATTGACAATACCCGGTTTATTTTCGACACCAATTTCTCCGGCGACCCGAACCGCGACCGTTACGGCTCGTCCCGGCGGCGTGTGAACGTGGTCATCCCTACGGAGGAGCAGGCTCAGCAGCTCATCGAAATGGGGCTGAACGTCAAGCAGACCAAGCCGAACCCCAACTACATCTACGATGAGCCGTTCGTACCGACCTTCTACGTCCCGGTGACGGTCAACATGGACTCCAAGTGGCCTCCGCAGGTTTTCTGGATCACCACCACTGGCCGCAAGGTTGCCTGCAACGCTGAGAACATCGGTCAGCTGGATTATATCCGTGTGAAGAACGTGAACCTGCAGGCTAATCTGTATGAGAACCGGAACACCCCCGGCCAGTACACGCTGTACGCGGATATTCTCTACGTGGAGCAGGATGCAGATGCCGACCCGTATGCTGCTAAGTATGAGCAGCGCGAGATGGCTGAGCCTAACGATCCGAACGATTTGCCGTACTAAGGAGGAGCGCATGAAGAAATTGTTTATCAGTGTTCCTATGCGTAATCGCACGGAATACGCCATCAAAGCATCCATGGAGCAGATGCACAAGATTGCAGAGGCTGTCTTTGGCGAAGAGCTGGAGGTTATCCCGACTTATTTCGAGGATGATCCTCCTGAGAACACCAATATGGCTCTTTGGTATCTCGGCGAGAGCATCAAGAAACTGTCGGAAGCCGACCGCTTTATCGGCATTTACGATGAGGATAAGGGCTACCGTGGCTGCATCATCGAGAACCTCGCTGCAAAGAACTACGGCATCCCGTCCTATCTGGTGAATGTCAGCTATGTTGCTCCCGACATCATCGAGCAGAAGCGTCGCGATGCGCGCATCGCCCACGGCAAAGCCCTCGCTAAACGGGTGCTCGGTAAAGGCAAGCGTGGTGTCGTCCAGGTTAAGGCCGACGAGCTTCATAAGGTCGAAGCTCATGGCGCGCTGGGCGGCCTCGGGCACATGCGCGTGCAAAAAGTCGGCAGTAGGCTGCTGTCCGCGCTCGCCGATGGCGTGCACGAGCGGCACGACCGTGGCCTTGACCTCGTCGCAAAACGCGTCGAAGCTCTTGGCGGAAAGGCCACGCTCGTACTGGTCGAGCCACACGTCGTATGGGTCGCGCTTGGGATCCATGAGCTCGGCCTGATGCTTGAGCTGGCAGACGATCTTGTCCACATAGGGCTCAAAGCTTGCCCAGTCATTGGCGGTTTTAGCCTTGTGCCACACGGCATCGGCCTCGCAGGTAAGCCTGGTCCAGGCTTCGGCTTCTTCGGTGGGAATGGCGCTTGCCTCGCGCTGGTCGCGGCTGAGCACGCGAATCTCGTCGAGCAGCTGCGGGTCGTCGATCTTTCCGCCGGCGACGGTCTCGCGCGCGAGAGAGCGCACGAGCTCAACGGACTTTTTGCTGGTCAGGAGTTTGTGATGTTCGCCGGCAAGGGTGCCCATAGCATCGGCGCGGGCCGCGGCGCCGTTGGCGGGGGCAATCGTCGCGCCATCGAACTCGGCAATCTTGAGCAGGTACTCGCGGGCCCACAGCTTGCCCTCGAGCTTGCGGAGCTTCTTGATGCCTTTGCTCGCCTTGGCCTTCTTATCGAATTTCTTTCCCATACCTATATCCTTGATCTCGCAGACCGAGCGCCACGGGTGGGCGTGCGGCCAGTTTGCACAGCTACCTGCCTTGTACCCAGCGCGAACAAAACGGAACGCGGCGATATGCTCGCAGAATGTGTTATCCTATAGCCCAATGCGTTGACGGAGAGGGTTTTGCCCGCCGCGTCGCCGGCAAGAGAGGGAAGGTCATGGGCTGCAAGCCTTCCTGCGGTGGCAAGGGCCAAGCGTTCACTCCCGAGCAGCGACCTCAACGGGCGTGCGGCCAGCGGCGGCGATGTCCCCAGTAGGGAAGCCGTGAGCCTCGCGACAAGGGGCAAAGAGTGGGCGCGGCGGGCCAGACATCCGCCGGGTCAAACAAGGTGGTACCGCGGAATTCAACCGTCCTTGGGCAATGCACATGCCCGAGGACGGTTTTTTGTTACCGAACCGGGCCGCGTTTTCGCAACGCCAGGCGGCGGCAGCCGCCTCGGCAAGCGGGGAGCGCGAGAGACGAAAGGGAAGACATGAGTCTGATTGATGATCTGGTCAAACTCGAGGAAGAGGCCAAGGAGCTCGTCGCAGGCGCCGACGACGCCGCCAAGCTCGAGGCTGCGCGCGTTGAGCTGCTCGGCCGCAAGGGTCGCATCACCGGCCTGATGCGCATGATGGGCAAGCTCGCCCCCGAGGATCGTCCCATGATGGGCAAACGCGCCAACGAGATGCGCCAGCTGATCGAGGGCATGCTCGACGAGCGCACCACCGAGATGAAGGCCGCCGCCCTCAAGCACACTCTCGAGCACGAGGCCGTCGACATCACGCTGCCGGGCATCCGTCCGCAGATCGGTCACCAGCACCTGATCAAGCAGATCATCGAGGAGGCCGAGGACATCTTCTGCGGCATCGGCTACACCGTCGAGTCCGGCCCCATGGTCGACACCTCCTACTACAACTTCACCGCGCTCAACGCCCCCATGGATCACCCGAGCCGCTCGGCCCGCGATACCTTCTACGTGGTCGACAACAACCCCGGCAGCGTCGCGCACCCTGAGGCTCACGCCCACGGTGAGTCCGATGTGCTGCTGCGCACCCAGACCTCGGGCGTGCAGATCCACACCATGGAGTCGCAAAAGCCGCCCATCTACATGATCTGCCCGGGCACCGTCTATCGTCCCGACACGGCCGACGCCTGCCACCTGCCGCAGTTCAACCAGATCGAGGGCCTGGTCGTCGACGAGGGCATCACCTTTGGCGATCTTAAGGGCACGCTCGACTACTTTGTTAAGTGCATGTTTGGCGAGGACCGCAAGACGCGCTACCGTCCGCACTTCTTCCCCTTCACCGAGCCTAGCTGCGAGGTGGACGTGAGCTGCCACGTCTGCGGCGGCAAGGGCTGCAACTTCTGCAAGCACAGCGGCTGGATCGAGATCTTGGGCTGCGGCATGGTCGACCCCAACGTCCTGATCAACTGCGTCATCGACCCCGAGAAGTAC
>OIWU01003256.1_pt1 | contig 12684 bp, 9 predicted proteins | sample 1587711 | NCBI WGS metagenome assembly OIWU01 (sample SAMEA3888909, study PRJEB22519) | human gut metagenome | biome: human gut; feature: human-associated habitat; material: faeces | place: Denmark | collected 2010 | reverse complement strand
CGTTCTTTTTTATTTATCAGCTTTCATATTTTCTTATTCTAAGCCTAATTCCCAGCTTGTCAGCCAGCATACGGGACGCGTTTAATTCGTCTTCGCCTATAACGTCAACAACAGTAAAAACGACATTATCAACATACTTCTTACATTCAGAAGCAAATTCCTGCATTGCGTAAAACGCTTCTTCTCCAAAAGACGGTCTTGTCACCTTTATATATTCTTCCATGGTACCTGCGTTTAAACTTAGAGAAACCGTATCCACCCTTCCCTCCAGCCGTAGGCTTTTTATTGATAAGGTCTGACAAGCCATTTGTATTCAGTCTTACAGGAGGACCTCCGTTTTTCTTTATAAATTCCGCCGTAAGAACAAGAATGTCTATACGCTCGGTAGGCTCTCCGTATCCGCAGAATATTATTTCATTATACTTCTTAAAACCCGCCTTTTTCAGCGCGTCTTTAATCTCTTCCGCCGAAGGCTCATGCTCAAGCCAAAGACTGTCAGAGCCATAAGCGCCGTCGCCGTTCTGCCTTATGCAGAATGTACAGCTACAGGGACATTTATTGGTTAAATTAACATAGAGGCTGTTACCGACCTCATAAACAATTGTCATAGCTTTTTCAGACATCGATTTTCTCTCCCTTCCTCCGCCGTATAACGGCAGTCTGCAAATTCCTTGTTTAAATTTAAAATAGGGAACGCTTTTTAGCGCCCCCTTATTTATTATTTTTTCTTTTTATTTCCGGATTTTTTACTCTTTGTTTCAGCCATATCCTGTGAACGGTACCTTGCAATCAGAATTTTATTGTTTCTTTTGTCATATCTGTAAATAAATACAATACATACGATTCCGATTATCAAAGTTATTATTCCGAAAGTTAATCCCGGCGGAGTATAAGTCATAACCACGGTATGCTCGCCCGGTGCAAGCTTAATTCCTATAAGAGCCTCGGCAACCTCAATATATTCAGTTTTCTTGCCGTCGACCTTAACCGTCCAGCCCGGCTCATAAGGAATGCTTGTCATCATTATCTGACCTTCGCCGGCTGTAATTGTTCCTTCAATCCGTCGGCCGCCGGCCTCTGTAATATTCCACTGATTCTGCTTCAAGGTATTTATAGAATCGGCGAAAAGCTCCTCGTCAAATTCATAAAAGAAAAAGTCCTTTACTATTGTATACTCATTTGCTACAGTCATACGTAGATTTATAACGGATCCGGGCTCGAAGGTTCCAAGCTCAAGAGTATGATAATCATGATTTTCAAAATAGGTGCCGACAAATTCATGATCTGTATACATTCCGTTTTCATCCTGTGTTTGACTTAACCACAAGTTTACAGCTTTCTGATTTTCAGTCTTAAAAAATATATAAATAGGCTTATCAGACGGTACCGTTATAAACATATCCACAGTAGGATCGCCGCTTTCAGCCGCCGTATACATCGTCTGATTTCCGTAAGGAGAAGTCGTTACATTATTAAGAACAAAATCTTCCGGATTGACTTCTATCCTCTTAAAATATTCATTGAATGAATTGAACTGTCCGGTCGTCAGATCAATATCCGTATTTCCTGATAAGGTACTGAGCAATATATTCTGGCTGTTGAAAGTATTATCATTTCCGAACCTTTGAATATTCGTTATTGATTCGTCCGCCATATATCCGATTGAAAGAGCATATGGATTTTCATAAACATCAATTATTCTTTCCTTATCGCTTTCATCAGTATACTCATAGGAAAACACCTGATTATATGCTGAATTAACCAACCGCTTATAGTTTTCAGTTCCAACGTCAGCCTTATTATTTCTGTCCATTGCATATTTTATGCCAAGCAGGGAATCCGTTATAGGGGTAGCTCCGTCGTATCTTGAATAGTACGTACTTGTGGAATATCCCATCGCCTCCAGGAATTTAAGAAGCTTAGCGTTCATTACAGAGCTTGAATGACTGACGCCTCTGAGTCCTAAAGCCGCGTTGTCGTTAATCATTCTGTGAAAGGTTTTTTCCGCACGGTAGAAGCTATCGTCATAATCATAAAGCTTCTGAGTAACCTCTCTTCCGTTGTCGATAAAATTATACCATGTGGAACGTTCGGAATAACTTATTTCCTTGTCCTCGGCTTTTAACGTGTCGACGCAGTTATACAAAAGCTCGCCTCCGGACACGGCAAGTATCATTACAGGCACTGCAACCGCAAGCGCCTTTTCCTTTTTTCTTGCTATGAAAATGAAAGCGCAGTAAACCGCCGACAGCGCGATACATATCCAAATATCCCTCGAAGCTATATGCTCTATATTTCTCGATTCGGTTATCAGCAGAAAAGCTGTTATTCCGGCAAGGGTACCGCCTATAGCCGTAAGCTTTATACCCTTTAAGCTTTTAAAGGTCTCTGCCGCCATACAGAGCAGCACAAACGAAAACGTAAACGAATACCTGAACGGAAGCCAGTTAGGCATCTGGAAGCCATGCCAAACCATATCTACAGGTCTTATATACATACAGAAGAACAGAACGCCCGCAAGCAGCGCATAGCCTGCCTTTTTTAAAGTTTTTATTTCCTTGTTCAAAAAGAAAAGCGGAACAAGAACAACTGTAAGAAGACCGCAGTAAATTTCCGGAAGCCCCTGTACGTTAACGGAATCATACTGAGCCGCCATAAGCTGCGGGAAGAAATCCAGCGGCGAAAACTGAGTGGCATAACTGAAATCAGGCTGGGTAAAATCAAATTTACCAAGCTTTAAAGCATTATAAACGGGCAAAAGCATAAACGCTGCACATGCAAGCGCTACAACTGCGGACAGAGCAAACCTCAGAAACGACTGCCAGATTTCATATAGGCGATTTTTTTTGCCTGCATTGGCGCATCCGAATATAGTGTAATACAGATAATACAAAAACGTAAAAATACATATCATATATCCGATATAAAAGTTGGCTACAAGCATTATGGCAAGCGGAATAATAAAATTTATTTTTCTTCCGTCATCAACGAGATATTCCACACCGAGAATTATAAGGGGAAGAAAAATCAATCCGTCTATCCACATAGGATCAATAAGCTGTATAACCGCATAAGCGCAGAGGGAATAAAGTGATGAAAACACCAGAGAATGCAGCGGAGAAAGCTTTTTTGACTTCTGCATAAAATAACAGAAGGTAACCGCCGCAGACCCGAGCTTAACAAGCTGCATTATCATAAGGCTGCCCAAAAGCATAGTCCTTGGCAGAAGCATAACTATAAGAGTGAAGGGACTTGCGAGATAATATCCTATGACGCCTGCGAATCCTCCGGAGAGATTTCTGGACCAATTATATAAAATACTTTTGTCGCCGCTCCAAAAGGCGTCTCTCAGGGCTTCAAAATAATATACATACTGACCGTTTAAATCAAGCACCAGAACCGACTGATCGCCGAAAGGATAAACTCTAAATATAACGTATGCGGCGTACATTATTACGACCGGTATAAAAAATGCGATAAAATAAATTTTGTTTCTGAAAGCCCAGTCGCGCAGAAAAATAAGAAAACCCTTGAATCTGCCGCTTTCCGACTTCTGCGCCCGAAGCCTCATCTCTGATGAATCAGACATTTTTATCCTCCTGAATTTTATTTCGGCATATCTGCGCCGATTTCATAAGCAATTAACATTATACAATATTTCTGCCGATTTTACAATAGTTTAGATCGAATTTTAACAAAATAAAGAACTATTACTTAATAAATATATTTAAAAAGTCCCAGTATTATAAGTATAGCGCCGGAAAGCCACGAAAGACGCGGCTTTTTGCAGGCCGCCTTCTGACCGAAAAAACTGCCTGCCACAATAGAAGCCAATCCCACAGCAAGGCTTATCAGGGCTATTCTTATTATATTGGCGCCGCCAAGTCCGGCTCCGAAGCCGCTTGCAAGGGAGTCTGCCGAAAGGGCTAAAGCCAGTGTTACCGCCTCCTTAGAGGACAGCGTTTTGGAACTGTCGCAGTCCGCTTTAGTTTCGTCGAGATAAACGCAAATTACAAAGTCTATATTGAAAAAACTAAATTTCAGCCCTCCCTCCCCCTGACGCTTGCGAAGGGCGTTTTTAAGCATATTCTGAAAAAGCGAAACGGTCCCCATAACGGTAAGCAGCCCCGCGCCCGCCGCACGGCAAAGCCTATCGGGTATCATTCCTCCGAGAAGAGAGGAAAGTATTATTGAAGCAGTTAGAATAAGCGAGCATATAAAGCTTATAATAAACGCGGAATACGCCGGAATCCTGATCCTTCCGGCTCCGTAAGAAAAGGCCGCTATCAGCGCGTCTACCGAAACGGCTGATACAAGCATCAGATCCTGTATTAAACTATGTACGTCCATTGCCGCTCCTTTCATTTTATGACATACTTGTTATTCTTATTTTTTTGTGCTATATTAATGTATGCGGAAAAAACAAATCGGTGCGCATTGCTTAAAGCGCGCAAAAACAAGAAACGGAGATTTTTATATGACAACTAAGAATAACGTACTTTTAGCTCTGCTCGACTGTAAAGATCACCTTTCAGGAGGAGAGCTTGCTGAAAAGCTCGGAGTTTCGAGAAACGCGGTATGGAAATCAGTCAAGGCTCTTCAGGCGGAAGGATTTGATATAAAGGCAGTCCCAAACAGAGGATATTTTCTGAATTCAAGCGTTTCCGTATTAAATGAAACCGTTATAAGAAAATATCTTCCTAAAGGAGATAACCGAAAAATTTTTATTTTCGATTCAATAGATTCAACCAATAATTATGCAAAATACCTCGCCGCCTCCGGCGCGGAGAACGGCGCTCTCGTAACAGCAGAAACTCAAACTGCCGGAAAGGGAAGAATGGGAAGAAGCTTCTACTCGCCGTCAGGCGGAAGTATTTATATGAGCGTAGTGCTGCGTCCGCAAACAGACATGGAATCAAGCCAGCTTATAACCTCATGCATTGCCGTAGCAACGGCAGAAGCGATTGACCGCGTTTGCTCTACGGACGTTAAGATAAAATGGGTAAACGATCTTTTTCTCGGAGAAAAAAAAATATGCGGCATTTTGACGGAAGCGTCGCTCAATTTTGAAAACGGCAGACTTGATTATGCGGTTGCAGGAATCGGTATAAATTTAAAAAGCGTCAAAAATTCGTTTTCGCAGCAGCTTTCAGAAATAGCCACTTCAATCGAGGACGAAACCGGAAATATCCCCGACAGATGCCGTCTTATAGCAGAAATACTTAAAAATATTGATTTATATATGTCCAATATGGAAAAACGTAATTTTCTTAATGAATACCGCAGACGCTCGTTTATTTTAGGAAAACGGATTGCAGTGTCAAAATTCAATTCAGAACGCATGGCGACTGCAATAGGAATAAGCGACAATGCCGGTCTGATTGTAAGATATGACAACGGCAATGAGGAAACCCTTCATTCTGGAGAAGCAAGAATTATAAGGCAAAGGTAAAAATGCTCATAAAACATACTTGTTTTAAGCCGCGTTTTGTTTAACTATACAAAAATGAATAATTCTCTTGACTTTCGTCTATAATAGTGATAAATTATATTTAGCACTCATAGACGTTGAGTGCTAACACTCATAAATAACATCTGCCAGCAGTAAAGGAGGAAGGAGTAGTGGATGACAGAAAGCTTAAAATATTAGCCGCTGTCATTGACGAGTATGTTATGACGGGAGAACCGGTAGGTTCAAAAGCGATAGCATCACTTCCGGATATTACAGTTTCTGCTGCAACAGTAAGAAACGATATGGCAGTGTTGGAACAGATGGGATATCTTGAACAGCCGCATACGTCGGCAGGCCGTATCCCAACGTTCAGCGGCTACAGGCTTTATATCGACAAAATAATGAAATGCAATTCGCTCCCGGAGGACGAAAAAAGGCGTCTGGACTGCATGCTTGAGGAAAAGGGCGCTTTGACCGAGGAACTGATAATCGAAAGCGCTACGACTGCTCTTGCAGAGCTTACAAAATGCGCGGCGGTCGCCGCAAATTCCGCTCCTAAGTTTTCAGTGATTTCTAAGGTGGAAATAATACCCACCGGAAAAAGACTATATGTCATTTTATTGATAACCTCCAACGGAAGCATTAAAAACAAGGCATGCAGGCTTGAATTTGATCTTACAAATGAACAGCTTGAGTTTCTGACGAATTACATTGAAGAAAATCTTATGGGGGTTTCAGTTTCAGAGCTTTCTGACGAAATGCTTGCAAAGCTTGTCGAAGCGCTCGGAACCTACATGCTGACGCTGTCCCCTCTGGTTGAGGGAATATACGAGCTTTCAAAAGATCTTCTCCATAAGGAACTGACGGTTAGCGGAACAAAAAACCTTCTTTCCTGCGACGAGCTTAACACAATGGAAATTGTAAAGTTTATGGACCATCATGAGGAACTTGAAAGTTTGCTTAATGAATCATTCAACGGAATACACGTTATGTTCAGCCAGGAAAGTGACGGATTTGTAATAGGCAATTCAAGCATGATAGTGTCCAATTATCAGAAGGGCGACAAAACAGCCGGAGCTCTCGGCGTTATAGGTCCAATGAGACTTGATTACGCAAAGATAATACCTTATATAGAATATTTTACACAGAAAATTTCCGATCTTATTTCAGAGGATACGGAAACCGACGGAAAGGAAGACGAAGATGAGTGAAGAAAAGCATAAGGATAAAAATAAAAAGGAACCGGCTAAGGATATGGAAATAGATATACCGGTCGGCTCCGGAGACGCCGAAAAAATGAAACAGGAAATAGAAGAGCTTAAGGAAAAAATCGAGGAAAATGAAAAAAAGCTCGGCGAATGCGACGACAAATATCTACGTCTTTGCGCTGAATACGACAACTACAGAAAGCGCACGTCAAAGGAAAAGCTTGAGATATTCAGCGATTCGACAATAAAATGCGTGGCGGAATTTCTGCCGGTGCTTGACAGCTTTGAAAGAGCCATTGAAGCCGAATGTACGGACGAATCCTTTAAAAACGGCATGAAAATGATCTATAATCAGTTTATAGAATCTCTTGATAAAATAGGGGTTAAGGAAATGGAGGCGCTTGGGAATGAATTCAATCCTAATCTTCACAACGCTATCAAACAGACAGAGGACGAAAACTTCGGCGACAACATAGTATGCGAGGTTTTCCAAAAGGGCTACATGCTTAACGACAAGGTTATCCGTCATGCGGTTGTGGCGGTTGCAAACTGATTAAAGGGTATACAGAAAGGAAGATTTATTATGGGAAAAATTATAGGTATTGACTTAGGCACTACAAATTCATGCGTAGCTGTAATGGAAGGCGGAAACGCCGTTGTAATCCCTAATTCCGAAGGTGCAAGAACTACTCCGTCGGTAGTAGCGTTCTCAAAAACAGGTGAAAGACTTATAGGTCAGGTAGCAAAGCGTCAGGCTGTAACAAACCCGGAAAAAACAGTCATCTCAATCAAACGCCATATGGGTTCTGACCATAAGGTTGATATTGACGGCAAATCATACACGCCTCAGGAAATTTCGGCTATGATACTTCAGAAGCTTAAATCTGACGCCGAGGCTTATCTTGGCGAAAAAGTAACGGAGGCCGTTATAACCGTTCCCGCATATTTTACGGACTCCCAGCGTCAGGCTACTAAAGACGCCGGTCAGATTGCCGGTCTTACCGTTAAGAGAATTATTAACGAGCCTACCGCAGCGGCTCTTTCCTATGGAATAGACAAGGAAGAGGATCAGAAGATAATGGTTTACGACCTCGGCGGCGGTACATTCGACGTATCTATCATTGAAATGGGAGACGGCGTAACGGAAGTACTTGCAACTGCCGGAAACAACCACCTCGGCGGCGACGATTTCGACCAGAGAATTATAGATTGGATGACCTCGGAATTTAAGAAGGCTGAGGGAATAGATCTTTCAAACGATAAAATGGCTATGCAGAGATTGAAGGAAGCGGCAGAAAAGGCTAAAATAGAGCTTTCGTCTACTCCTACCTCACAGATTAATCTACCGTTTATTACAGCCGACGCAACAGGTCCAAAGCATCTTGACCTGACTTTGACGCAGGCTAAATTCAATGAGCTGACCGCTGATCTTGTTCAGGCTACAATGGGACCGGTAAAGCAGGCTCTCTCTGACAGCGGACTATCAGCCAGCGAGCTGCATAAGGTTCTTATGGTCGGCGGTTCTTCAAGAATTCCGGCTGTACAGGACGCTGTTAAGAATTATATGGGCAAGGAACCGTTTAAGGGAATAAATCCTGACGAATGCGTAGCTCTCGGCGCGGCTTATCAGGGCGGCGTTCTCGGAGGCGACGTTAAAGAGGGGCTTCTTCTTCTGGACGTTACACCGCTTACACTCGGAATCGAAACCGCAGGCGGCATAAGCACTCCTATGATCAAGAGAAATACGACTATTCCTACAAAGCAGACTCAGGTTTTCTCAACCTATGCAGATAACCAGACCGCTGTTGACATTAACGTACTGCAGGGCGAACGTGAATTCGCAAAGGACAATAAGCTTTTAGGTACCTTCCGTCTTGACGGTATAGCTCCGGCTCCGAGGGGAATACCTCAGATCGAGGTTACTTTTGATATTGACGCAAACGGTATCGTTCATGTTTCGGCTAAGGATAAGGGTACCGGAAAAGAGCAGAACATTACTATTACCTCTTCTACAAACATGTCTAAGGACGATATTGACAAGGCTGTCAGAGACGCCGAAATGTTCGCCGAGGAAGATAAAAAGAAGAGAGAAGAAGTAGATACGAAGAACAACGCTGAAAATTATGTATTCCAGTGCGAAAAGGCGCTTAAGGATTTCGGCGACAAGGTTACTTCCGAAGAAAAGGCGCCTATAGAAGCTAAGTGCGAAGCGCTTAAGGAAGCCCTGAAGGGCAGCGACACCGCCGATATAAAGGCAAAGACAGAGGAGCTCCAGAAGGCGTTCGGTGAACTTGCCGCAAAGGTTTATCAGAATGCAAGTCCTGAAGAACAGGCGGCTGCCCAGCAGGCGGCAGGCGCTGCGGCAGAAAACAATTCAGGCGACGACGGAGTAGTTGACGCAGATTATACAGAAGCATAAATTTATTGAAACAAATACTTTCAGGGCGGATAAAAAATGTCCGCCCGAAAGCTGTATATTGAGGACATTAACTAACGCCGGATTATGGCTGGTATTCCGGCAATACTGATACGGTTTCGGTCGTATCATGACAAGAATTTACCCATGGGCTTTTAAGAAGGCCGGAAAGGTGTGGTCAGAATGGCTGATGAAAGAGATTATTACGAGGTGCTGGGGTTAAAAAAGGGAGCATCAGACGATGAAATAAAAAAAGCCTTTAAAAAAATGGCAAGGCAATACCACCCCGACCTGCATCCGGACGATAAGGAATGCGAAGAAAAATTCAAGGAAATAAATAAAGCGTACGAAATACTATCCGATCCGGAAAAAAGACAGAAATACGATCAGTTCGGTCATGCCGGAGTTGATCCTAATTATGGAGGCGGAGGCTTTACAGGCGGATTCAACGGCGGCGGATTTGGAGATATGGGCGATATCTTTGAGGATATATTCGGCGGTATATTCGGCGGCGGCTCCGCGAGAAGATCAGGACGTTCAAGCGTAAACGCTCCAAGAAGAGGCGGAGATATAACCGCTAACATCAATATAAGCTTTATGGAGGCCTGCACCGGCAAAAAGCAGGATATAAAGATCAATCACATGGAACAATGCTCGGAATGCGGGGGCACCGGCGCAAAAAAAGGAACATCCCCTCAGACCTGTCCCGAATGTAACGGAAGCGGAACCGTCAACATAACACAGGCTACTCCGTTCGGCAGAATCACAAATACAAGAACTTGCACAAAATGCGGAGGTAAAGGAAAGATTATAGGCTCTCCGTGCTCAAGGTGCGGAGGAACGGCAAGAATCCGCGTGGAAAAGAATATCAGCGTTGAGATTCCCGCCGGTATTGACGACGGACAGATACTTCGCGTTGGAGGACAGGGCGACAGCGGCTTGAACGGCGGACCTTCCGGAGATCTTAACGTGGTTATTTCAGTAAGACCTCATCCGATTTTCGTAAGGGACGGATACGACGTACACTGTGAAATACCTATTACTTACACACAAGCGGTGCTGGGCGATGAAATAACGGTGCCTACTATTGACGGAAAGGTTAAATACACTATTGCGGAGGGTACTCAAACCGGAACGGTTTTCCGTTTGAAAGGCAAAGGCGTCAAAAAGCTAAGACGTTCAGACAGAGGGGATCAATATGTAAAGGTCAATATCGAGGTTCCGAAAAACCTCAATAAAAAGCAGAAGGAAGCCCTTAAAAACTATGAAAAAACGATGAGTGAAAGCTCCACTGATAAACACTATACTAAAAGACAGTCGTTTTTCGATAAATTCAAAGAAATATTCAATCAGTAAAAAAGAAACCGCGGCATTAAAATGTCCGCGGTTTTTTAATATAAGAAGGGACGCTGTTTTATAAAGCGTCCCTTCTTATATTATTCTGTTTAAATTATACCATAAGCTCACATACCAAATTAGAAAATTCAACAGGATCCTCAACCGGAAGTCCCTCAATCATAAGAGCCTGATTATAAAGCAGTCTGCAATATTTTTCCAGCCTATCATTGTCTTTTCCGTAAATGTTTTTAAGCGTTTCAAAAACCTGATGCTCAGGGTTTATTTCAAGAACCTTATCAGCTTTAACCTTCTGATCGTTAGGCATAGCGTTTAAAACCTTTTCCATTTCAACTGAAAGCTCGCCGTCGCTTGTCAGGCATACGGGGTGAGTTTTCAGACGCTTTGAAAGCCGCACCGTCTTAACCTTGCCAACCAGCTTCTCCTCCATGAATTTGAAAAGCTCCTTTGCGTCCTCTTCCTTAGCCTTGATTTCTTCCTTTTCTTCAGGCGTATCAATATCCAGGTCGCCCGCTGAAACGGACTTGAATTCCTTTTCCTTAAAGTTCATAAGCATTTTGATTGCAAATTCGTCAACGTTATCTGTAAAATACAGAATTTCAAAGCCCTTGTCCTTTACAAGCTCTGTCTGAGGAAGCGAATCTATTCTTGCAACAGACTCTCCGCAAGCATAATATATATATTTCTGATCCTCCTTCATTCTGTCAACGTACTCATCAAGCGTCACCAGCTTCTTTTCGCCGGAAGAATAAAACATAATCAGATCCTTGACAGAATCCTTGTCCATGCCGTAATTATTATAAACTCCGAATTTAAGCTGTAAGCCGAACGCCTTATAAAATTCCTCATACCTTTCACGGTCATTCTTCAAAAGCTTTATAAGCTCGTTCTTAATAGTTCTTTCAAGACTCTTTGCTATAAGCTTGAGCTGTCTGTCGTGCTGGAGCATCTCTCTGGATATATTGAGAGACAGATCCTCCGAATCAACAAGTCCCTTTACAAAGCTGAAATGATCAGGCAGCAGATCGGCGCATTTATCCATAATCAGCACTCCGCTTGAATAAAGCTGAAGTCCCTTTTCATAATCCTTTGAGTAATAATCGTAAGGCGCCTTGGAGGGTATATAAAGAAGCGCGTTATATGTCGCCGTTCCCTCTGTTTTAGTATGGATATGAAGAAGAGGATCTGTATAATCGAAAAATTTTTCTTTATAAAACGAATTATAATCCTCGTCCTTTAGCTCGCTTTTATTTTTGCGCCAAATAGGAACCATGCTGTTTAGGGTTTCAGTTTCGATATAATCCTCATATTCGTTTTCAGTACCCTCTTTCAGCCTGCTCTTTGACATATCCATCTTTATTGGAAATCTTATATAATCCGAATACTTTTTGACAAGCGACTGAATTCTGTATTGCTCCAGAAACTCGCTGTATTTCTCATCGTCCGTATCGTCTTTGAGCTTCAGCGTTATTTCTGTTCCGACTGTATCCTTATCGCATTCGCCTATCTGATAGCCGTCAGCGCCCTCAGAAATCCATTCGTAAGCCTTGTCGCCGCCGTATGCCTTTGTTCTAACCGTTACCTCCTTAGCAACCATAAACGCAGAATAAAAACCGACGCCGAACTGTCCGATAATATCAACGTCCTCTTCCAGCTTATTCTCGTTTTTGAATTTGAAAGATCCGCTGTTTGCAATTGTACCAAGATTGTTTTCAAGCTCCTCGGCCGTCATTCCTATACCGTTATCGGATATAACGATTGTTCTTGAATCCTTGTCAACGCTTATTTTTATTTCAAATTCATCCTTTTTCACGCCCACCTTATCGTCTGTAAGCGACCTGAAATAAAGCTTATCAATAGCGTCGCTGGCATTAGATATAAGCTCCCTCAGAAAAATTTCCTTATGTGTATAAATCGAATTGATCATCAGGTCAAGTAATCTTTTAGACTCGGCCTTGAATTCCTTTGTCTGCATTTTTATCAACTCCGTTAAATTTTATAAAAATTAGCACTCTACTTATTTGAGTGCTAATTACATTATAATAATATTTTACGAAAAAATCAAGTCTTTTCACGAAATTTACACAATTTATTCACCGTTTAAACACCGCAGCGCTGTCTTTGAAAATATTCCTCAAGAGTCAAGCCCATTCTCGTTATACAGCCGGCATGAACCTTTCCTACATAACGATAGTGCCACGGCTCATATGTAATTTCTGTTATATGAGTTTTATTTTTTGGATACCTTAAAA
>OIWU01003252.1_pt1 | contig 12723 bp, 10 predicted proteins | sample 1587711 | NCBI WGS metagenome assembly OIWU01 (sample SAMEA3888909, study PRJEB22519) | human gut metagenome | biome: human gut; feature: human-associated habitat; material: faeces | place: Denmark | collected 2010 | reverse complement strand
CATTTATTCGGGAGGCGCTTTCCAGACTTGAACATCTGTCGCCGAATCAATATATCGCGGCTCTAAACGGATTTCTCTTTCCTGAATTTCGGCACAAGTGGATCGCCAATCCGATAGAGGGCAGCGGCAATTATACGCTCTTTGATGATATCTGCAAATGCAGAGCTTCATCGCTTCTGTTGCAAAGGATGCAGCGCAGAACTTTGGCTGCGCAGACAAGGAAATACTGGATGAACTGTGTGCCGAAGGTGCGTTAGAGCTTTGTGAACGCCTTTCCACCGGGGCGTATGACGAGGATCGCGGAAAATTGACCACATATCTGCATCCATTTCTGCGTGGGAAGATGTATCGCTATTTGGAGGCAAACCTCGGTGCGGCAGTACTGCCCAAGGACGAAATACAGCGCGTAAAGCAGGCACAGCGGCTGCACAAGGAGGAGATGCGTCCTCTGGATGAAGTTGCACAGACGCTCGGCGTTTCCGCTGAAAAGGTTGCACAGTTGATTGGCTGTAAGACGAACGCACTTCCCGTCTCTGCGCTTTCAGATACCGATCCGGACGATGATCCGCTTGCGTGGCTGCTGCTCGACCAGCACGCTCTCACGCCGGAACAGGCTGTTTACCGGCAGGTCTGCACGGAGGAACTAGAGCAGCTTTTTCGCACACTCAGCGCGAAAGACCGCGCGATCCTCGGTCATACCTACGGCGTATTCGGCTACTCTTGCATCTCCTTGAATTTGTTTTGGAAACCGGATTCGATTTCCTTCACCCGTAGTTTTGCCGGATGCACAAGCGTTATGAGTGCCAATTTGCGGCGCCGTTTTCATCGTTTGTTCCGTTTTTTTAATTTTTATCAGGTCTGTGGCTCCATCACATGCTGCAGCTGCCACACCTGCAGCAGCTGCAGCGGCAGAGTCCCGCCCTGCGGGATCAGGCTGACGGGGCGCAGCGGTGCTGTGTCAAAAACATTTACAGACAGACATTTTCCATCTGCAAAAATTTCTGCAGAGCATCGATCCAAAAACACCTGTAGCCGCACCGGCGCGCCCGGCACCAACTGCAGTGTGCCGCAGTCCTGCATTGTCTGTTCACCGGTATCTTTGACATACGCATGCAGCGTCCGGGACACCAGCGTGAGCTCCAGGGCAAAGCAGTTGCCGACCTGCAGCAGCAGCCCGCCGGTCTGCTGCTGCGCCGGAATTTCAAGCAGAATCTCCCACGCCGTCTCTGCCGCATCCGGCAGCGTCCATGGTGCGGTCAGTTCCTTCCGGCCCCACGGAATTGCCTTTTTGCGCAGCGTTTCCAATTGCGGATGCGGCTGGAACCGCGGCAGTTTGTCCGCGCCCTCTGTCACAACGCGCGGCAATGTGAACCAGCCACGCCAGAAGCCCTGCTCCGCCACTCCCCAGCGCCGGAACTGCGGCATCCAGTCCCATCCATTGGCCCAGGCAACCTGCACGCACTGTCCCCGATCATCGACAAACGACTGCGCCGCGTAATAATCCGGCCCCGCGTCCGGGCAGACTGGCTCCACATTCAGAAGCTTCCCCTCTTCGCGTGAAAATGTCCCGACCAGGCACACATTGCGGTACGCCGGGCAATGCATCGGGGAAACGCAGAGCATATGCTTCCTGCCAAGCGGAATCAGATCCGGACACTCCCACATCGTGCCGAAGCGCCCCTCGCTGCGGGCCAGCACGCCCTGATACTGCCACTGGAAAAGATCCTGTGAGGAAAACAGCAGCGCTGCCCCATCCCCTTCCAGGCTTGCGCCGCAGACAAAATAGAATGTCCCATCTGCCTCGCGCCAGAGCTTTGGATCGCGGAAATTTGCCGGATCAACGCCCACTGGCGCGCAGACGACCGGATTATTTTCATATTTTTGAAACGTGACGCCATCGTCACTCCAAGCCAGACACTGCGCCTGCACGCAGTGTCCATCCTTCTCACACACGCCCGTGTACAGAAGATACAGCCTCTGCCCTACAACAAGCGCGCTGCCGGAGAAGCAGCCGCCCTGTTCATACATGTCATACGGCTCACTTGGCACAAGCGCCGGCGGCAGCTGCGTCCAATGCAGCAGATCCCGGCTCACCGCGTGGCCCCAGCAGGGCTCGCCCCAGGTGAGGCCAAACGGGTTATACTGATAGAAAAAGTGATACGCGTCCTTGTACCAGACCAGGCCGTTCGGATCGTTGATCCAGCCCGGGCCGCCCATAAAATGATACTGTTGGCGCATATACATCGGATGCGGGCGCTGCTGCTCCTGCAGCAGCTGCGCAAGATACGTTCCGTCGTTTCGCATATGGCTCCTCCTTACACAGCTCTCTGTGCTCGGCCTGCAATCTCCAGCTGCATTTCCCGGCTCAGATCGACAAAACGCGCACTGTAGCCGCAGACGCGGATGACAAGCTGCTGATGGCGCTCCGGATGCTCCAGCGCGTCGGCAATTGCGGCGCTGTCCAGCACGTCAAAATCCACCGCGCTGCCGCCACAGGCCAAAAAGCACCGGATCAGACCTGCACAGATCTGCACGTTGTCGTCCGCTAGTGAAACAGGCATACAGAAATATGCCACCGCAGACTGCGGGAACTGCGCATAATCCACTCCGTCCATCGTGTGCAGAATGGCACTGAGCTCTGCGGGTGTCCGCTCTGACGGGTTGAGCCCGCGGGAAAGCGACTGTCCACGCAGACGCCCATCCGGCAGCGCGCCGCAGTGTGCTTTCATCCACTCATACCCATAAAACGACCAGATCGACGCCTCATACCGGCCGCCGCGGCCATTGGGCATCCAGCTGATGCTCTCGGCGATATCCTGCGTGACGCGGCGCACAAACGCGTTCATCTGCGCCGTATCCGCCCCCACCTTGGGAATCTTGTTCTGCAGATAGAGCCGGTCGAGCTCACAGCCCTCGTAGTTTTTGCGCAGCATGGCGGTCAGCTCTGCAAGCGTGTAGCGTTTTTGCTCATAAACCGCTTCTTTGATCGCGTAGAGCGAATCAATAAAATCTGCAAGACCGACAAGCGCAAAGCCGCTGTTGTTATAGATTGCCCCGCCCTGCGAAACATCCTGCGCCTTTTCAATGCAGCCGGTGATTGTCGAGGAAAAGAACGGGCACGGATTATAAGCTGCCCAGCGCTTCTCAAAGCCGTTATAATGCCAGGCCACAGCGTTGACGATCATAGAGAGGTTCCGCATCACACGGTGATAGAACGTCTCAAAATCCGGCGCAGCCAACACATCGTAGGGAACAATATGCTCCCGATCAAAAAACACCGTTCCATCCGGCTCCAGCATCATCTCAAGATACCGGCAGGGACTGAGATAGCACGTTGCGCGTGAATTGACCTCCGTATCCGCAAGCAGAACCTCCTGGCAGCCGCCATTGAGATACAATCTGGCGTCAGCCTCCTGTTTGCCCATGCGCATCTGCGCGGCAATGATCGTGCGGTCATTGAACACCGACAGCACATTCCGGCCACTGGCCGCAAGCTGCGCCACAAGCTGATAGTATTCCTCCGGCGCGTCCGGCGCGAAGCGTGCCTGTACTTTGGGGTTAATCAGTCCGCAGTCCAGATAGCACTGCAGCACCCATCTTGTGATATCGTTGAAAACCGGCGTTCCGTTCTCATCGCAGCCGCCGATGCTCATAGCCGTGTTTGTTCCATAGAGCGCCTGCGACAGATCCCACTTGGCATCTGTCATGGCACAGAACCAATAGACGAGCTCCTGCGCCTGCGCCGCGGTCAATCTGCCAAGCTGCACATCGCGCGCGTAATACGGCGCAAGCACCCGGTCGACATGCCCCAGAATTGCAAAGCCCATCGACTCCAGCCCGTTGCCAAGCTCTTTTAAAAGCAGCATTGTATTCAGTGCTTCAAAAAACGTCTCTGCCGGCTCGGCCGGGCAGCGCCGTGCGCTGATTGCAATCCTTGCAAGACGAGCCTGGACAACCGGGTCACGCTCCGTGCCGCACAGGCGCTCCGCTTCATCGGCAAAGCGTGCGCACAGGCGCATCACGGCGTCCTCCGCACGGATCACGCAGCGCAGAAATGTCTGCTTTTCCACGTCCGTCTCCGTCTGCAGGCGTGCCTGCGCCTGCCGCTGCAGCCCGCGCAGGCCATAGCGCAACACGTTGCCGACGCCCATCGCGTGGTGCGCGCAGTCCACGTACATCGTCGAGTTCAGCGCATCCTCCTGCACATACGGCGCGATCCAGTTCTGAAACTCCTGCTCCAGCCCGGAGGTGTCGCGGCGCATCAGCCAGCTGCCAAGCCCCGGGATCGGCGGAAAGCACGATCCCGCCAGATTGCGCGGCGCACCGGTGTCTACCTCAAAATAGAACGGGCAGTGCCGGAACAGCTTCACCCGGCATTTTTCGGCTGCCAGCTCATAAATCCACGTTTTTTTCTCCATGGCGCCCGCCTGCGGCTGCAGGCGGCTTTTTTCGTCCAGCTCCTGCTCCAGCGCGCTGACGTCCGTAGGGTAAGCGGCGTAATAGTCGTCCAACTCCTGACGGAATGCGTCATATTCTTTTCCAAATTGCGTTTGTTTCCAGTCGTTCATAGTGCTCCCTCAGAATGTCAGCGCGATCTTGATACCTTCTCTGCCGCGGACGAGCCGTAAGCCCTCCGCGAAGTCCTCCACGGGGATCTTGTGCGTCACGAACTCGCGAAGCGGCAGCCTGCCGCTCGTCACATAGCCGCAGACCTCGTCGTGCACGGCGCTCTCCTGCGCAGCAATGGGCCACTGCACCGTTTGCAGGATGCAGTTGTGCGGCAGCAGCGACCAGTCGATCGCCGCGTCCGCCCGCAGACCGAGACCGTACAGGCCGATCGTGCCCTCCTGCCGGATCAGGCGCATCCCATCCATCAGAAGATTCGGGTTGCCGACCGCATCGATATACAGATCCACGCCCTCCGGCATATAGCCGCGCACAGTGTCCGCCAGCGGCTGCTCCCGCGTGTCAAAGGCAAGATCCGCACCCAGCCGCTTTGCCGCCGCGATGCGCGCCGGGTGGTGGCCTGCAAGCACGACCTTCCCGGCACCCATGCATTTAGCCAGCGCCGCCATAGCAATGCCGACCGGCCCGCAGCCTGCCACCACAACGTTCTGTCCCGGCTGCAGCCGCAGCCGGTGCAGGGCGCTGGCAACCTCCTTGAGCGTGATGAGCATGGTTGCCTCCACGGGATCTATCCCCGCCGGCACCAGCTGCCGCGTACTCGTCTCAATATCCGCGCCTGCGTGATCGGCCAGACGCGCAGCATAATCATCCGCCACGCCGTACTCAGCAAAACCACCCCAGAAGCTGTGATAGCCAGGCAGACCAGGCAGCGCCGAGCGGAGGATATAGTCCCCCTCTTGGAAGCTGCGCACCTTTTCCCCCACAGCCACAACCTGACCGACAGCCTCATGCCCCAGCACGAACGGATACTGGATAAACGGCATCTGCCCGTTTATGAGCTGCATATCCGTCCCATTGCAGATCCCACAGCCCACATTGCGGCACAGGACCTGATATGCGTCTATCTCCGGCAGCGGCAGATCCTCCCGCAGGCAGATCTTCCCCGCCGCTTCTACTACAAGACCCTTCATTCTATTTCTTATCCTCCTTTTTCTGTGCTCTGCCGGACGTCACCGGCAGACCAAGCATCCGGAGCGTCTGCTCCGCAGTTTCACAGGCAGCCGCATCCGGCACCGGAAACTGCCGCTGTACGCGGTTCAGCTCGGCGCTTTTTTCAGCTCCAAGTGTATGATATGGCAAAATTTCTACCCGCCGCACGCGCGGCAGCTGTGTTAAAAACCTTCCGATGTCCTCAATCTGCTCCGTGTTGACGCCCGGCACAAACGGGATCCGGATCCAGATATCCGCGCGTGCAGCGAGCCGCCGGAGGTTCTCCAGAATCCGCTCGTTCCCCACGCCTGTCCACTGCCGGTGCGTCTGCGGCGAATATGCCTTCACGTCATAAAGAAACAGATCCGTCACCGGCAGCACCTGCTCGAAGGCTTCCCACGGGACATTTCCTGCCGTGTCGACGCATGTATGCAGGCCGCGCGCATGCATCCCGCCCAGAAGCTCCGCCACGGTGTCTGCCTGCAGCAACGGCTCCCCGCCGGAGCATGTCACGCCGCCGGCTGTCGTGCGGAAGATCTTCTCGTCACGCAGCACCAGCTCTGTCAGCTCCTGGCAGGAGATCCTGCGCCCCGCCACATCAATGGCACCGGTGAGACAGGCCTGTGCGCAGCGGCCGCAGCCCACGCAGCGTGCCGTATCCCGCACCGGACCCTCCGGCCCCATCGTCCGCGCACCGGACGCGCAACTGTGCACGCAGGTTCCGCACCGGACGCAGCGCTGCGCGCGAAAGATCAGCTCCGGCTGCGGATTTTGTGTCTCCGGGTTGTGGCACCAGGCACAGCGGAGATTGCAGCCCTTCAAAAACACGGTGGTCCGCATGCCGGGTCCATCATGGAACGACATGCGCTGGATATTCGTAATGAGCAGCTCCTGCATGGCGCCGCCTCCGTTTCTTCCCCCCGCCGCAGCAGGGTTTCATATTGAAGTTGCAAAAAAAGTATGTTATAATACTATGACAATCGATAATTCATAGGAGAATTGAGGATGGAATATGGTAAAATTAGATGATGTTGCAAAGCTCGCCGGCGTGTCCAAGGGAACCGCCTCGCGCGTGCTCAACAATCGCGGCTACATCTCCCAGCAGACGCGCGAGCGCATCGAGGCCGCTGTCAAGGAGCTCAACTACTACCCCAACGAGAATGCGCGCAACCTGCTCAAGCGCCGCTCCGGCATGATCGGCGTCGTCGTGCCGACCATCACCTATCCCTATTACTCCGAAATGATTTCCTTCCTTGAGAAATTCCTCAAGGCAAGCGGATACAAGATCCTGCTGTGCAACACATCGTTCAGTTCCGGTGCATCGCAGGACTATATCAAGCTCCTCAACAACAATCGTGTCGACGGAGCCATTATTTTCAACTATAAGCTTACCGAACAGGACTACGCCAGCCTCTCCTTCCCGATCGTCTCTATTGACCGCCATATCCGCGACGAGGCGTCGTATGTCGCCTCCGACCATGTGCAGGGCGGCACACTGGCCGCCGATTGTCTGCTGCGCTGCGGCTGCCGGCACGTGATCCAGATCGGCGGCTCATTCGAGGACGACGCACCCTGGAATATCCGCCATCAGGTTTTCCGCGATATCATGGCAAAGCACCAGGTGGACTGCTTCTCCTATGAGCAGGTCCGTGACTCGCACACCTTCCACGATTACCGGCAGATCGTCCTCGGCCTTCTGCGTGAGCATCCGGAAACGGACGGCATTTTCTGCAACGATCTTTGTGCGGCAGCTGTGCTGAACGCCGCCATGTCCCTGCAGCTGCGCGTACCGGAACAGCTGAAAATCATCGGCTATGACGGGACATTTCTCTCAGAAATCGTGACGCCGTCCATCACAACCGTCTGGCAGAACACAGAAAAAATCGCCAGTTCAGCAGCAGATATCATCGTCAAAATGATCGACGATCCCAGCTTTTCTTCGTACCACCTGACGCTTGGCGTCAGGCTCATTGAGCGCGACAGCACACGCTGCGGCTGAAGGATGCATAGACAGGTTTCAGATACACCCTGAACAAAAAGGGGATGTTGCCAAGGCAGCATCCCCTTTGCGTATGTGTTGGGGTTTACCCCTTGACGGCGCCGACGGTCATACCGTCGACCACATGGCGCTGGAAGATCCCGTAGAATACGAGCTCCGGCAGCAGCACCATGACGCTGTAGGCGGCCAGGCCGCCGTAATCGATATTGTACTGCCCCTGGAATGCCGCAATGCCGCGCGAAATGGTGTAATAGGCCGGCTTTTCAATCATAATGGAGGCGAACGGATATTCGTTCCAGATATACAGCAGGTTGAATATGATCACCGTTGCCAGAACCGGCTTTGCAATCGGCACAAGAATCTTCGTCATCAGCTGCCACAGGCTCACGCCGTCCATCAGCGCCGCCTCGTCAAGCTCCTTGGGTACGGTACGGAGATAGGCAGTAAACAGCAGCGTATTGAAGGAAATGGATGTTGCGATATACGGCAGGATCAGCGACAGCTGCTGGCTAAAACCAAGGAATTTATTGATCTTATAGATCGGAAACAGCAGGATAAACGGGCTGACCGCGAGTCCCAGCTGCAAAAATCCCTGCAGGCCGCTGCGCACACCGTCACTGCGGTAATACAGCCGGGTCAGGCCCACGGCGCTGGAAAACGTAATGACGATCTCCACAGCAAGCGAGCAGACAGCGATAAAAGCCGTATTTTTGTACAGCGTGAACAGATCCAGCGTCTGCAGCGCGGATACATAGTTCCCAAAGTCCAGCGCATTCGGCAGCGAGAGCGGATTGTTCATGATCTCGCTGTTCGGCTTCATAGAGATAAAGACCAGCCAGATGATCGGGATCACAATTGCGATTGTCAGAAGCACCATCAGGACGTAGCACACGCCCAGCTTTTTTCTTACTCTCATGGCAGGCCCTCTCAATCTTTCCCGCGCAGCAGCAGCGTATAGATTCCCATGAGGATCAGCGAAATCAGGAACGTCGCTGTAGCCAGCGCCATGCCGTAGCCGTATTCTCCCCGGGCAAACGTTGTGCTGTACGCGTAGGTCACGAGTGTTTCTGAGTAATGCGTCGGGCCGCCGCCGGTCAACTGCTGCACCGTCTCAAAAATCTTCATCGAGCCGGTGATAATCAGGATGCCGACCGACACAAACGTGTCGCGCAGCGCCGGAATCGTCACATGCAGCAGCCGCTGCCAGAAATTTGTCCCATCGACAGCTGCCGCCTCCATCATCTCGTGCGGAATCGTCTTGAGCCCGGCAAGATAGATAGCCGCAATATAGCCGGCCTGCTGCCAGAAATAGACGAACGCAATACTGTAGGGCGAGAGCGTTTTGCCGCCGATCCACTCGAGCGCCAGCTTGTCAAGGCCGATGGCCCGCAGGACATTGTTGACAAGGCCCGTCACCGGGTCGAGCAGGTATCCCCAGATAACGCCCGCAATGATGCTTGCGATGATGGCCGGCGCAAAGATCAGCGCCTTGCACACGTTCACGCCGCGCATCGGCTGGTTCAGGAGCATCGCCACAAAGAACGCGCCGATGCCAAGCAGAAGGATGGAGATACCGAGGATAATCGCTGTGTTTTTCAGCGCGATCCAGAAATACGGATCATCCAGCAGACGGATGTAGTTTTTCAGTCCGTACAACCGCGGCTTGCTGATCCCAGAGTATTTGGTAAAGCTGTAGTAAAGCGAAACAAGGATCGGCAGGATGATGTAGACCACATACACCAAGCAGGTCGGCAAAAGCAGTAGCAGCTTATTCTTTTTTGTACTGAGTAATTGCATATTCTCTCCTTCCGGCGTATCCGCCTGGCGGCCAGTCTGCGATCATCCCGCCATTGGATCCTGCCTTGTTTTACTGTGCGGCCTCGGCAAAGGCAGTGTCGATGGACGCAACCGCCTGCTCCGTGGTGATGTTGCCGAGCATGAGGCTGTTCATCGCGTCATAGAAGGTTTCGCTGACGGATGCAGTCAGGGATGCGACCGGGTTGCTGGCTGTAGTGCTTGCATAGCCGGTAGCCAGTGCCTCAGAGATTGCGGCAAAGGCCGGGTTGGCGTTTTCCATCTGCAGATCCGCATAGGTGGCAATGGGAATGTTGGAGTTGTCAAACAGGATGGACGAGCCTTCCTGGCCAAAGTAGAACGCGAGGAAACGATAAACAGCAGCCTGCTTGGCCTCGTCCTTTGCAACGTCCGCGCTCACAACGAACGGGCAGTTTGCGAACTGGTTGCTGGTTTTCTGCGAATAATCGGAATCCGTATAGGTCGGGCCCCACCAGAAGCCGACGTTCTCGCCGAGTGCTTCGCCGATTTCACCGGCATCCCACTGGCCGGAGGTGAAGATAGCCGCCTGGCCGGTCGTGAACAGGTTCTTGGCCTCGAAGTAGTCGATGGTTGCCATGTTCTGCGGATATGCGCCGGCGGCGCCAAGCTCTGCAAGCTTGTCAAACAGCTTGGAGAATACCGCGCTGCTCTGCGAGCCATCGGCGATTGCCGCAATGTTTTCCGCATAGCCATAGCGGTTCAGGCTGCCAAGATAACCCCAGACACTGTAGTTGGTCATAGCGCCCTGTGCGAAGGTCGTTACGCCGTTGTCGTGCAGCGTCTTGACCATGTCCAGAAGCTCCTCGTATGTCGTCTCGTTTGTCAGCTCGGGCAGACCGTTGTCTGCAAAGATAGCCTTATTGTAATAGAAGCCGGTCACAAGCGAGGTGTAAGCCAGACCGTAGATCTCGCCGTTTTCGCCAGCATAGCAGTTCTTGATGGCATCGGGGATTGCGCTGTCAATGTCGGGGTTCTGGCTGAGGAAATCGTTGAGCGGCAGCAGATAGCCGTTCTCGCCATACTCCAGCACGTCGCCCTCCTGGCACCAGAAGATATCCGGCAGTTCCCCGGACTGCGCCCAGAGCTTGAGCTGCTTGTTGTGCTCCTCGGTCAGGTGCTCAACGAGCTCAATCTTCACATCGGGGTTCTCCTGCTGGAAAGCCTGAATCGCCTGATAGACAGCAGGCTCCTGCTCCTGCGTGTTGGACACGTGCATGGCAAGCGTGATGGTGGTCACATCACCATTGGTGTCCGTGGGCTGCTCCGCTTCAGTGTCTGCCGGCTGCTCTGCCGCTGTGTCTGTGGTGGTGGCTGCGTCGGCGGCCGTGTCCGTCGTGGTTGTCTCTGTCTTGGCTGTGCAGGCTGCCAGTGCCAGCAGCATGGTCAGCGCAAGGATGACTGCAATAATCTTTTTCATGGGTTCCTCCTTGATCTTCATGTGATTGATTGTGTGTTTTCCGATATGACAATCGATTATCATATCCGTTGTTATATAGTGTAGTAATTGCGCTCTGTTTTGTCAAGAATGCAAGCGCCAAAAAAAATTTTTTTGTCGGTTTCGATAATTTGCAGTCATTCATATTGTGTATTTTGCCGATTAAATTTGATTTTTTCCTGTTTATCTGTAGGTCAATCGGTTTTCTATATGGATATAAATAGACCGCTTCGGATCTGCCGAAGCTGCACGGCCTATAACCATCATATCGGTCCTGGGATTGCCGCTCCGTCAGGCCGCCTGCACAGCGGAGAATCTGCGGTACTGCTCCTGATTTCTGCGGAAATAGCCGCGGATGGCCAGCAGCACAAACGCTGCAGCAGCGAGATAATAGACAGGCAGTGCAACGCTCCACGCGCGTTCCGGAATCAGCTGCCTGATGGCTGCCGCATCCAGCAGAATGTAAATCAGAAGCTGCTCACTGCCCACAACGAATGGGCGGAGAATGGCGGCGCGGATGGCCATCCGAGCAACACCCAGCGCCAGTTTCGGCGCATCCTTTGCACTGCATACCTCACCTCCAATCGTCACAAAACCGCAGAAATAGATTGAGCCATGGCAGAACATCGAAATATAGATACCCCTGATACCCGTCCGCGTGCAGCCAGCCCGAGAAGCCTTTCAGGAAAGCCTCCGCATGCTCCGCTTTTCGGGTGGGCTGGTACTCATACAGTACAATGGCCTGTTTCGCGCAGCCGCTGGTGCGGTACAGCCACATGTAGGACTTGCTGGTGGAGGAACGTCCCGGCTCTTTCAGCACCTGCAAGGTCGTCTCATCCGCGTGCAGCACCGGCTCCCTGCAAAGCTGCTCATGCAGCACATCGTAGACCGGCCGCAGCCATTTCTCCGAGACGTTCAGCAGCCAGTTGGCCATGGTCTGCCGGGACAGCTTCAGCTGCTCCAGCAGCCACTCATTCTGCAGCGTGAGGCTGGTAATGACCTGCGCCTGCTCCTGTTCACGGGCAGCAAGCTTTGCTTCCAGTCTTGTATGCGCCTCTTCCAACTTGGCGCTCTTTGCTTCCAACTGCGCATTTTCCTGCTGGAGCTGCTCATATTCCGCGCGGGAAATGGTCACCATTTCTTCCGTGTTGCTTGTCTGCATTTCTCTGTTTTCCATGCAAACATTATGCCACAGAATGCGGCAAAAAGCCAGTGTTTTCAATGGTTTTCGCCCGTTTTGTTTGTTTAGACAGCAGTCAATCCCGTCACTGGGCGGTGGGCCTTCGGCTGCTCGATCTGCAGCCCCTCCATGAGCCAGCGGTATTGCTGCGGCGTTAGCGTCTTCACCTCGGATTCCGAGCGCGGCCACTGGTATGCGCCCTGTTCCAGTCGCTTGTACAGCAGGATGAAGCCGTCCTTTTCCCAGTACAAGCCCTTGATACGGTCTCGCCGCCGCCCGCAGAACAGGAACAGCGTGTTGGTAAATGGATCCAGCTCAAACTGCTGCTGGACGAGGCGCGCCAGACCGTCTATGCCTTTACGCAGATCTGTGTAGCCGCAGGCAATATAGACTTTATCTGCGCCGGTGAAATTATTCAGCATAGGCGCAGAAGTTCTACCAGCATTTTCAGCTGTTCTGTATCGAACCCGGGATAAATATCCAGACTGGCGTTTCCAATATGCAACGTTGCGGAACGTTCCGCAACGTTGCGTGATACCCGTTTCGGTGCCGGAAGCTCTGCAAACCTGACGGCCGACACGCTCGAGCACGGCTCTGTTTCAGCCAAAGCCAGCAATTCCCGTTCCCAACGGTAATAGGTTGCTGCATTGATTTCTT
>OIWU01003249.1_pt1 | contig 12739 bp, 8 predicted proteins | sample 1587711 | NCBI WGS metagenome assembly OIWU01 (sample SAMEA3888909, study PRJEB22519) | human gut metagenome | biome: human gut; feature: human-associated habitat; material: faeces | place: Denmark | collected 2010 | reverse complement strand
GAGGCAAGGGGGGCAAATCGAACAATCGACCCCGTCGATACCCTCGTGTGGGCCTATGAGAACAATGAGCAACTTATTAAGGGCAGGGCCGATAGCGTTCTGACGGATTTACGCAAGGCCGTTTACTGCGCTTGTGAAAGTGACTCGGGAATCATTCCCGGCGATTGCCTTGCCGTTGCTGCTCTCGTCACGCAAAAACTGAATGCGGGCGGCGTTTTCTTTTCCGGTGCCAACGGAATCGGGTCGTTGAAAGTTTTATGGCGTTAACAACAACGAAAGCGACGGCCGTGGGTCTGCCGGCTCCGGCCCTTTGGGCCATGAGCGTCGGGCTTGTGCGTACCGTGACAGTCGAAGCCGGGATTGCAGGGGGTGTGTGCCTTATGAATCTGATTGCCGCCGCACTCTTGATGTGAGTCTTCGGATTTCCGAAGTTTTCCGACTACCCGAAAAAGTACTTAGCTTTCGGCCTGACGGCGGCTCTTTTGTGTGAGTTGTGTTTTCCGATTTCGATGGGGCTATGCCGAACATCGCGCGAGACGATCGAAGTCGGGATGGTCAATTATGCATGGCCGTGTCTGACGGTCCTCTTTGCCATTGTATTTAACGGGCAGACAAGCCGCCGATGGGTGGTAATCGGCCTTATCGTTGCCTTTACCGGCATGGCGATGGTGCTTTCCGGAGACGGGGGCCTTCATCCTGCAGAAATTGCCGCCAACGTCGGCAAAAACCCGACGCCCTATATTCTCGCGTTTACAGGCGCCGTTGCCTGGGCCGCCTACTGCTCAATTACACGTGGCATCGGGATTAAGAAAAACCCCGTCGTGTTGATTTTTCTCGGCAACACCCTCGTGTACGGAACGCTTTATTCGATGGGCTTCGGAGAGTGCTTTGTCTTCTCGTTTGATGCCGTTAAGGCATGCCTGATAGCCGGGTGCGTGATGGCGAGCGGCTATGCGGTCTGGAATATCGGTATTATTTCCGGGCGTATGACCATCCTTGCGATTGCCAGCTACTTTACCCCCGTTCTTTCCTGTCTGTTTGCCTCGATGTATCTGAATCAACCCTTAACGCTCTCGTTTTTTAAGGGCGTGAGCCTTGTTGTCGCAGGATCCCTCGTGTGCTGGGCGGCCACGCGCCGAGGAAAGGCCGTCTAAGCGATTTTCTCAAGCGCTTCGGAAAGTTCAAGCCACGTGCCTTCGAGCGTTTCGACGCGTGTTGCGAGAGTGGCGCGCTCCTTTAAAGCCTCGGCAACGGCATCGGGTGATGCGGTTTCGTACCACGCGGTATCGGCAATCTGCGCATCTAGGGCTTTAAGAGAAGCGGAGACTGTTGCCAGTGTACTTTCGACTTTTTTAAGCTTTGTCAGGAGCGGTTTTTTAAGCTCGGCAATCCGAGCGCGCTCTTGGGCTTGGGCGCGCCGCTCTTCGCGGCGATTAAGAAGCGGGGTGTCCGACGTTTTTTCGGGGGCCTCTTTTTTCTCCGACAGGCGCCGATGCTCGAGAACAAAATCGGCGTAGTCATCCAAATCTCCCGGGTATTCGGTGACGGCGCCCTCGTGCACGAGAATAAGGCGCTCCGCGCAGGTGCGCAGCAGGTGCCTGTCGTGGCTCACGAGGAGTAACGCCCCCTCAAAGGTCGATAGGGCCATCGTCAGGGCTTCGCGCGTTGCCATGTCCAAGTGGTTCGTCGGCTCATCGAGAACAAGTAGGTTAGGCTTATCCCATGCCAGTAGTGCCAGGGCCAAGCGCGCTTTTTCGCCGCCCGACATCGGGGCAATCCGTTCATCAACGCGCTCGCCCGAGAAGTGAAAGCGCCCGAGGTAGTCGCGTAGTTCCTGCTCACGCGTCTCGGGGCTCTTGTGCTTGAGGGTCTCTAAGGGGGTGAGCGTCTCATCGAGCTGCTCGAGTTGGTGCTGTGCAAAGTACCCGATGACGGTCCCCTGTCCGAGGCGTCTTTGGCCGGCAAGAAGCGGCAAACACCCGTCAATGGTTTTAATGAGTGTGGTTTTTCCGGCACCGTTCACGCCCAACACGCCGATACGCTCTCCGGCGCGGATCGAAAGCGTCACGCCCGAAAGAATCGGCGTGTCGTCGTATCCGAGCGTTGCTTTTTCCAAATCCACGAGGTGTTCGGGACAGTGCCGAGGCTCTAAAAACTCAAAACGCCAGGCGCGCTTGGCACGCACGGGCTCGACCGCTTCGAGCTTTTCGAGCATCTTGATGCGGCTTTGCGCTTGTCGCGCTTTTGTTGCTTTATAGCGAAAGCGCTCAATAAAGGCCGTTAGGTGTGCTGCCCTTCTCTCATAAGCTTTGGCATTGGCATCCATGAGCCGCTCTTTTTCGATGCGTTGATGCTCGTAGTCCGAATACGACCCGGCGTAGCGGAGAATCGTTTCGTTTTCAATCGCCCAGGTCACATTGGTTGCGCGGTCTAAAAATTCGCGATCGTGGCTGATGATGAGGATAGTCGCTTGCACTTTTTTAAGCCACGCCTCAAGCCAAATGAGGCTATCGATATCTAAGTGATTCGTCGGTTCGTCAAGAAGCAGGAGTTCGGCCGGTTGCATGAGCGCACGCGCAAGTGCCAGGCGATTGCGCCACCCCCCGGAAAACTCACGCACGGGGCGTGAAGCGTCTTGCAGAGAAAACCCGAGACCTGCCATCACACAGGAGGCTTGGGCCTTAACGGCTCCTTCGTTGATATCGGCAAGTTGTGCGTGCGCTGTCGCAAGAGCCATTGCGTCGTTTCCTGCCTGGGCCTTGGTAAGAGCCTGTTTGGCACGCACCAGAGGAATGTGCCCGCTCATGACATAGGAAAGGGCTTTTTCCTCAGTTGCTTCGACGATTTGCGAGACATAGGCGATTTTGTCGCGCTCGGGCGCTTCAATCAATCCGTCTTCCGGAGAAATTTCGCCCAAAACGGCGCGAAAGAGGGTGGTTTTACCCGCTCCGTTTTCCCCCACTAGGCCGATGCGTTCGTGGCCGCCGGCCGTCAGATTTACGTCCGAATACAAAACTCGGGTTCCGAAGGCAATCGCAAGATGAGTCAGTCGCAGCATGAGGTTCGTCCGCTCGCGTCTTTATAGCCCCGCGTTTTTTAAATCGGCTGCGTTTACGCAAAAGACCATGTTTTCGCCCGCACTCGTCTCGAGCCACGTAACCACCAAATTCGGCCAGATTGCCTCGAAGGCATCGCGTCCGTCTCCGATTTCCACAAACGCCATGCCGTTTTCCGTCAAGTGGGCTCCAAGAGCAGGCATAAAGCGGCGCATAAAGTCCATGCCGTCGGATCCCGCTTCAAGGGCAAGCGCCGGTTCTTTGCGGTACTCGGCGGGAAGATTTGCCATGGCTTGATCGGTCACATAGGGCGGGTTACATAAAATGACATCAAAGCAGCGATGCTTTAAATTGGAAAACACATCGGAGCGAATGAGCTCTACGGAGTCCGTAAGACCGTAGTCTTCGACGTTCTTCTTGGCTACGGTGAGGGCGGCCTCGGAAATATCGGCACCGACGATACGGGCATTCGGGAAGGCTTCGTTTGCCAGGATTGCGAGGCATCCGCTTCCGGTACATAAATCCAAAACGCTGACAACCGATTCCGAGTCTTGCACCCAGGGAGTAAGTTCGTCATTCAAGAGCTCAGCGATAAAGCTACGGGGAATGAGGACGTTTTCGTTGACATAAAACTTGTGCCCGGTCAGCCACGCTTCGTTTAAAAGGTAAGCGGCCGGAATCTTTTGTTCGGTGCGCTTTTCAATCAAGTCGAGCACACGGGCTGCTTCTTTTCGAGTTAACGCCGCATCCCAGAACGATTCAAGGCGGTCGAAGGGCAGGGCCAAGCTTCTTAAAACGAGAAATGTGGCTTCCTGCCAAAGATCTTCGGAGCCGTGTCCGAGCGAGGCGTTTGTTTGACTGAGCCTTGTCATGGCAAAGCGCGTAAAGTCACGGATGGTTCGAAGATTTTGGGTCATAACGCGTTATTTCCGGAAAAGTCGCCCGTCAGGCCCTAGCCTCAAAACGGGGATAAAACGTCAGGGAATGCCGAAAAAACTAGTATTATAAGAGTCTTTACTTAAACTCCCTGTGCGGGAGTTCCTTACGTTACCCTTTGAGCGAAATCGGCATGCGACTGCGTCAACTCAAAATCAGCGGATTTAAAAGTTTTGCGGACACGACGTTAATTGAGTTTCCCGGAAACTTAGCCGGCATTGTCGGTCCGAACGGGTGCGGGAAATCGAATGTCATCGATGCCATTCGATGGGTACTCGGCGAAGGGCGTATTTCCGAGCTTCGCGGATCGACGTCGATGAGCGAACTTATCTTCTCGGGCTCGGCCAATCGCCCGGCCTCGTCACGCGCAAGCGTCGAGATGGTTCTCGATAACTCGGACGGTTCGATCACAGGTCCCTGGGGCGCTTACTCGGAGCTATCGATTAAGCGCGTCGTCACGCGTGACGGCTCGAACGCGTACCTCATCAACAACCAACAGGTCCGGCGTCGTGATGTTCAGGACGTCTTTATGGGCACGGGACTCGGTCCCCGCTCGTATGCGATCATCAGCCAGGGCATGATCAGCAACTTTATTAAGGCCAAGCCCGAGGAGTTGCGGGTTTACCTCGAAGAGGCCGCTGGCGTGAGTAAATACAAAGAGCGGCGCAAGGAAACCGAGTCGGCTTTGACGGCGACGCGCTCGAATCTGGAAAAAGTCGCGTACCTACAGGAAACCAAACGCGTTGAAATCGAACGCCTGACGCTTGAAGCCGAAACGGCGCGTCGCTGGGAGGCGCTTGAAAAGGAGCGCACCGATGCTGAGTTATTAAGCCTACTGATGCAAGAAATCGATGCGCATGAGCAGGTCGATGCCATCAATGCGCGTGTGGCGAGAAAGGAAGCCGAACTGGTTGCCGCTCAGGGCGACACACAAAAAATTACCCTCAAAATCGAGGCCTTAAAGGAGGCCTCGCATGCAGCGCGGGAAACGACGAACGTCGCCCGTCAGGCCCGCTTTGAGGCGGAAAAGGCCGTCAGTAACGTCGAGGGTAACATCCGTCACATCGTCGAGCGCAAGGACTCTGCAAATCGCCAGATTGCTACCGATCAAATGCTCCTGGAAAGTCGGACTCAGGCGCTCAATTTTGCTCGCGAGCGTGAAGCGTCGTTTATCGAAGAGGCCCGAGAGCTTCGCGAAAAAGCCGCCGCTGCCCGTGAGCAAGCTCAGGGACTTGCCGATCAAGCCGATGCAGCCGAGCAAGCCTATGAGGACGCCCGACAAAGCTATGAGACGGCACGCGCTTGTGCCGATCAGGCGCGTAACGGCATTGCCGTCGTCAACGTCAAACTTGAGTCCCTCGAGCGTGAAATGACCGACGCACAGGTGCGCTTTGATGCCTTAACGGATGAACTTGAACGAGCGAGCGTACCCGATACCGCGCGCTTTGAGGCGTTACCCGCCCTTTTAAGTAAGGCTCAGGAGTCTGTCAAAAGTCTTTTAAGTAAAGAAGAGAGCCTTGCGCACGAAAAAGAAGTCGGCGAAAAGACACTTTCCGAAATCTCGCAGCAAATCTCCGAACAAACGGCTGCCTTAGCCCGCGTCAGTGCGCGCCTGCAAACGCTTGTCGGTATCCAAGAGAAAATCGGCCAGGAAGGCGCTCTGGCTAAGTGGCTTACCAAGATGGGCTTTGACGGAGCCAAACGCCTATTTGAGCAAATCGATGTGGATCCTAAGTGGCCCAGAGCTTTGGAAGCTGTCCTTGCGGCCAAAGCCGGGGCCCTGCAGATGAAAGACGTGACTTTTGTAGCCGGGTTAGAAGCAAGTGCCCCTCCGGCGCGCCTTCTTTTTTACGAACCTGTTAAAGATGTACCTCAAAAGAAAGAAAGCGCATTGACGCCGCTTCTTAACTTCGTAAGAACCACGGATGCCGTGACGCGGGATGCGTTAAGCGTTTGGCTTTCGGGCGTCTGTGTTGCCGAAAACCTGACGGAAGCTTTTGAGTCCAGAAGTAAGCTTGCCGGCGGCGAGAGTTTTGTCACGCCGGACGGACACACGGTCGATGCATTTTCGGTTTCGTTTTGGGCGGAAGAAAACGAGGCCTCCGGGGCATTGAGTCGTGCGGCGCAAATTCGGACACTGTCGGGAAAAGAAACCGAACTTAAAGGAATCCTTTCCACGCTGGCAAGCCGAGAACTTCATACGAAAAGCGCTCTTGCTGCGCTCAATGCACGCATTCGCGAAAATGCCGACAACCTAGCTGCCTCACGCGAAACGCACCACGAACTTGACGTCCAAATGACGCGCCTTTCCGAGCAAATCGAGGCCTACAAGGCCCGCACGCAAAAGGCCAAGGCCGAACGCGAGGAACTTGCCGCGCGGATCGAGGACTTGACAGCCAAGCGTGATGCGGCTGAAGAAGCGTTCGAAGAGCTCGATCGAAAACTCGGTCTAAAAGAGCAGGCCGTGACCGATGCTCAGATTCTCCTTGAAGAGGCCGAGCAGCGCGCGAGTGAGGCCGATCGCGCTCTAACGGATAAAAACGCGGAAGAAAAAATGGCGCTTGTTGAGGCCGATGCCTCCGAAGAGCGCTCGCGCGATGCATCCCGAGAAGGCGAAAGTGCTCGAGGGGAAATTGCGCGACTGACGGAAGAAATCACCTCCCTTCAATCCGAACTTGAGGGCCTGAATTTACAAGCCGAGCAAGAGGGCTTGCTGCGCGTGACGCAAGAGCTTGACGCTGCGCGCGCAACCCTAATGGAAGCGGAAAAGGCGTCCGATGCGGCGGAAAATGCCGTCGAAGAGGCTCGCAGCCGTCTAAGCGACCTTGTGGCCGCACAGGCCCCCTTGATGCAGGAAATCTCGGATTTAAAGGTCAAGCGCCAGACCTATGTGACGCAAGGCGAAGCTTTTACGGCACGCTTAGAGGAACTCAAAGCCGATCGTAAGAGCCTTAGAGCTCGCGTAATCGACGAGCACGTGAAACTTACGGCTATGAAAGGCAAACTGACGCGTCTTGCGCAGGAAATCGCCCAATTGGGCCCTGTCAACCACGCTGCGCTTGAAAACCTTGAGGCCAGTCAAGCGGCAATGCAAGAAACCGAGCGTCAGGTGACGGACCTTAAGGAAGCGATTGCCAATCTCGAGGAAACCATTCGAAAAATCGATGCAGAAACACGAGAGCTCTTACGCACGACTTTCGAGACCGTCAATCGCAATTTCGGTCAGATGTTTACGGGACTATTCGGCGGCGGCAGTGCATCGCTTCGCCTGACCGGGGAAGAAATCCTCGATACCGGAATCGATGTCATCGCGCAGCCGCCGGGTAAGAAAAATACAAGCGTCAAGATTCTTTCGGGCGGCGAGCAGGCTCTGACGGCTACAGCTCTGGTGTTTGCGATTTTTAAACTCAATCCTGCGCCGTTTTGCCTACTTGATGAAGTGGACGCTCCGCTCGATGAGGCCAATCAAGATCGCCTTGTGAAAAAGATTGCCGACATGAGTGAGGCCACGCAGTTTGTGATGATCACGCACCACCGTGTTTCGATGGAGCAGTTAAAGCAATTAGTCGGTGTGACAATGAAAGAACCCGGGGTCTCGCGCGTTGTGGCCGTTGACGTCGAACAAGCCGCACAACTTGCCCAACCGTGATAATGTTTCGCATACGTTTTGATTTTCACACAGAACATAGTTATGTCTTTTGAGCCTTCGTATTTACTCTTTGCTGCGGCCGTTGCGGTCGTTGTTATTTTCTATTTTCTCTTTGTTCGCCGTCGTCGTGAAGAAGATTCCGTGAAAGAAGTCACCGATCAGATGCGTCAAGGTGTCGGCGATGCATTAACGGGAAAAGGGGCCAAAGACGTTGATTTTCCCGACAATAAAGAAATCCCGGAAGAACCGGTGCTGCAGGCAGATGCTCCGAACAAGGTGCGCGTCACATTGGCCCCGCTTCCGAAAGAGGCCGCCCCGATTGAAGAAGAACCGCCAATCGATGAGCTTCCTGTCGTCTCGTTAACCCGCCCTGAGCCCGCTTTAAGCACTCGGCCTCTTGCAGTCGATACCGGGCGCAAAACCCCCGAGTATGACCCCATGCTCGATACCTTCGTACGCTTTACGCCGCGCGAGGGCTTTTTTACCACCGACCGCTTGGTTCAGGTCCCGGCCTTTATCGATAAGTCGCAGTTAACGAACATCGTGACGGCTGATTTTTTCGATAGCGCCAAGCAAACCTGGTCCGAATCGTTTCGCGGTAACGATGCCTGTTCAGCCGTCATGATTCGCATGCAACTGGCGCGTCGCGGTGAGACGGCCGACGAGCTTCTCGTGTCGCGCTTTTTGCAGCTTGCGAACCAAATTGCCATTGAAATCGATGCCGAGGCCGAGCAAAGCGATATCGATGAGATTTTGGAAAAAGCGCAAAAGCTCTCGCACCTGATTGCGCGCTTTGATAATTCGCTGACGCTCTTTGTGAAAACCGAGGGGGCGTACGATTCGGAAAAACTACAATCCGCGATGCGTCGTAACGGGTTTGAACGCCGCGACGTGCGATATGTCAAATGCGCCCCGGGCGCAACCGAGCCCTTTCTTTCGATTGTGCCGCAAATCGATAATGCCACGTGTATTGCCTTTGAACTCGATATCCCGATGTGCGATCCGGCATTGCGTCCTTTGGCGTTTTTGTTTGAGGTGGCAAACGACGTGTGCGCCGTCCTTGACGCTACACTCGTGGACGGAGCCGACAATCCGATTGCTTCGGCTGCTGCATCTTATATCGACGGGGAATTCACAAAGTTATTTCAAGAAATGGATGCACAGGGTATCGCCCCGGGTACGCGTCGGTGTAACCGACTCTTTAGGCAACAATAATCATGGCACAGGGTAAAAACGTAGAACGTCAAACCAGCGTCAGTGAACCGACACCGCAAGAGCGCAAACAGGCCTTGGAATACCAACAAGCCCTTCATCGCTGGAACACCGAGTACTACGTTTTCGATGCCCCGTCAGTGCCCGATGCCGAATACGATCGGGTTTTCCGCGCCCTTCAGGCCTTGGAAGATAAATATCCGTCGCTCAAAACTCCCACGTCTCCTACGCAACGCGTCGGCGGCGAGGTACGCTCGGATTTAGCCAAAGTCGTGCATAAAGTGCCGATGCTTTCGATTCACACGGAAACGGACTTTTCCGACGCCGGTGCCGTAGCTTTCGATGCGCGCATTCGTAAAGATTTACCTGATGTGGACCCGATTCGCTATGACTGCGAACTTAAATTCGACGGCCTGGCGGTGAGTCTTCGATACGAAAAAGGCGTCCTCGTGTCGGCCGCAACGCGCGGGGACGGCATTGTCGGCGAGGACGTGACAGCCAATGCTAAGACCATTCGCAACATTCCGCTTTGCTTTACGCCCGGTGTTCTTCCCGATGTCATCGAAGTGCGCGGCGAAGTGATTATGCACAAGAGCGATTTTGAAAAAATCAATCGCCAGCAAATCGCCTCGGGCAGCAAACCCTTTGTCAATCCCCGTAACGCCGCCGCCGGGGCCTTGCGCCAACTCGATAGCCGCGTTGCCGCATCCCGCCCCTTACATTTTTACGCATACGGAATCGGTGAGTGTTCCGACCCGAACTTTGCGACGTCCCAAACCGGGCTTTTAGATAAGTACGCCGCTATCGGCTTTCCGGTTGCCAAGGTCAGGCGCGTGGTGTTCGATGCCGCAGGTCTTGCTGCCTTTCACACCTATGTAGCCTCAATCCGTAAGAGCCTTCCTTTTGAAATCGACGGCGTTGTCTACAAGGTCGATGACTATGCGCTTGAAAAGCGCTTGGGCTTTGTGGCGCGCGAGCCTCGCTGGGCGTGTGCCCACAAGTACCTACCCGAGGAGGTGTTAACCCGCGTCCTCGATATCGATGTTCAGGTCGGTCGCACGGGACGCTTGACCCCCGTGGCGCGATTAGCACCCGTGTTCGTCGGAGGGGTTACCGTCAGTAACGCGACGCTTCATAACGAAGACCACATTCACGAGCTAGGTCTCATGATCGGTGATACGGTTGTCGTACGTCGTGCCGGGGACGTAATCCCCGAGGTGCTGCGAGTGCTTCCGGAAAGACGCCCGAAGGATGCCGTAGCGTTTCGCATGCCTTCCAAGTGCCCGGGGTGCGGCTCGGCTGTCATTCGCGACGAAGAAGAAAAGGATTTACGCTGTTCGGGGGGCCTTGTGTGCCCGGCTCAAGTGAAGCTTTCGATTGTTCACTTTGCTACGCGCCGCGCGATGGGTATCGACGGACTCGGGGAAAAGATGGTCACGACCTTGGTCGATAAGGGACTTGTGAAAACAAGCGCCGATCTATTTGCGCTTACGGTAAGCGATTTAATTCAGCTTGACCGCATGGGAGAAAAAAGCGCTCACAACCTCATCGATTCGATTGCCAAGAGCAAAAATACCACCTTGGCACGCTTTGTCTTTGCGCTCGGCATTCGACACGTCGGTGAGGCAACGGCAAGAGACCTTGCTTCTCACTTTAAGTCTTTAAAGGCTCTGATGGGCGCGTCGGTTGAGGATTTGATGCAAGTGCCTGAAATCGGTGAGGTTGTCGCCGAGTCGATTGCGTCCTTTTTTGCCGAACCCCATAACAGGACCGTCATTGAGGAGCTTCAAACGCGCGGCGTGACTTGGGCCGAGGGTGAGACGAAAACGGCAAACCTGCCGCTTTCAGGTAAGAGCTTCGTTTTAACCGGAACACTTCCGACGTTAAGTCGCGATGCGGCTAAAGATGCCATTGAGGTTGCCGGCGGTACTGTTTCGGGCTCGGTTTCGAAAAAGACCGATTTTGTGGTTGCCGGAGAAAACGCCGGCAGTAAGTTGACCAAAGCGCACGACCTCGGAGTTCCTGTCATCGGCGAAGAGAACTTGCTTGAAATGATCGGAAACGATGCTCCGAAGGTCGCTCGCGGTGAGACCCTGAAACTTATTTAGTTAAAAAGCAGCGCACGTGTCGTGCGATAGGTCGGCACGCGTGCGGCTTTTTCTTTGCCATAGGCCGGGCACGTGAAAAGCCAGTTCCTGTCTGTAAGGGGCTCTGTAAGCCCCGCAAGCTTTATGAGCGAAGTCGTACGAATGACCCCGAAAAGCGCTTTTTCTTGATTCAGGCTGATGCGCACGGCAGCCGGCGTTGCAAAACGTGCATCCGAAATGTCGCGCAAGAGGAGAAGTTGCGTTCCCTTGTATTGCTCGGATAGGTCCGCCAAATCCATCACCAAAGAAAACCGCGTTCCGTCGTAGGATGTCGGAAGCGATACGATGATGCGACGGGGGCTTTTCTTAAAGGCTCTTTTCGCAAGTCCCAGCAACTCAACCGAGGTCTCGGCAAAGCACTCCTCTGTCATCGAAATGTTCGCGTTTAGGAATGTGTCGCGCCTTGCATCGGAGGCGTGTATCCAAACGCACGAGCTCTCTTGCGTTAGGGTCTCGGCGACAAAACTCGAAAGTGTGTCACCGCTTCCTAAAAGTTCGACCGTGCGATAGGAAAGGGCTAAATTCAGCATCTTTTGAAAATCGAAGTTTCCCATGGCGTCTTTTGCATCCGATTGCGTTTTAACGGCGTCACGATATCGGGATTGCACGGGGAAAGACGTTTTGAATTGCCTGCTTTGATCTTCCGGTGATACGAGAACGGAGAACTATATCTTGTGGCGGCCCCGCTTTTTTAAACATATAGTAGCCACTTAGCAGCGCAACGCAGGAAAGGGGAGTAGATCAAAGCGAGGTTTTTCTTCAAACCTTTTCTTGCGTTTGAGCAAGAGAAAAGATTTAAGAGTTGCGGAGCGTTTCTTTACGCAAGAATCGTGCGGAGTTTTTGCACTACCTTGACGTCGGCCGGAAGCCACGAGACTGTATCAAGCTCATCTTTTGTCAGCCACTTCATCGCTTCGTGTTCTAAAAGCGAAAGATGGCCCTCTTCGAGTGAGGCAAGAAAGCAGTGCATCGTCAGGTGAAATTTCGGGTAATCGTATTCGACGGTTGTAATGAGCTTCTCGGGGTGAATCGTCACAGCCAGTTCTTCTTTGATTTCGCGGACAATGGCCTCTTGGGCGGTTTCCCCCGGTTCAATCTTGCCGCCCGGGAATTCCCAACCGTCCTTAAAGTCCCCGTACCCGCGTTGCGTGGCAAGGATTTTTCCGTCTTGACAAATGATGGCAGCTACGACTTCAATGGTTTTCATGATGGTTACATGTGTGTTCGCCTCATTAGGTAATCATAGGAGGCTTTCGCTATGAGGTTTTGGGATGATAGAGAAACCCTCTAGTTTTTACTCGGAATTCTCTTATGTGCCCGAAGCGCTTAACTTCGTAAACCGTTTAATGTTGCGAATTTTCGAATAAAATCACTCAACTATCTATTCGCACCGATTTGAAAAAAAACATGGATTACGACATTACTCCATATGATGATTCAACGCCTCGAGGCTTGCTCGAGCACGCAAAGAAACTTAACGGCAAGACGTTTGCCGACGTTCTTCATGTCAAGCGAACAGATTTATCCCTAGAGAAAACGACAAAAATTACCCAGCCCTGGTTTCTTAAGTTTTCTTTTATTTACAGTCGTTGGAGGGGCGGACAAAAAGTTGGACTAAGAATAATTGATTCGAGGTTCAAGATATTTATATGCAAAAAGAGATTAACAGGGCATTAAAACTGTATGAGCAGCTGGGATCGATTTACTGAGGAGCTCAGGCAGTAGCCGAGGGCGCGCAG
>OIWU01003247.1_pt1 | contig 12744 bp, 9 predicted proteins | sample 1587711 | NCBI WGS metagenome assembly OIWU01 (sample SAMEA3888909, study PRJEB22519) | human gut metagenome | biome: human gut; feature: human-associated habitat; material: faeces | place: Denmark | collected 2010 | reverse complement strand
CCGCGGCAGATGGAACGCGAAAATGAGATGATCGTTATTTCACATCGCCTTTTTTATTGCCCTTCGCCGGAAAACAGATGCGGTAAGCTCCGAAAAGTGCATCCCTTTTCATACCTCTCAGCTGCCCTCTACGAATCCCATTTTCTTCGCATTTTTGTGAAGCTCTGCAAATCCTGCACCGGTGTCTGCTTCTTCTGCGATGCTGACGCAGTTGTCCGCGATACGGCTCAGGTTGTAGAGAAGGTCGGAGAAGTATGGTGTCATATGGGCATGGCACTCGCCTGCTTTCACACGCTTCAGATGTGCCTTATTGCAGCGTCTCTCCGAGCGGCGCATCTGATCCGTGTCCCTGAATATATCGTTCACCATCTCTTTGGAGCCTGTTTTCACGGCTTCGACAGAGCGCGAGAGAAGCGACTGGGCAAGTGTGATGCACTTCACGATTTCTTCATTGGCTACCGACGAGAACACACGGTTCTGCGCGACCACCTGCCGGCAGACCTCATCCATATCCCTGCATCGCTCCGCCATGCGTTGGATATTATTCGTGACGAAGTGAAGCCTCGCCGTTTCCTCCGACTGCTGCTCGGTCAGATAGCCGCCGGAAAGCAGCTTGGTGATGTACTCGGTGACTCGTCCCTGCAGCTGTTCCAGGATCATCAGATCCTCTTGAAAGGCCTCATAATCCTTGGCGGTTCGCTGGCTGTCAAGGACGAGCTTCAGCTGGTTCAGCGTCCGGTCAGCCAGTCCGACCAGGCGCTCAAGCTCCAAAGAGACAAGGTACATGGCAGCGGCCGGCTTATCGAGCAGATTGTTATCCAGATATTGCGGCTCATAGGCGGCCTTGAGGTTCTTGTCTTCCCCGCGGATGATGGCTTTGACGATCTTGACCATGACAGGGATGAATGGCAGCCATGCCAGCGTACATACGACATTGAAAGTCGTGTGTGCATTGGCGATCTGACGGGAAATGATATCGATCTCACGACCGCTCGGCGAGATGTACTGCACGAACTGTGCAAAGAGCGGAATGATGCACAGGCAGACAAGACTTCCGCTGATATTGAAAATGCTGTGCGCGATCGCGGTGCGCTGCGCATTTTTCGTCTGCCCGATCGATGCCAGAATGGCGGTGATCGTCGTACCGATGTTATCTCCCAGAAGGATCGGGATCGCACCGGTAAGACCGATGACACTGCTGACGCCATCAGCTGCCGGCTGGGCCGCAAAATTCTGCAGCACGGCGATCGTAGCCGAGCTGCTCTGTACCACCAGCGTCATCACGCCGCCGAGGAGTACACCCAGGATCGGTGTCGAAGAGACTTCTGCCATCAGGTCGACAAAGATGCTGCTGTCTGCGAGCGGCTTCATCACATGTCCCATGATCTCGATCCCTTCAAAGAGCAGTCCGAAAGAGAAGATGACCATGCCGATATTCTTCAGCTTCTCTGTCTTGCCGACAAACTGCAGCATGAAGCCGATGAAAATGATGGGATAAATGTAGTCGCTGAGCTTGAATGCCAGGAGCTGCGCTGTCATCGTGGTCCCGATGTTCGCGCCGAAGATGACGGAGATCGCCTGCGGCAGTGTCATCAGTCCGGCACTGACGAAGCCGATCGCCATGACGGTGGTCGCCGAGCTGCTCTGCAGGACTGCCGTCACCAGCGCGCCGGCGAGCGCCCCCATGATCGGATTCTTTGTCAAAAAGCTGAGAATCTTTTTCATGCGCTCCCCGGCAGTTTTCTGCAGGGCATCACTCATCGTATTCATGCCGTACAGGAAAAGCGCCAGGCCGCCGATCAGGCCAAAGCAGATCTTTACTGTTTCATTCATTCCGTGCTCCTCCTCAGGAAACACGGACTCCATCGTCTTGCGCTGCAATCAGTGTTTCCCTTGATAGACATACGAACCCCTTGCAAAACGAGTCCTGTTTATAAATAAATTATATAAAAAAAGCGGGAATCCATCTATCATCGTACAGTAAAGTTTGTAAAGAGAATGTAAGCAAACCAAAAGCCATGAGAATCGCCGTTTCTCATGGCTTTTGCTTACTCTTTATTTTCACTCATTATCCCATAAGATCAAACCGTTTTGTCCTTCAAAAGCTCTTTCGCCATGTGTCTTGCATGATCCATCGCGGGAAGGAGCGCCTCTTCCATCCCCGCCGCATAGAGCGTGATCCCCAGATAAAAAGCCATCTCATGGTAGGGTGTCCATTCGTTCTCTTCGGGAAATGCAAGGTCAGACAGGGAAAGCCGCTCCGCGGAAAGCTTCCCGCCATGCACGGCGGCCAGAAAGCGCATCCCATCCTGCTTACAGATCGCCGCGCCTTCGAAGCCACAAGCCCTGATGGCAAGTGCCATACGCCCCATAGCGACCATGTCCATGGTCAGTGCAAGGATCGTAAGAGGCTTCACAGTTCTCTTTCGGATCTCCTTTACAGCCCGGCAAAGAGCTGTCACTCCCTCCCCCTTCACGAAGCCCACAGGAAGAAAACATATCCCTTTTCCCTCTTGAGCGGCCAAGGAAAGACGCCGGGTCAGCACATCGAGCGTGTCATTTTCATTATACTTCATGCCAGCCTCCGGGAAATTCTGACTAGGGAAACACTGATTAAATCTTTGTCTGATTTTACTCTTTTATTTTCATGCAAGGCAAGGAGTACAATGCGCGACTAGCGAGCGATGTAAGGATAAATGGCGTCAGGTGACTCGTGACTAGGGACTGGTGGATAGGGACTGGTAACTAGTGGCTAGGGATGAGGAGCCTCGCGTGGCTGGTGACTTACATACCACTTTCGGGCATCGCCCCATATATATTTGCGGCGAAGCCGCCCCCTTCATTCCTCATTCCTCATTTGGGTCGAGCTTTCATCCACAATCAAGGGACAGCACACCAGAGGCTCACCCTCTCCCTTCCATCTGTGCGATCCGGCGCTTTCGCTCCTCCAGATCTGTCTCACGAAGGCTCTGCACCGTGGTGCCGTAGATGAGTGCGACAGAGATGATATTCATGAGGAGCGAGGACCCGCCATAAGAAATGAAGGGCAGAGGGATGCCGGTGACCGGAAAGCAGCCGATGACCATCGCGATATTGACGATGCCCTGCACGGAGATCAGCATGGTGAGTCCGTAAACGAGAAGCGCCGCATAGGTCTCCTTCAGCTTTCTAGCCGCAGCGAATCCCGCAAGGAGAAAAATAAAGTAGAGAATGAGGACGAACACAGAGCCTATAAAGCCAAATTCCTGACTGAAAACGGCATAGGCGAAGTCGGTGTACTGCTCGGGCAGGTAGAGAAATTTCGACATGCCTTCGCCGATGCTCTGTCCGAAGAGTCCGCCGGAGCCGACAGCGATGAGGCTCTGCACCGTCTGATAGCCGCGGTTCGCCGCATAGGAGAAGGGATCCCAAAGTACAACCACACGGTCCATGCGATAGGGGGCTGCAATGACGAGAAGGACAAAAGTGAATACAGCGACCCCCACGCCAAGGAAGATCTCAAAAATCGGCAGTCCCGCCACGACATAGAGAAGCACGGGAAAGAGCAGGATCATACCGGCCGTCCCCATATCCGGCTGTATCAAGACGAAGAGTGCCATCGCGAGCGGCCCATAGAGCGGCCAAAAATACGCAATCATGGAGCGCAAGGTGTTTTCCTTTTTCTTCCTGTCAAAAACATGGAAGAACGGACGGAGAAAACGCTTGATGAGCGTGATTTTCTCTCCTTTCTGGATCCGTTTCGAGAGGAAGGAGGCGGCCCAGATGAGGCCGGTCACTTTCGCGACTTCGGACGGCTGGAGAGAAAAGCCTGCGAGCATGATCCAGCGTGTCGCCCCATTCGCCCGATGCCCGGCTAAAAAAACGAGGAGGAGCAGCACCAGGGTGAATCCGACCCACATGACAGCCCCACCGCGGATGAAGCCCTTCGGTAGCCAAGCCACGAGGCCGCCGATGGCCAGACTGAGCGCCAAGACCCCGACATGCTTCAAAAAGTGGGTATACGGCCCATCGCCCGCCGCCATATTCATATAGTAGGTGGCATTATAGACATTCATCGCCCCGATGGCGATCAGTATGGCGGCCGCGATGAGCATCCATTTCAGACACTCGGGCACATACTTCGTATCCTTCAGGGACGTCTCGCTACGAGACGACATATGAGGTTCCCCTTTCTGGAAAACTTCTCTTCATATTCTGTCTCCACATCCCCGGGGACGGGAGCGGCATGAAGATCATAGGTCACGTCCGAAAGCTGCCAGCCCATGGCCTCAAATTCTTCGACGGAGAAATCAAAAAGATCCTTGTTATCCGTCTTGAAGCGGATCTCACCGCCCTCTTTTAAAATGACGGCGTAACGTTTCAGAAAATCACGATAGGTGAGGCGGCGCTTGGCATGGCGCTTCTTCGGCCAGGGGTCGCTGAAGTTGAGGTAGATCACATCGACTTCGCCTTCGTCAAAAATATTCAGGATCTCGCTCACATCGCCTAAAATGAGACGGACATTGTCTACCGGCGGATCCTTCTCCGCAGTCTTCTGTGCGGCATAGTAGATGACGCCTTCCTGCACCTCCATGCCGATGTAGTTCACATCAGGATGGAGCGCGGCCATGCCGGAAATGAACTGGCCTTTGCCGGTGCCGAATTCCACATGGAGCGGTTGCTCCGGACGGGGAAACTGTGTCTCCCACTTGCCTTTCATGTCAGTCGGTTCCTCCAAAAAGAGGATGGAGGTGTAATTTTTGATGGCTTCTTCGATCCAGGGTTTACGTCTGAGACGCATGGTAGACTCCTTTCGGGGATAAAGTAAAGTGACTAGGGATTAGGGATTAGGAGTGACTGGTGACTGGAGATTAGACTAAAAGACTGGGAGACATTAGACATCCGACATCTGACGTCTGACATCTCCAGCGGGCATCGCCCTATTTATATTCTGCGGCGTTTCATTATTTTTTGCGCCGCACCACCATTTCGCATTTCTCATTTCTAATTTCTCATTCAAATGAATCTTTCAAGCGGAATCAAAGGGCGAACCCTCAAAACCTATTTCTACTGCCCTGCTCCCGCATTCGGTACATCCGGGATCTCTTCTCCCGCGATCTTGACGGGCTGATACCGGCTCCAGTCGAAAGACGGAGCGAAGAGGCGGCGGCGATGGATATCATTGTTCCAGCGCTCGTCCTCTGCTTCCTTGCTGCTTCCGAGCTGCTCGGTATCGTTTCTGACCATGACATTGCCGTACATGGTCATGAGTGTCGTCACGTCTTTATCAAAGTCAGGGGAAAGGATGTCGGACTTTTCATCGTAGCGAGTCGCCGTAAGTCCCATGAGACCCATGAAGGTATCGTAGAGCATGTCATTGGTGAATGGCATATTTCTTCTATCCCACATGGTCTTCATGGTGCGCGGGTGGCTCCTCTGGTAGTCATCCGAGGTGTAGATCCAGAAGGGAATGTGCACCATCGTGTAGTCGAACTGGTCTGCATTATGCCCCGGACGCTCAGTGACCTGCTCCCCATGGTCAGAGAAGTAGAGGACACTGTCTGCCTTCATGTAATTCACGGCTTCGTTCATGATGCTTTCAACGACGTAGTCATTGAAGAGGACAGAGTTGTCATACTCATCATTCATGACGTCAGCCGTCGAGCGTGCCTTTCCCATGCTCTCCGGCCAGTGATAGAACTCGGACGGGTAACGGTCCCAGTAGCTGACGTGGCTGCCCATGAGGTGGACGACGACGAGCTGGCGGCGGTTCTTCGGATCGACCTTCCGCAGATAGGGGATGAGGGCGGTATCGAAGTCCTTCGTCACGACATCTGTGCCGACATACTGGTTGATCCAGTACTGATCATCACAGGCGCTTCCGATCGCACCGATCGGCGTATCCCAGACACCATAACGGGACTGGTTTGAGATCCATGTGGTATGGAAACCGGCCTGCCTTGCCATGTCAATGATGGAGTAGGCATCGACCAGCTCCATATCATTGTACTGGTTCTTCTCCGTCAGGGCTTCGGTCAGGACCTGGACGGTCTGTGTGTAGCAGGAATAGGCATGATTGAAGAAGGTATAGTGCGAGTCGGCGGCGGCCTCTGTCTGGAAAGGCGTGGTATTTCTGTGATAGCCATAGACACCCATGTGGTCGCGCGTCAGAGACTCGCCGATGATGAGGACATAGACACCGTCCGGCGCCGCTTTGAGCTGCGCGGCAAAGACGCGATCCTTGATCGACATGTGGCGGCGCTTCTCCACCATCGTCTGGAAATCGGAGAAGCTGGAAAGCGTCTCGTAGGTCTCATAATATACATGCGCAAGTCGCGTCGCCCCGATGGACAGACAGCAGAGACCGACATTCACAAAGAAGAGCAGTGCCATCGCCCACCACGCCTTTCGGGAAACGGGAAGGCGGCCATTGAAGGAGAAACGGCTGCTGTGGAAGATGAGCCACGCGAGGATGAGGATCGTAAGCGTCCCTAGGATAAGCTCGGCATACGGGATATTCACATCGATATACTCCTTCGTCTCGGCAAGATTCGTCTGCGCGAGCGCCAGCAGCATATTGATGGAGATCAGAGAATGCGTGATGAAGTAGTAGCCCACATACGTGAACTGGATGCCCACATAAAGGAGCATCAGAACGACGCACGCGATGCGCGCGATCATGCGCCATTTCCCCGGCAGGATCCATGCCGCAGAGAGGCAGGAGATGAACAGATAGAGCGGCGCAGAGAGCTCGCCTGACATATCCGACATGTCGAGCACCACGTCCGTCTGCGTCGAAAGGTACGGCACGATGAGTGAGAGCAGCCACAAAAAGCCGATCGTGATCCACAGATGCACGGCTGCCCGCGTCAGGCGGTGCCGGATAAAATAGGCCGTCACAAAACCGACCTGCAGGAAGAGCAGGAAGACCTTCACCTGCGAAGAAAGCTCAAATCCGCCCGGCGCGCCGAAATACCAGGAAAGAAAAAAGGAAAAGCCAAAAGGCACCAAGGTCGCGATCGCCCACCAGATCTTCCAGTGGCCAGGACTGTCTGTCTGCTTTATGTCTTTGGATGATTTTGTATCTGTCTGTTTCATTCTGATGACCCTTGTAAAATATTCATGAACAAGAAAATAACTATATTATTTTATCATATATACGAGACTTTTTACTACACGTATTTCAAAAAAAGCCGCCGCCAATAAGGCAGCAGCTTTTCTTGCAAGTGCCGATCGCTATTCCAATGCATAGAGCCGTGCTTTTCTCCATCAGCAATGGTTTCTTTCCCGTTATAAGAAATCTTTTCCACCCGGGAATTGCATTCAAAATCCACATACCCGCCTGCACCGTTTTGTGCGTGAGTATCATATGGCCTGCTGCCTGTTTTACGCCGCAGCCTCCCGGTACAGGAAGCATGCCCAGCAGGATATATAAAGCCTATCCCTTCAAGCCATGCGCCCTCTTTCTCTCCATTTTCGCAGGCCGATAGCCGCAAAGAGGGCGATCAGATTGATCAAGACAATGCAAGGCCCGGTGGGAATGGACAATGCATATGAAAGTGTGATCCCCACCAGAAAGCAGACAAGTCCCACCAGGGTGGATGCCTCGATGGTGGTCAGATACCGATGGCAGATCTGCATCGCCGTGATGGCAGGAAATACGATCAGGCTGGAGATCAAAAGCGCGCCCATCATACGCATGCCGAGCACGATCGTGACTGCCGTCATGAGTGCCAGGATCAGATGATAGAAATGGCTCCGCACCCCGGAAGCGCTGGCAAAGGATTCATCAAAAGTCACAGCAAACAAGGGATGATAAAAGAGAATGTACAGGAGGATGATGATGCTGCCCGCTGTCAAGCTGAGCCATACATCTGCGCTGCTCATCGCCAGGATGCTGCCAAACATGTAATTGGACACATCCGTATTCATCCCTCTGGTGAGAGAAATGGCAAGAACCCCCACGGCCAAAGCGCTGCTGCAAAGAAGCGCCGTCGCCGCATCCCCTTTGATGCGCATGCTTTCCTTCAACTCCAAAAGAAGAAAAGCCGCTGTCATCGTGACAGGGATGGAGATCACCAGCGGATCCAGATAAAAGGCATAAGATACCGCCAATGCCGCAAAGCCCACATGCGACAAGCTGTCACCGATCATGGAGTACCGTTTGAGGACCAGGCTGGTCCCCAAAAGCGAAGCGCAGATCGAAATCAGGACCCCCACCACCAGCGCACGCACCATAAAGGGATACTGCAGCATTTCCATAACAACAGACATCACAGAATCCCTCCTTGTCGTATGACTTCGGGATGCGCTTTGAGAAAGTCCTCCGTCTGACCGAAAAACATCTGCTTCCCTTTCGCCAGATACAAAACCTGATGAACCTCATGAAACACGCGGGGCAGATCGTGGGATACCATCATGATGGTCAGTCCCAACTCGTGAATGCATCGTTCCAGCATGGCATACATTTCTTCCGTAATGCGAGGATCCAGCCCGGTCACCGGTTCATCCAGTACCAGCACCTGACTGCCCGCCGCCAGTGCCCGCGCCAGAAGCACTCTCTGCTGCTGTCCGCCCGACAATTCGCGGAATGCATGATTCTTCAAAGCGGAAAGGGATAGAAACTGCAGCATATGCTCTGCGTAATCCCGATCTACTTTTCTGTACCGATAAGGAAACGAAAGCTGACTCAGCCTGCCGGACAATACGACCTCCCACACACTGGCCGGAAAATCCTTTTTCATGGTCTGCTGCTGCGGCAGGTAGCCCATCCCCTTCTGCGCGTCCGGCAAATGAAGACGGATCTCACCTGCCGCCTGTTTTTTGAGCCCCAGGATCCCTTTGATGAGAGTACTTTTACCAGAGCCATTTTCACCGATGATGCCCAGATAGCTCCCTTTTTCCAAAGAAAAATTCACATGCGACAGCACCGGCCTTCCTTCATATGCAAAAGAAAGATCCCTACAATCCAATACGCTCATTTAGTTCAATGCCTCCTTCAAGGTCTTGACATTCCGCTTCATCAGATCCACATAGGTGACGCCGGCATCAAAATCCTTCTGCGTGACGTTATGAATGGAATTGAGCTGTCTCTCTTTGGCTCCTGTCGCCTCTGCAATGGAGCGGCTCATCTGCTGATTGGACAATTCGATATGGAAGATCACGGGAATCTGATCCGCCTTGACCTTATCAATCAAAAAGGCAATGGTCTTCGGATCGGCTTCTGTATCCTTGGCGCATCCCGGGAAAGCCGCATAATATGTCAAACCGTACTCCTTCACAAAGTACAGGAAGGGGAAGCGATCTCCCACGATGATCTCTTTTCTATCTGCATGATCGATCACATCACGGAAGCTCTGATCCAAATCGGTGAGCTCTTTCGTATACACCTCTGTATTCTTCTGATACTCTTCCGCATGCGCACCATCCAGCTTGGAAATAGAAGCATTTAATTTTTTGACAATTTCAATGGCATTGGCAGGAGCGGTCCATACATGCTCATCCATTTCCGGGCCCTCCTCTTCTGCTTCCTCTTCAGGCTGCATGCCTTCCGGATGCTCTTCTTCTGACAGCTTCACGGCATCCATCATTCGAAATACGTTCCCGGGCTTCTTGCCGGTCGCATCCAGTATCTTCCCTAGCCATTCATCAGAGTCACCGCCCGTACAAATGAGAAGGTCACTGTCAGCCACCGCTTTCAGGTCCTTCGGCGAGGGAGAAAAACTATGGACATCCGTACCGGGTTTCACCAGCATGGTGACCTCGCCATGATCCTTTACGATATGCCTTGCAAAATCATAACCGGGAAAATTGGTGCAAACGATCTGAAGCTTCTTTTCCGGCGGGAGAGAAGCCGCTGACTTCTGACCCGGCGTGCAGCCTGTCAATGCAACGCCGCCTATCAGGCAAGCGGCAAGCGTCGCTATGAAAAGACCTATTTTTTTCATTTTCATAGTAAGAACTCCTTTACGGTAGAAAGCAGGGATGACATGTGACCGGAGTGGAAAAGGTTTCTTTCTCGCATTGCCTGTGACAGGCAATGCGCTCCGTCATGATCTTGCAGCATACTGCATCCGCAAAACCAGTAGCAGCCCCTCCGGCCGCCCCTCTTTCGAAAGCAGAAACCATCATGAAGATTTGCGATACTTTCGCAAATCAGAACTCCATTATAATCACTTCCCACCCTTCCGTCAACAGATTTGCGAAATTTTCTCAAATTTAAAAGGACCCGAACGGGTCCTTCTTTGTGTAAGAAACAAATTATTTTTCCCGGCATTTTTTGCATAAGCCGTAAATGGTGGTCTGCCCCAGATTCATCTGAAACTCATCATTGCCCGCCAAGGCCTGCGCGAGAGCACGCGCGGTCGCATGGTCCACATGGGTCGTCTGACCGCACGAAAGACAGGTCATATGAAGCTCATCCCGGCAGGCATCCGCCCCGACGAACCTATACAATGTTTCTTGTCCATCACTGGCCGCCGATTTCAAGATCAGCCCGGCCTCTGCCAAAGAAGCCAGATTGCGATACACCGCGCTGAGACTGATCGCAGACGCTTCTGAGCGATTCAGCAGAGCCTGTATGTCTCTGGCGGAAAAGGAAGCATCCGGATGATCGTTGAAGAATTGAAAAAGACGCTTGCGCTGTGCTGTCATGTACATACCAATCACCTCATTTGTCCTTCATCTTATAGCAGAGAGGGGAAAAAAGCAAATGCAGGCAGAAGGCCACCTGTAAAAGCCATATTTCGCAAGCGCCTCGCCTGTGATATGATTGTCTCCATGAAGCAGCAGCCTGCGTGAGTGGCGGCAGGCTATTCATTGTACAAAGAGGATCCTATGACCGGAATCAATCTTACCCAAGGGCCTTTGCTCCCAAAAATGATGGCTTTCGCCATCCCTTACCTTCTCGCCTGTTTTCTGCAGACGTTCTACGGCATGGCCGACCTCTTCATCACCGGTCTCTTCAATGGCGCCGCACCGATCACGGCCGTCTCCATCGGAAGCCAGCTGATGCATATGCTGACCGTCATCATCGTCGGGCTCGCCATGGGGACGACCGTCTCCATCAGCCGCGCGGTGGGCGGCAGAGATCGGAAGGAAGCCTCCTGCTGCATCGGAAGCTCGGTGCTGCTCTTTGCCCTCTTCAGCCTCGTTAGCACCGTGCTCCTCCTCCTTTCGAGCGATCTTATCCTCTCTTGGCTGAAGACCCCGATGGAAGCATGGGAGGATACAAGGGCGTACCTTCTCATCTGCTTTGCAGGCATCCCCTTCATCGTCGCCTATAATGTCCTTGCCAGCATCTTCCGCGGGCTTGGCGATACAAGGACGCCGATGTACTTTATCGCTCTCGCCGGTCTCATCAATCTCCTGCTTGACTATATCTTCATCGGCCCCATGGCGATGGGGGCCGCCGGAGCAGCCGCAGCCACCATTCTTTCCGAGGCCGTCTCCGTCCTCCTCTGCCTCTTGTACCTCGCCCGCACCGACCTTGGCCTTGCCTTCCCGAAGAAGTCCTTCTCCTTCGATGCCCTCCGCATGAAGACGCTCCTTGCCATAGGTCTTCCCATCTCCTGTCAGGACGGGCTCATCCAGATCTCCTTTCTCATCATCACCGCCATCGCAAACAGCCGCGGCGTCGAAGTCGCCGCCGCAGTCGGCATCGTGGAGAAGATCATCAGCTTTCTCTTCCTCGTCCCCTCTGCCATGCTCTCGACCGTCGCCGCCTTCGCCGCACAGAATGCGGGCGCCGGAAACGATGAGCGCGGGCGGCAGGCGCTCCGCTGCGGCATCCGTGTATGCATCATCTTCGGCCTTTTTACGACCCTCGCCGTCCACTTTTGCGCCGAGTGGATCATCTCACTCTTCGTCAGCCATGAGCCGGAAGTCGTGCGCTTTGGCGGTGAATACTTCCGTACCTATGTCATCGACTGCATCTTTGCCGGCATCCACTTCTGCTACTCGGGATATTTCTCTGCCTATGGGAAATCGGTCTACTCCTTCCTGCACAATATGATCTCGATCGTCACCGTCCGCGTCCCCGGCACCTACCTCGCCATCCTCCTCTTCCCCGAGACACTGTCTCCGATGGGCCTTGCTGCACCGATGGGCTTCCTTCTCTCCGCGTTGATTTGCGTCGGGCTGTATATGTGGAAGTTTAGGGATTGATGATTGAAGGCTCAGGGTTACCTCAGGAGGCGTGCCGTCCTTTGACAGTGTGCGAAAGAAGGGGAGCGGGTTCTATAGATTCAAAAGGTTCAAAGGGATTGGTGCGGCGCATAAAAGCAGAAGCGCCGCAGAATTATAAAAATGCAGATTATATGGGGCAATCATCTCCCCGTTTCGTCATTTCGAGCGAAGTCGAGAAATCTTTGTTGCAGCCGTATCATCAATAGTTCAGCCAAACCGTTTGCATGAAGCACCGTATTCCAATTTCATCGAGATACGGTGTTTCCCATTTTCCGATGCCTTCATACCAACTCGTTGGCCGCGAACGAAAAAGATTCCTCGGCTACGCTCGGAATGACGATACGCGCGAAGCGCCAGCTCAACATTCGCGGCGCTATATCATTATGAATGCGCCGCCCCCCTGAACCCATCAACCTGAACCCGACAACCTCAATCAAAAAAGGCGATGTGAAATAACGATCATCTCATTTTCGCGTTCAATCTGCCACGGGGGACTTGCAGTTGCAGCTCTCATAGGAGTGACAGGGAAACCTTATCCCAGCTGTCTTTCATGCCATAGTCACCCTATCCGCCCCTGCG
>OIWU01003245.1_pt1 | contig 12746 bp, 9 predicted proteins | sample 1587711 | NCBI WGS metagenome assembly OIWU01 (sample SAMEA3888909, study PRJEB22519) | human gut metagenome | biome: human gut; feature: human-associated habitat; material: faeces | place: Denmark | collected 2010 | reverse complement strand
CTGTATTTTTAAATACTTCTGTTACATCTTGTATTATAAGTGGATTTCTTAAATCTGGTTTGTCTGAACCGTATTTTTCCATTGCTTCTAAATATGGAATTCTAATAAATGGTGCTTGATCTACTTTCCAATTTGTATGTTTTGTAAATACTGTTGTAAATATATCTTCTAAAACTTTTAGTACATCTTCTTGTTCTGCAAAGCTCATTTCAAAATCTAATTGATAAAATTCTCCTGGTGCTCTATCTGCTCTTGGATCTTCATCTCTAAAGCATGGTGCTATTTGATAATATTTATTAAATCCACTAACCATTAATAATTGCTTAAATTGTTGTGGTGCTTGTGGAAGTGCATAAAATTCTCCTGGATGTATTCTACTTGGTACTAAAAAGTCTCTTGCTCCTTCTGGTGATGAGTTTGCAAGTATTGGTGTTTGTATTTCTGTAAAACCTAGTTCATCCATTTTGCTTCTTAATGTTTTCATTATTTCAGAACGAAGTTTAATTGTTTGATGTAATTTATTGTTTCTTAAGTCTAAAAATCTATATTCTAGTCTTAAATCTTCTCTTGCTTCTCCTGTTTTCTCTGAATTTATTTCAAATGGTAAAACATTTTTGCATTTACCTAATATTTCTATTTCTTTTGCTTCAATTTCTATATCTCCTGTTGGAATTTTATTGTTTTTACTTGCTCTTTCTATTACAGTTCCTGTAACTCCAATTGCACTTTCTGTTACTATATCTTTTAAATCCATTTCTGCAGATACAACTACTTGTGTAATTCCGTCCTCATCTCTTAAATCTATAAATTTCATTGCTCCTAGATTTCTTATTGTTTGTACCCAACCTGCTAGTTTTACTGTTTTTCCAACATCACTTATTCTTAATTCTCCACAGTTATTAGTTCTGTATTTGCTCATATTTTTTCCTCCCTTTAGAAAAAGCTTTTTTCATACAAAAAGTCCCTGTATACACTAGTATACAGGGACGAAGATTCTTTATTCTCCGCGGTGCCACCCTTATTGGATTGTAATCCCACTTTTTTTGATTTTTTATATAGCTCTAAATGTGTCACAAAATAATTTTTAATTATTTCCATTTATCAAACGCTTTTTACTGTATTATATTTTATAATTTTTTTACTCTTTTGTCAATTATTTATATATTTTATTTTTTGTTGTTTTTTTGGCAATTTTTATTGACTTTTATTTCCAGTTTTTATATAATTACATTCATAGGAAATGAGATAAGCAGATGTGGTTTGCCTCCTACATAAAGGAGGTGAGGCGTATGATAGAAACAACCTTATTGCTAATAATAAAATTACTATTTGCTGGTTTAATATCAGTAACTATCATTGCGTTTGCCTTGATTATAGCTTTAGTTATAATAATTAGCAAACAAAAATAAAGCAATAAAAAACACATCTGTAATTTGACCATTGTAGATGTGTTTTTATATATCACACTGGCAAACCACGTTTGTGGTTCTCCATTTCCTATTTTTATTATAACATATTTTCAAATTTTGTAAATACTTTTTGACAAATTTTATATTTTCTCAATTTTTGCAACTAATACTGTCATGTCGTCTTTTGGTATTCCATAATCATTGTCTATTGCTTCTTGTAATACTATATCGGCTATTTTTTGAACATCATCTGTTTCTATGTTCTCTAACATATCTTTTACCCATAATTCTTTATTCTCCAGCTCTTGGTTAGATTCTAATATTCCATCGCTACACATTACAACAATTTCTCCACCTTTTAAATCCTTGTCATATACTACTAGGTCTATTTTGTCTACAATTCCTGCTGGTAATGATATAGCTTTTATTACTTCTACTTTATTCTTTGATTTTATAAATGTTGGGCATGCGCCATTTTTTACAAACTCTATATTTCCTGTGCTCCTATTAAAAACAGATATATCTATTGTTGCATATGTTTCTTCATTTGAATTTAAGTTAACAGATGAGTTTATTAATCCTATTGAAACATCTTTATCAAATCCTGTTTTTAATAATCTTTCTAGCATTTTTATAACTGTTGAACTACTTTTTTTAGCTCTTGGTCCGTGATCCCATTCCGTCACTTATTGCCATCATAAATTTCCCATCATGTAATTTTGTTTGTATGCTTGTATCTCCTGATACTTCGCTTTTACTTTTTGTTACTTTTGCTGATGCAATTTTTAAATTAAATTGAATTTTCTCTTCTTCTTTTTCTTCTTTATCCTCTATATCATCTGCTAGTGATGATATTACTTTTGATACTCCACCAAGTTGATTTGCTAATGTTTTTTTATTACTTGCTTCTCTCTGTTTCCAAACAAGATTTAATTTGTTTATTCTATATGTATGATTTATTGTTTTTACTATTTGTTCTAAGTTTTCCTCTATTGTTTTTTTTGTTTCTTCATTGTCTAAACCTATAATATAATTATTATTATCTTCTAATAATTTTAATAATTTGTCTTTATCAATTTCTTCATCTTTTTCTAGAACATTATATATGCTATCTAACAATTCATCTTCCATATCAACAAAATCTTCATATAATAAGTTGTCTGAAAAGTCCTCTAAATTATTTAGTAACTCTTCTTTAAAATATTTTTTTGCATCTTCTTGAAGCTCTTCTTCTGTTTCTGCTGTTGTTGCTGCCACTTCTTGATAGCTTTTTGCTATTTCAGAAATTGTCTCAGAAACTGTATTTAATTTTTCTACTGTTTTTGTATCTCCTTCTAGCACTCCTCCTGTTACAGGTAAAAGTTTTGTTTTTCCTACAATATCTGCAATATCTATATTTACGTTTTTAGGTAATAACAATAAACCTAATGAAGCTATTAGTATTTCTCTTATTGTTATTACAGCTATTGTGTTTCCATTTGCAACATATGTAAGTATTGCATTACCTAAACAAAATCCTACTATAACACCTATCTTTCCTAGTTTGTTTAACATTCCAGCAAACATTCCGAGATATTGCATAAGAAGCAACTAGTACAGGACTACTTGAACCTATTATCCCCAAAACCATTCCTATTGTTATTCCTGCTGTTGCACCTATTAGCATTCCATTTTTCCATCCTAGGAATAGTACTAACATTATGCTTAATATATTGCTAATAGATAATCCAAAAATTTGCAAACCATGTAAAGAGTATAATGCAATTGATACCAACAAACTTGCTCCCATTACCTCTTCTACTGTAAATGCCATTTTCTTTCCATATTCTTTTACAACTGTAATTGAATTTGTAAATATTTTATAGAACATATATGATATTAAAGCAAAAACAATACTTGCTAATAAATCATATACTAAAAATATTGAAAAAAACATTTTTACAGCTTGTACAATAAAGGCAGAAGCAAAAACATAAAATCCTAGTTTCTGCTTTTCGTTTCTCGCTGGATATCTTCTTTTTGGCTTGAATATTAGTAGCAAAGCTATAAATATTAATGAACTTAATAAATAAGATAAAAATCCTTTTGGTCCAAATCCTATAAGAGTACCTATTCCAGCAAAGATATATACTAATCCTGCTGGAATTTCGTTGCTACATACTGCCGCGAATATAGCTAGTCCGAAAGGAGCAAATTCTCCTCCAAAACTAACCATTGATGCCATAAATGATATTGCATATAAAATTATATTAGACACAGAAAACAATTCTTTTAAATTAATTTTCTTCTTGTTTTCTATCTCTTCGTTTTGTTCTTCTATATAATCTTCTTGTTTTTCATCTGCTAAATTTTGAAACATCCTTTTACCACCTTCATACTTTTTCTAATCTTCTGTGTATCTTGGCATCTGCGCCTTACATTTTGTTATTTTATCATTTCCAATCTAATTTTTTTGTCGTATACAGTTGTCAAATAAGAAAAAGTTTTTTGCATTTTGTGATATATTTATTTATATATTTCTCTTTTGTCTCTTAAATTTTATCTTTTTTAGTGGTTTATTGTATATTTTAAGATTGTTCTGTAAAATATTCATTTATTCTTATTATTAATTCATGTTTTGCTTCTTCCATAGTCATTCCCTCTAGTTGTGCTCCTGCAAGTGTAATATGTCCTCCGCCTCCGAAGTTTTTCTAGTATTATTTGAACATTTATATCACCTATTGAACGCCCACTAATACATATTTTATCTCCTAAATTTCCTATTACAAATGATGCTGTTATATTGCTAATTGTAAGAAGTTCATCTGCTGCTTTTGCGCATATTAAATTTGCATTTTTATCCTTTTCTTCATATTCAGAAATTCCTATTGTATCATTTATTATTTCTGCTCTTTTAACTATATCTGCAATAACACTATAACTTTCTAAGTCGCTTTGAAACCATTTTTTTATTTTTATTATATCTATACCATATTTTCTTAAATATGCTGCTGCTTCAAATGTTCTTACACCTGTTTTAAATGTGAAGTTCTTTGTATCTACCATAATTCCCGCATATAAGCTCTCTGCCTCTATTTGTTTTAATTGAACATTATTTGTTCCATATTCTATTATTTCTGTTACTAATTCTGCTGCAGATGAAGCATAGGCTTCATGGAATGTAAGTATTGCATTTTCTATATAATCTGTTCCTCTTCTGTGGTGATCAACTATTACTATTTTTTCTGTTTTATCTAATAACTCTGGAACTTCCACATAACTTTTTTTATGAGTATCTGCTATTATAAGTAAACTATCCTCTGTAATTAATGATAATGCTTTACTTTTATCTACTAAAATTTCTTTATATTCGTCTTGTTTTTGTAATGTTTCTATAAAGCTATTTAGTGATAAACCTGTTGTATTGTTTACTACATATGCGTCTTTTCCTAATGTTTTTGCAAATCTATATAATCCTAAGCTTGAGCCCATTGAGTCTATATCTCCATTTAAATGTCCCATTATTATTACATTACTTGCATCTTGTATTAATTCTTCCAAAGCATGTGCTACAACTCTTGCTTTTACTTTTGTTCTTTTTTCTAACTCTTGTGCTCTTCCTCCAAAGAATACATATTTTCCATCTGTTTTTATAACAGTTTGGTCTCCGCCTCTACCTAATGCAATATCCATTGCATCTGTTGCTGATTGATATTTTTCATAATTTGTATTTCCCTCATTAGATATTGCTATACTTAATGTTATTTGTAAATTTTCTTCATTTCTTATTTCTTTTATCTTGTCTAGTATAGCAAATTTCTCTTCTTTCATTTTGTCTAGAAATTCTTGTTCAAATATAAATACAAATGTATCTCTTTCTTTTTTTATCATAATTCCTTGAACATCATTTGCCCAGTCATATAATTCTTTTTCTATTTTTGCCATTATTTGTGGTGTTTCTGCTGGTTGAACTCTTTGAATTACTTCTTCGTAATTATCCACCATAATAATACCAACACATAATTTTGATTGTTCATATTTTTTTAGTATTTCTTGCTTTTCTGTTACATCTACAAAATATAATATTGTCATATACTTGCTTGTTTTTTTAGTATTCTTTTGCTTTATTTTTACGAAGTTTCCTATTACATGATAAATTTTATCTTCTATGCTTATTTGTTTATCAATTTGAGTTGTATCTTGATTTTCTATATCCATCTTTATTTCTTTTGCTATATCATCTATATAAGAATTTATTCCAACATTTGCAAACTCTTTATTAAATTTTGAGCTTCTCCATATAACATTTCCATCTGTTTCTAGTATTATTATTGGAAATGGTGAATTTATTAATGTGTTTTTAGCTGCTGAGTCTACATTTATTGTTAAATCCGTTATATAATTTGATATTTCACTCTTTCTTCTCTTATAAACCCATATTGTGTATACAATTATTAATGCATATCCAATTATACTTGGAATTATATATGCTATATTATTTATACATAATGCTATTAAAATAATTGCTATTATCGCTAAATATATTTTTGTTTTTGACTCTACATTTTTTAGCAATTTAACACATATATTTTTATCTCTCCTTTAATTCAAAGCACTATAATTGTACCTCAAAATGGCTATTTTGTCAATTTTTTAAGTAGCAAAAGAGGCCATCTGTTGATGACCTCTAATTTGTTTTGTTATTCTGCTACAACTTCTAATACAATATTAGAATTAGCTGATTTTGTTTCTACCATTTTGTCTATTATATCTTTTTGACTTGCTTTATATCTAATTGTTATTTGTGCTCCTTCTGCTGTTGCTGCTCCTGATAACATTTGGTTATAAGCATATCCAGGAGTAGAGTCAATACTTGATACATCAATTACTATTGTAGTTTTTAGAATGCTGCATCCGCTAAACATTCCTGCAAAATATTGTATCTTGCTTGTTTGGAATCCACTTAAGTCTAGTTGTCCTATTTTCTCACATGCTTGGAACATCCAATAAAAGCTTTCTACTTTTGGTGTTTTAAAATTACTTATGTCTAATTCTGTTAATTTTTCGCAAAACTTAAACATATACCCCATATCTTCTACATTTCTTGTGTCAAAGCTACTTACATTTAAATATGTTAATCCCCTACAATATTGGAACATAGCAAACATACTTGTAACATTACTTGTATTAAAATTTTTTAAATCTAAACTAGATAATTTTTCACACTTATTAAACATAAAACTCATGTCGGTTACATTTGCTGTATCAAAGCTACTTACATTTAAGTATGTCAGACCAGTACACTCATAGAACATAGCCTCCATACTTATTACCTTACTTGTATTAAAGTTCTTTAAATCTAAACTAGTCAATTTTCCACATCCATAAAACATAAAGTTCATGTTAGTTACATTTGATGTATCAAATTTGGTTGTATCAATGTTTTCTAGGCTATTGCATTTATAAAACATTCCATACATATTTGTTACTTTACGTGTGTCAAAATTTTTTAAATTTAAGTTAGCCAATTTCCCACATTCATTAAACATATATTGCATGTCTTCTACATTTTTTGTGTTGAAGTTACTTACATTTACATTTGTTAATGCACTACATCCATAAAACATTCCAGACATATCTGTTACATTATCTGTTACAAATCTTGATACATCTATATTTGCTAATTTGTTGCAAGTGTCAAACATCCATGCCATGTTTGTTACTTTACTTGTATTAAAATTACTTACATTTAATTCTGTTATTGTACTACATCCACAAAACATTGATTTCATATTTGTTACATTTTCTGTATTAAATCCACTTACATTTACATTTGTTAATGCACTACATCCATAAAACATCCAACACATATCTGTTACATTATCTGTTACAAATCCTGATACATTTATATTTTCTAAACTACTACAATTATAAAACATACCTTGCATTGTAGTTACATTACTTGTACATAAATTTTCTATTCCTTTTATTTCTGTTAATCCTGTTAATCCATAAAACCATCTCTGTGTTGATTTTGGTGCTATTTCTTCTGTAATGTTTACTGTTGTTATAGTCGAGGCATTTTCATGCCATGGAACTTCTGTTCCTTTTGCAAAAACTGTTCTAGAAATATCCCCTGTTTTTGACACTACTTCTTTTCCTTCTTGTTCTGTTCCCGTTGTATTGAATTCTAATTCTCCATCTTTATATAATATTGCATATACTGTTGTTATACCTCTTACTTTTCTATCTATTAATTCTTCTATATAACTATTAATATTAAGTTCTTTATCTCTTTCATTTTTTGTATCTACCACTGCTTTTCTAGCTGTTGAAAACAAATCTCCTCTTATTGCTACCGTTATTACTACACCTACTAATATTAGCATTACTATTATTGTAATTACTAATGCTATTAAAGTTATTCCTTTGTTGTTTTTCATTTTTTATTTTCCTCCTCTTTTGTATTATTAATAAAATATAATTATATATTTTAAATTCTTCTTATATATATGTCAACATTTTGTATGCTTTATTCTAAATCAGATTCCATAAAGTATATTTTTCATCTTCTGATTGATTTTCAGCTTTTTTTAATTCTTGTCCCTTTTTTAGCACAACTATTGGCCTAATGCCTAGCTCTGTTGCCGGAGTACTACCAAATCTTATTGTTGTTGACCCACATATATACTTATTGTTAACTCTATTTCCGTTAATAACAACCCAGTTACAAAATCCCATACTATTGTTTGCTGCATCACTACTTATAGTCTTTCTAACCGTTCTTGTTTTTAACCAATATGCTAAATTTGTTTCTTCATCCTTTGCTTTAAATATTAGGTTGAATTTTGCCTTTCCAACTTCCAATTCATTTACATCATATTTTTGAGTTGAAGAATATTCTAAATTCTTATCTGTCTTTTCTGTTGATCTTCCTAGGCTATCTCCTGACATTGTTGGATAATATATTGAGCCGATTGTTCCTAATAGAAATGTTGGATTTGAGCTAATAATATCTGTTAAATCCATGCTTCTTGCTCCTGTTCCTTCTATCGCTCCAGTAATCTTATCATCAAATGGTCCGCCTACTGTATATGCTGTGCTTTTAGAAGTATCAGCTCCATAACCATAACCATAAATAGCACATGCGCTTTCTATTTCTTGTTCTGAATATAAATAGCCAATTCCAGTATATAAAATAAAGTTGCTTTGTAATGTTCCTCCTCTTTTAGGCCCAATTACCTCTTCTGATATTAGAGTTATTACTCCTGTTTCTTTATTTATGTCATATACTCTCCATTTTATATCTGTTCTTGCTTCAAAGGTTTGTTCCTCATATCCATTTCCATGACTGCTTGCTGTTCCCACTGGAGAAACATATGTTAATTTACTTTTATTTTTCTCACTTACTCTTTGTGTTGGATTATAATCAACGTAGTCTCCTATTTTTATGGATTCAATATATGTTCTATCCCATGTATCTATGTCACCTATATCGTTATTTTTTATATCAAAACTAATTGTTCTACTGCCTATTGTTATTGTTTTGGTTTCACTTTCTTTTATCTCTTCAACTTCTTTTTCTGTAAGCAAGCCTTTATTTTTTAGTTCTTCCAGTATTTGGTCAAGTGTCTTTTCTTGATTTCCATTTTCTCTATCTTCTCTTACACTCATTTCCCACATTTCTTTTGCTTCTGCAACATCCATTCCTCTTGACTCTTCTTTTGCACTTTTTGTTGTATTTATTAATCCCCCATTAATTGATACCGTAACTGTAACTGTTGCAAGTATTAACATTACTACAATTGTTATAACTAAAGCAACAAGAGTTATACCTTTTTCTTTTTTCATTTGTTCCTCCTTATTCATATATTATCTTTTCTCTTCCATATAATCTGCAATTCTTGCAAAATCTTGTAAAGATAGTTTTTCTCCTCTTATTTTCAAATCTAAATTCAAATCAATAAGCATTTTTTCTACCTCTTCTTTGTTTGCTAGTTTTCCATTTGTAAGTGCATTTAAAAGTGTTTTTCTCTTTTGTGCAAATGCAAGTTTTATTACATTAAATAGCATTTTTTCACTTTCCACTTTAACAGATGGCTCTCTTAATATGTTTAGCTTTATAACACTAGAATTAACCTCTGGTGCTGGCATAAATGATGTGTTTGGAACTTCTAATACTTTCTCGGCATCTGCAAAATAGCTAATAGCGTATGTTATAGCTCCTGAATTCTTTTCTCCTGGTTTTGCAATTAGCCTATCCGCCACCTCTTTTTGAACCATAACAGTTATACTTTCTATTTCTAGTCTTTCCTCCAATAACTTCATTATTATTGGTGTTGTTATATAGTATGGCAAATTTGCAACTATTTTAACAGCTTTTATTTTATCTTTTTTGTTTTCTTTTATTAAACTTTTTAAATCTACTTTTAAAACATCATCATTTATTAATTCAAAGTTACTATACATAGAAAATCTATCTTGCAAGATTTGTATCATTCTGGTATCTAGTTCTATACATATAACCTTTCCTGCTGTTTCTAATAGTGGTTTTGTAAGAGTTCCGGAGTCCTGGCCCTATTTCTATAACTAAATCATGCTCGCATGTTTGTGCTCCTTCTATTGTCTTTTCTATTGCGTTTTCATCTATTAAAAAGTTCTGTCCTAGTTTTTTATTTGCCACGATATTGTATTTTTTTAAAATATATTTTGTTTCTTCATATAAATTCAATAAAATTCACCTTTTTAAATTATACACTATATACTTTTTTTATTCCATTGTTTTTTAGTAATTTTATTGATTTTTTTTGTTTGTTAATATACAATTTCCTTAATAAATAGTTATAGGTGATTATTTTATGAAAAAGAAAACAAAAATTATTAAAATAGATAATAAAGGTCAAAAGCGTTTGCGCATTTCCCTTTCTATTGGATTTGCTTTACTTATCCTATTAGTTTTGCGTTTATGCATTTTGCAATTTGTTCAAGGTGCTAGTTTAAAGGAAGAAGCTGTTCAAAGGCAACTTTCTAGTAAACTTATTAACCCTTCTAGAGGAACTATTTATGATTCTACTGGAAAAATACTTGCCAAAAGCACTAGTGTAGATACAGTATATATAAATCCTTTAGAGGTTAAATATAAAGATAAAACAGAAGTAAATAAAGAAATTTTAGCCCACAAATTTAGCGAAATTTTTGAACTTGATTATGCAGAAACTTTAGAAAAGCTTAATACAAAAACTTCATCTTTTAAAATAGTAGAAAAAGTTGATCATGAAAAAATTGTTTCACTTCAAAATTGGCTTTCTGATAACAAGATAGTTTCTGGAATCAGAATAGAAGACGATAATAAAAGAGCATACCCATACAATAATCTAGCATCAAACTTAATAGGTTTTACTCGTTCTGATGGTTCTGGTGCAATGGGATTAGAGTACAGCCTTGATAATCTTTTGTCTGGAACTGCTGGCAAGTTACTTGCAACAACTGATTCTATAAATGGCGAAATACCAAATGGTGAAATTTCTTACGTTCCAGCTCAAAATGGTAATGATGTTACTCTTACTCTTGATGTTAATATCCAATTAATTGTTGAAAAATACCTTTCTCAATCAGTTATTGATAATAAAGCTGATGGTGGAAATGTTATAGTTATGAACCCTTCTACTGGAGATGTTTTGGCAATGGCAACATATCCAGATTACAATCTAAACACACCATATACTATAAATTCTAATGAATTAAAAGAAAAATGGGATACTTTATCATCATCAGATAAAGATTCTGCTCTTTATAAAATGTGGAATAATAGTGCCGTTCAAAGTACATATGAACCAGGTTCTACTTTTAAAATAATTACTGCTGCTACCGGCTTAGAAGAAGGAATTGTTACGACAGACAACCGTGGAGATTTTTACTGTGCCGGTTCTGAGCAAGTTTCTAGTGTTACTATGAATTGCTGGAGACACAATAATCCTCATGGTTCAGAAAGTTTAAGAGATGCATTAGCAAACTCTTGTAACCCTGCTTTTATACAATTGGGCAGAAAAATTGGTGCAAAAACTTTATACAAGTATTATAGAGCTTTCGGACTATTTAATAGAACTAATCCATATTTTTATGGTGAATCAAATAGCGTATTCTTCCCAGAAAACAATATTAATGAATTCAACGTAGCTACAATGTCATTTGGTCAAAGATTTACAATTACACCTATTCAATTAATTACCGCTGTATCCTCTATTGCAAATGAAGGTGTTCTTATGCAACCACGTATAGTAAAAGAAATTAAAAATACAGATACTAATTCAGTAACCACTGTTGAACCAAAAGAAATAAGACAAGTCGTTTCAAAAGAAACTGCAGATAAGCTAATGGATATGTTGGAATATGTTGTTGCAGAAGGTACTGGTAAATATGCTAGAGTTCAAGGTTATTCTGTTGGTGGTAAAACTGGTACATCTGAGCCTCTTTCTGGAAGTGAAGATGAAGGTTATGTTGCATCTTTTATTGGGCTTGCTCCAACTGTAAATACACAAGTAGTAGTTTTAGTTACAATATATAATCCAAAAGGTGATAGCTATCAAGGTAGTCAAGTAGCTGGCCCTGTTGTATCTCAGATTTTATCAGAAGTATTACCATACTTAGGTATACCTTCTAATAATGAAATTGCAAGTAGTTCTACAAATTCTACTTACACAACAACAACTCTTCCTGACGTTACAGGAAAAGCAATTGCAGAAGCAAGACAAATTCTAAAAGATGCAGGTTTTTCTGTTAAAATTTCTAGTGATGAGGACGCTTCTACTACTGTTATAACAGATCAATTACCAAAGCCAGGTGTGTCTTTAATAAAGAATTCTACAGTTCATTTATTTACAGAGAAGTCAAATGAAAGAACTGAAACCACAATACCTAACTTTAAGGGAATGTCTGCCGCAAGTGCAATCAACTCTGCTGAAGCCTCTAATTTAAATTTAGTAATTAATGGGTCTGGAATTGTAATTGCACAAGATGTTGCTTCTGGAAAATCTGTTGAACAAGGTACCGTTGTTACTTTAACACTACAACAAGAAACTGGTGGATATTAATTTACGTCAAAAAATAAAAACAAGGATATAACATTTAGTTGTATCCTTGTTTTTATTGGAGCGGGTAGCGAGAATCGAACTCGCGCTATCAGGTCGGAAGCATGACATTCTACCACTAAATTATACCCGCATTACTTTTTTTATTTTAGCATATTCCAGATGTAAAATCAAGAATTTACCATCATAACGGAAACAAAAAAACTAGCCTGTTGGCTAGTTTTAAATCTGGAGCAGGTAGTGGGAATCGAACCCACGTCATCAGCTTGGA
>OIWU01003231.1_pt1 | contig 12784 bp, 9 predicted proteins | sample 1587711 | NCBI WGS metagenome assembly OIWU01 (sample SAMEA3888909, study PRJEB22519) | human gut metagenome | biome: human gut; feature: human-associated habitat; material: faeces | place: Denmark | collected 2010 | reverse complement strand
TGCCCGTGCTGCGGCGCACCGGCAAAACGTGAGACAAACACCATGCCGCAGTGGGCTGGTTCTTCCTGGTACTTCTTACGTTATGTGGACAACAAGAACGATAAGGAGCTTGTATCCAAGGAGAAAGCAGACAAGTACCTTCCGGTAGATATGTATATCGGCGGCGTTGAGCATGCTGTCCTTCACCTCCTGTACTCCAGATTCTACACGAAGTTCTTATATGATATCGGAGTGGTAGATTTTGACGAGCCGTTTAAGAAGCTGTTCAACCAGGGTATGATCACCGGCAAGAACGGTATCAAGATGAGTAAGTCCAAAGGAAATGTTGTTTCCCCGGATGATCTCGTAAGAGATTATGGTTGTGATGCGTTAAGAATGTACGAGCTCTTCGTTGGACCGCCGGAGCTGGATGCCGAGTGGGACGACAGAGGAATCGAGGGCGTTGCCAGATTTTTAAATCGTTTCTACAATCTTGTGATGGACAGCAAGGACAAGGATATCAAGGAGACAAAGGAGATGGTGAAGCTCCGCCACAAGCTTGTCTACGATATCGAGACACGTTTCAACCAGTTCAGCCTGAATACCGTAGTATCCGGATTCATGGAGTACTGCAACAAGCTCACAGACGTCGCAAAGAAGGAAGGCGGAATCGACAAGGAGACCTTAAAGACCTTCGTGATCTTACTGGCTCCGTTCACCCCGCATCTCGGCGAGGAGCTCTGGAGAGAGCTTGGCGGTACAGACAGCGTATTCCACGCGACCTGGCCGGAGTGCGATGAGGAAGCCATGAAGGACGATGAGATCGAGGTTGCCGTACAGGTAAACGGTAAGGTAAAAGCGGTCATCATGGTTCCGGCTGATATCGCAAAAGAGGATGCGATCGCTGCAGGTAAAGCTGCGGTAGAAGGAAAGATCACTGGAAATATCGTGAAAGAGATCTATGTTCCGAAGAAGATTGTAAACCTTGTTGTAAAATAAAAAGTAATGATTCAGCAGGTCTGCGCATCTGCTGCGTTGATTGCAGTAAAGCATAAGCTTGAATGCAGTGAACAGTTACGATAAATAAGAGCAGCAGTTCAGACATGTGATAGAGACTGGGACCTGCTGCAGCAAATTGAGGCATTGAAAGTCACTTTCTAAGCAGAAACGGCTTTCAGTGCCTTTTTTGCTTCTGTGAGTCAATAAAGACATATGTTCCTCGTGCATGTACATAATGTCAAAAAACAGAAAATAAATTATACAAAATAAACAAAATAATCGTGAAATAACGAATTTAATTGACAATAGATAACAAATGGTGATATTCTTATTTTATAAATTTTGAGAAGGACAGTGCAGATGAGATACCTGTCTGAAAATAAGAGGGAGGATATGCGAATGAAAAAACGAACAGCAGCGAGGTCGATGGCGGCACTTATGGGGGCAGCAATGGTGCTCACAGCCTGTGGAGGTGGAAACACTACAGCTCCTACGACAGGTGCTTCTTCCGGAGGAGAGACTCAGACAGCTTCTGAGAGTGCAGAAAGCGGGAAGATCACAAAAACAGATATCGTTGTCGGTCAGGCATCGGATATTGTTACGCTTGATCCTGCGGGACAACAGGATACGACTTCGGGTGTGCTGATGAAACATGCGTACAGTACGCTTTTGGACGTTGATAATGAAGGAAAGGTGGTTCCGGATCTGGCAGAAAGCTATGAGATGAAGAGCGACACGGAGTATGTGTTTAAACTCCGCGAAGATGCCTGCTTCTGGGACGGCACTCCGGTGACAGCTCAGGATGTTAAATTTTCTCTGGATCGCGCGAAGGGAATGCCGAAGACAAAGTCGAATACCTCAAAGATTGAGGAGGTTACCGTAAATGGGGATCATGAGGTAACGATTAAACTGACAGAGCCGTATGCAGCATTTAAAACAATCGTAACACAGCACAACCTGAGCATCCTTTCAGAGAAAGCCGTGACGGAAGCGGGAGATTCATATGGTGATGTGGATAATCTTCTCGGATCAGGGCCATTTAAGGTAACAGAGTGGGTGCCAAACGATCATTATACTCTTGTAAGAAACGATAATTATTGGGGGGAGATGCCGATCGCAACCTCTATTACCTGTCGTGTGATCCCGGAGGGAAGTGCCCGCACGATCGCTCTTGAAGCAGGAGAGATTGATGTTGTCTGGAGCGTAGATCCGACAGACTGCGCAAATGTAGAGTCAAATCCTGACGTAAAACTTCTTTCGCAGCCGTCAACAGGTATTGACTACGTGGGAATGAATACCCAGAAAGAAAAGTTTTCTGATAAAAGAGTCCGTCAGGCTATCAACTACGCCCTTGACAAGCAGACCTTCGTTGACACGATCATTGAAGGTCGCGGTCTTGTAGCAAACAGCTATATCAATGCAGCAATCCCGGGATGGACCGATGAAGTGGAAGCTTATCCGTATGATCCGGAAAAAGCGAAAGAATTGTTAGCGGAAGCCGGATATCCGGATGGATTTGAATGCTCGATTTTTGTAAATGGCGATCTCCGTACCCGTTCTGCACAGATTCTTCAGGCTCAGCTTGCGGATGTAGGAATCAAGGTTGACATTTCCACATATGAGTGGGGTGCCCTTCTTGATACTTTAAATGCAGGCGAACACGAAATGTTTCTTCTTGGCTGGTCCAACACGAGCTTTGATCCGGATGGAAGTACCTATCAGTTATTCTATTCCGGAAACCATGGGGCAACCGGAAACCGCGCATTCTTCTCAAATGACAAGGTGGATGAACTGATCCTTTCTGCACAGCGGGAGAGCGAAGAGTCAAAACGTATGGAACTTTACAAAGAACTCCAGTTTGTACTTCATGAAGAATCTCCGTGGTGTCCGTTATACTACAAAGAGAATAACGTTGGTGTGCGCGCAGACTTAAAGGGATTTACTCTTCATGCAGGCGCACAGCATTATCTTGGTAACTGCCATTACGAAGAATAGATACAGCGAAATCAGGAGCATTCAAATCGTTTAATAAATTTCTGATAATATAAATATTCAGAGAAATTTGGGGCGGGATCTTTTTGATCCCGCCCTTTTGAGAAAATAAAGGATAAAACGATCCGTCTGAAGATACGCAGGCCGGAAAGAGTTAGTATTTACTATACATGCTGGAAATCTCCTTTTGTGAATTTTGAACAAATTGTAAACAGATTATGGCGATAGAAAGGCTGAAACCAAATAAAACAAACAAATTAAACAAAAAATGCGCAGAAAGGAAAACTTTATTGACAAAAATGTTAGAAAATGATATTCTTTAATCATGAAATTCAGAAAAGAGTGTATATATGGGTATAGTAAATATTTACATTCAACGATTACCAACAACACTCTGACGAAACAGAAATAATTTGAAGGAGGGCATGTGAATGAGAAAAAGAACAGCAGCGAGATCGATGGCAGCCGTTGTCGGAGCAGCGATGGTGCTGACAGCATGCGGAGGCGGAAACAATGCGGCGGCAACGACCGCGGCGGCAGGCGGCAGTGAGACTCAGGCGACAGCGGAAAGCTCCGGCGGCGGAAATATCACAAAGACAGATATCGTCTTTGCCCAGGCCTCTGACGTCGTGACTCTGGATCCGGCAGGACAGCAGGATACCACATCATCTGTACTTATGAAACATGTGTACAGTACCTTGATGGATATCGATGATGATGGCAACCTTGTTCCGGATCTGGCAGAGAGCTACGAGATGAAGAGTGATACGGAATATACCTTCACCCTGAGACAGGACGCATGCTTCTCCGATGGCACGCCGGTTACAGCGAAGGATGTAAAGTTTACATTTGACCGCGCGAAGGATATGCCGAAGACGAAATCCAATACCTCCAAGATCGAGGAGGTTATCGCGGATGACGATCACCATGTTACCTTCAAGCTGACGCAGCCGTATGCAGCTTTTAAGACGATCATTACAAACAGCAACTTAAGCATCGTCTCCGAGGCGGCGGTCACAGCGGCGGGAGAGTCCTACGGTGATGTTGGTAATATTCTCGGATCCGGAGGGTTCACGGTTACCGAGTGGGTTCCGAACGACCACTACACCCTTGCAAGAAACGAAAAATACTGGGGTGAGATGCCGATCGCTACAACGATCACCTGCCGCGTGATCCCGGAGGGAAGCGCCCGCGCCATTGCCCTTGAGGCAGGAGAGGTCGATCTTGTATGGAACGTTGACGCGACAGACTGTGCGAACATCGAGGCAAATCCGGATGTGACGCTGTTGAGCCAGACGTCTTCTTCCATCGAATATCTCGGTATGAATACGACAAAAGAGAAATTCAAGGATGTGAGAGTCAGACAGGCGATCAATTACGCGCTGGATAAACAGACATTTGTTGATACGATCATTGAGGGTCGTGGAACTGTAGCAAACAGCTACATCAACTCGATGATCCCGGGCTGGACCGACGAGGTGGAAGCTTATCCGTATGATCCGGCGAAGGCGAAGGAGCTTCTCGCGGAAGCCGGCTATCCGAACGGATTCGAATGCAAGATCTATGTAAACGGCGACGTTCGTACCCGTTCCGCCCAGATCATTCAGGCCCAGCTTGCAGAGGTTGGAATCACGGTTGATATCTCTACCTATGAGTGGGGCGCTCTTCTCGATTCCTTAAATGCAGGTGAGCATGAGATGTTCCTCCTCGGATGGTCGAATTCAAGCTTCGACGCGGATGGAAGTACTTACCAGTTATTCTATTCCGGAAACCATGGAGCAACCGGTAACCGTGCATTCTTAACTGATGATAAAGTCGATGAGCTGATCATCAACGCGCAGAAAGAGAGTGACGACACCAAGCGTATGGAGTTATACAAAGAGCTTCAGGTATATCTCCATGAGATCTCCCCGTGGTGTCCGTTATACTACAAAAATGACAATGTCGGTGTCCGCGCAGACTTAAAGGGATTCAAGCTTCACAAGGGCGCAACGCACTACCTTGGCAACTGCCACTATGAAGATTGATAATATTTAAAATGTGAAAGACGGGGGCAGACATGAAGGTGTCTGCCCCCTTTTCAACGACACGCAACCGTGCGAAGATGCAGATCGCCGCAAGCGGCCGCGCTGGCCGCCTGAAGGTGTCAGGATACATTTTTAAAAATTACACAAAAAATACTGGAATTGCATGAGATATTCGGTTATAATGTCACTATCATGTATAGTGCGATGTATAGTGAATTATAACTATTCAGAGAATTCGCTGATAAAATAGGGATAGGGCTGAATAGTAAAACAGGAGGAGATGAGCATGGGAATTCTCGAAGAAGTAAATGCGAGCTATGAAAAACTCAGCCCGGTTCAGAAAAGGATCGCGGATTTTATCTTCAAATATCCGGATCAGGTCTGCTTTTACTCCTTGAAAGAGCTTTCAGAGACACTGGGTGTGACGGAGGTGACCATATTAAGGTTCACAAAGAAGATTGGGGCCCAGAGCTTCGTGGAGATGAAGAGCCGTCTGCGGGAGCATCTGCAGACGAGACTGGTCCATGGGGACGGTTTAAACAGGATCGCGGACCATGTGGGCGGGATCCGGTTCGGTGATCACGACAAGGAGGAGATGTTTCAGGAGTTCGTCGCGAACGAGAAGAATGTGATCGCGAAGACCTTTGAACAGGTCTCCTTAAAGGATATCCTCTCCGCAGTGGCGATCATCAGGCAGTCCCGGACGATCTATGTGGTGGGAAGCGAGCTTGTGACAGGGCTCTGTGCCTACACGACGAGAAGACTTCTGACATTGGGGCTGGAGACGCTCGATCTCTCGAATCTGAGCCGGGCTCTCTACAATAATTACCTGGCCCACGCCACACCGGAGGACTGCGCGATCATCTTTTCCGCACCCGGATACGCGAAACATATCGTGAATACCGCAAGATATCTCGATAAGAAGAAGATCCCGCAGATTGCCATCACGGATCAGAGAACTTCACCGATCGCGTCCTACGGAACGACCGTCTTTACCTGCAATAACCACGACCTGTTCTTTTATAATTCCGTGATGGGATATATGTCAGTGGCGAACGCCCTGATATATTTCGCCGCCATGGATAACCCGGAGGAGACGAATAAACGCCGTGGGCGCCTCTCGGAAGTGAGAAGTGCGATCGGCAGCACCGACTTCGTTAAAGACGGTTTATAGGCAGCGGATCTTCGAAAGGGGCAACCTATCAGTATAATAGGAGTACAGTAAATACAATACAAAAAAGATCACAATAATTTGTGAAAATTGCTAAATTAACCCCGTGCAAATTGAAAATTATTGACAAATTTGTTCAAAACTGTTATCATTGGTTCATGAGATCGAACTAAGTACTGCATGACGGGTATAGTGAATACTGACACATATTACCGTTATGAAGTGCGACCGCTGTGGGGAGCGGAAGAAAATAACAGGAGGAATTTGTGAATGAAAAGAAGGGGTATTGCAAGAACAACAGCAATGGCAATGGCAGCAGCTATGATCCTTACAGCCTGCGGAGGTGGAAACACTGATCAGTCTACAAACGCACCGGCGGGCGGCAGCGCACAGACAGCTACCGATAACGGCGGAAGCGGCGAGATCACAAAGACAGATATCGTTGTGGCTATGGGCGCAGACGTTGTCACACTGGATCCGGCAGGACAGCAGGATACCACATCCGGAGTACTGATCCATCACGTATACAGCACTCTGATGGATATCGATGAGGAAGGAAACCTTGTTCCGGACCTCGCTGAGAGCTATGAGATGAAGAGTGATACAGAGTATACCTTCAAGCTCCGTGAGGATGCATGCTTCTCAGACGGAACACCGGTAACAGCGAAGGATGTCAAGTTTACGTATGACCGCGCGAAGGATATGCCGAAGACAAAGTCCAACACCTCAAAGATCGCAGAGGTTATCGCGGACGATGATTACCACGTAACCTTCAAGCTCACACAGCCATACGCAGCGTTCAAGACGATCACTACCCAGACAAACTTAAGTATCGTTTCTGAGGCAGCTGTTACAGCAGCAGGCGATGCTTACGGCGATGTGGAGAATGTACTCGGATCCGGTGAGTTCACGGTTACGGAGTGGGTTCCGAACGATCACTACACCCTGACAAAAAACGAAAAATACTGGGGTACAGAACCGATCGCAACTTCCATCACCGTCCGCGTAATCCCGGAGGGAAGTGCAAGAACGATCGCTCTTGAGGCAGGAGAGGTCGATCTTGTATGGAACGTTGACCCGACAGACTGTGCGAACGTGGAAGCAAACTCCGACGTAGCGCTTCTTTCCCAGCCGTCTTCTTCCATCGAGTACCTTGGAATGAATACGACAAAAGAGAAGTTCTCCGATGAGAGAGTCCGTCAGGCAGTCAACTACGCGCTGGATAAACAGACCTTCGTTGATACGATCATTGAGGGACGCGGTACTGTGGCAAACAGCTATATCAACTCCACGATCCCGGGCTGGTCTGAAGAGGAGGAGGCTTATCCGTACGATCCGGAAAAGGCAAAAGAGCTCCTTGCGGAAGCAGGTTATCCGAATGGATTTGAGTGCAGCCTCTATGTAAACGGTGACGTTCGTACACGTTCCGCGCAGATCGTTCAGGCACAGCTCGCTGAAGTTGGAATCACCGTTGATATTTCTACCTATGAGTGGGGCGCATTGCTGGATTCCTTAAATGCAGGTGATCACGAGATGTTCATCCTCGGATGGTCCAACACAAGCTTTGACGCAGACGGAAGCACCTACCAGTTATTCTACTCTGAGAACCATGGTGCGACCGGCAACCGTGCATTCTTAACAGATGAGAAGGTCGACGAACTTATCATCGCCGCTCAGAAGGAAAGCGATGATACCAAGCGTATGGGACTCTACAAGGAGCTTCAGGATCGTCTCCACGAGATCTCCCCGTGGTGCCCGTTATACTACAAATACGATAACGTCGGTGTCCGTGCAGACTTAAAGGGCTTCAAGCTTCACAAAGGCGCACAGCATTACCTTGGCAACTGCCATTACGAAAAATAATATCTGATCCGCAAAGAGGACAGAGTCCATGCAAAAACAGGGTACGGGTCACGAAAAGGGATCCGTACCCATTTCCAGAATCCGGTGAAAGCCCGGAAAACATTCCAGAAACCCTGAGACAAGGATCCGGAACTTCGGCCCCGACAGACGGGTTTCGGAAACACAAAAAAACAGCCGCGGGACGCGGTAGATTGGATGGTGTGCATGAGCAAATATGTGTTAAAGAGACTTGCGATGCTGATCCCGGTACTGATCGGCGTGACATTCATGGTTTATTTCATCTTAAGCCTTTCACCAGGCGATACGGCAGCGATGATCGCAGGTGAGTCGGCAGACGCGGAGACGATCGAAGCGACAAGAAAAGATCTTGGACTGGACCAGCCGGTTATCGTTCAGTACGGAAAATATATGCTGAACCTTCTTCACGGTGATATGGGTAAATCCTACAAGACAAAACGTGACGTTTTCCCGACGATCATGGCTGCATTCCCGAATACAGCAAAGCTTGCGTTCTGGTCGATTCTGGTAGCGGTAGCCATCGCACTTCCGATCGGTATCATCAGTGCCACGCGGCAGTACAGTATGGTCGATAATGTGGGTATGGTCGCCGCCCTATTGGGTGTCGCGACGCCAAACTTCTGGCTGGGCCTGATGCTCATCATCGTATTCTCCTTAAACCTTGGATGGCTTCCATCCGGCGGTATGGGATCCTGGAAGAACTACATCATGCCGGCGATCACCCTTGGTACCGGCGACGCAGCGCTGATCTGCCGTATGACGCGTTCCTCCATGCTTGAGGTTATCCGTCAGGATTATATCCGTACCGCGAGAGCGAAGGGTGTGCCGGAGAAAATGGTGATCCGGAAACACGCATTAAAGAATGCGCTGATCCCGGTCGTTACCGTTATCGGACTTCAGTTCGGTTCCCTTCTTGGCGGCGCGACTCTTACCGAGACCGTATTTGCATGGCCGGGCGTTGGCCGTCTCCTGGTAGACTCCATCAAGAGTAAGGATGCCCCGTTAGTCCTCGGCGGCGTTATCATGATGACCATCACCTTCAGTATCGTAAACCTTTGCGTGGACATTCTCTACGCTTTCATTGATCCGCGTATCAAAGCGCAGTATAAGAAAAAATAAGGAGGAAAGCGTATGGGAACATCAAAGAATCAGGAAGCGGCATCCGGCGCGGCTGTAAAGAAGCGCGGTCAGTTTAAAGAGATCTGGCGCCGCTTAAAAAAGAATAAAATGGCAATGATCGGTCTTGGAATCGTCGCTCTCCTCGTACTGATCTCTATCTTTGCGGATTTCCTGTTCGATTACAATACCGTTGTTATCAAACAGAACACAGCTATCCGTCTCCAGACCCCGAGCGCGGCTCACTGGCTCGGAACAGATGAGTTCGGACGAGATATTCTGGCACGTCTTGTTCACGGATCAAGAGTATCCTTAAGCGTCGGCGTTGTAGCTGTATCCATCGCACTTCTGATCGGCGGATCCTTAGGAGCGATCGCAGGCTTCTACGGCGGAAAGATCGATAACGTGATCATGCGTATCATGGATATCTTCCTTGCAGTGCCGAGCCTTCTTCTTTCCATCACGATCGTATCCGCACTTGGACCGAGCATCTTCAACTTAATGCTTGCCATCGCGATCTCTTCCGTGCCTGGCTATGCGAGAATCGTCCGGGCTTCCGTCCTTACCGTAAAGGATCAGGAATTCGTAGAGGCGGCGAAATGTATCGGAGCAAACAACTTCGAGATCATTTCCTCCCATATTCTCCCGAACTGTATGGCACCGATCATCGTTCAGGTATCTTTAAAGGTTGCATCCGCGATCCTTTCCACATCCGGCTTAAGCTTCCTGGGCCTCGGCGTAAAGGCTCCGACACCGGAGTGGGGCGCAATGCTTTCCGGCGGACGTGCTTACTTAAGAAACGCTCCGCACCTGACCATATTCCCGGGTATTGCGATCATCATTACGATCCTTTCCCTGAACCTGTTAGGCGATGGTCTTCGTGATGCGTTAGACCCGAAACTGAAGAAGTAGGGAGGACAAAATATTGGAAGATAACAAAAACTTAATTCTTGATATTAAGGATCTTGTGATCCATTATGAGACCGATGACGGCGTTGTAGAGGCGGTAAACGGCATCGATATCCAGTTAGAGCACGGAAAAACCTTAGGACTGGTAGGAGAGACCGGATCCGGAAAGACAACGACCGCTCTTTCGATCCTGCGTCTCGTTCCGGACCCGCCGGGAGTTATTAAAAACGGTTCCATCCTCCTCGACGGAAAAGATATCTTAAATATGCCGCAGAAGGAGCTGGAGGCGATCCGTGGAAATATCGTTTCCATGATTTTCCAGGATCCGATGACATCCTTAAACCCGGTGCTCACCGTCGGTGATCAGATCGCCGAGGTTATCAAACTTCATGATAAGATCAGTGAGAAAGAGGCTGAGCAGAAGGCCGGCGATATGCTGGAAGTCGTAGGTATCCCGAGAGAACGCTTCGGCGAGTATCCACACCAGTTTTCCGGTGGTATGAAGCAGCGTGTCGTTATCGCTATGGCTCTTGCCTGCAATCCGAAGCTCCTTCTTGCCGATGAGCCGACAACCGCTCTCGATGTGACGATCCAGGCACAGGTTCTCGAGACGATGAAGGATTTAAGAAAGAAATTTGGTTCCGCGATGATCATGATCACCCATGATCTGGGAATTATCGCAGAGGTCTGTGATGAGGTGTCCGTTGTCTACGCCGGACAGATCGTAGAGCATGGAACTCTGGAAGATATCTTCAACCACACCATGCACCCATACACAGAAGGTCTTTTCGGTTCTCTTCCGAACATTGAGGACCGCAAGGCGAGACTTCAGCCGATTCCGGGCCTGATGCCGGATCCGACAAACCTTCCGAAGGGCTGCCCGTTCTCCCCGAGATGTAAGTACTGCACAGAAGTGTGCAAAAAAGACAGACCGGAAAAGAAGTGGGCGAGCGATACGCACTATGTGCGCTGCGTCCGCTACGAAGAGCCGGGATTTTCCATTGAAAGGAGTGAGCAGTAATGGCAGATACGATCCTTGAAGTAAAACACCTGAAAAAATATTTCAACACTCCAAAGGGACTGCTCCATGCGGTCGATGACGTGAACTTCACTCTGGAACGTGGAAAAACCCTCGGTATCGTAGGTGAGTCCGGATGCGGTAAGTCCACCACAGGACGTTCGATTTTACGTCTCATCGAGCCGACCTCCGGTGAGGTCATCTTCGATGGTGAGGATGTATGTAAAAAGAATAAAAATGAGCTCCGTCTCTTAAGACGTGACATGCAGTTGATCTTCCAGGACCCGTACGCGTCCCTTGACCCGAGAAAGACAGTCAGTGAGATCATTGCTGAGCCGTTAAAGCTCCAGAAGCTTATTACGGACCCGAAAGCCCGTATGGACCGAGTGCGTGAGCTGATGCAGGTCGTAGGTCTTGCAGACCGCCTGATCAATACATACCCGCATGAGCTTGACGGTGGCCGCCGCCAGCGTATCGGTATCGCGAGAGCGCTTGCGATGAAACCGAAGCTGATCGTCTGCGATGAGCCGGTTTCTGCCCTTGACGTATCCATTCAGGCGCAGATCTTAAACCTGATGCAGGATCTTCAGGAACAGATGGGATTAACCTATATCTTTATCACACACGACCTTTCCGTTGTCAACCACTTTGCGGATGATATTGCAGTTATGTATCTTGGACAGCTCATCGAGAAAGCTCCGTCTGAGCTGCTTTTCGATAAGCCGACCCATCCGTATACACAGGCTCTGCTCTCCGCAATTCCGGTACCAAGCCTGAAAAAGAAGAGAGAGCGCATCATCTTAAAGGGCGAGATCACTTCCCCGATCAACCCGAAGCCCGGCTGCCGTTTTGCTGCCCGCTGTCCGTATGCGACAGACCGCTGCAGAAGCGAGGAACCGGTACTCCGCGAGATCGAACCGAATCATTTCGTGGCATGCCATCTGACGGAAGGCAAATAAGGAGACATTCATATGCCCCCGCCGGTATCTGGCGGGGGTATACTGTTTTAAATGATTGTTTGCTCTGCAATCGGAACTGCCGACAGAGCTGACGTGGTTTATGCTGTGCAGGGCTGTGATGGTATCGAACAGATACGTAAGTATATTAAATTTGACAGGGAAATGCTCCTGCGATAAAACTACATATATAAATAGGAAAGAGAGGACCTGGAACCATGAAACAGATCGATATCAGAGACTTTACAAATTATCATTATCCTACGATCTTTACCCCGGCACCGGATGGAAAGCACGCGGTGATGGCGGTGGTGGATGCCAACGAGAAGGACAACTGCTATGAGTCCTGCTTATGGCTCTATGATATGGAGACAAAGAAAACGTCCAGACTGACGAGCGGAAAGAAAGAGCGCACGTTTATCTGGATGGATTCCGAGACTGTCCTCTTTATTGCGGACCGTGAGAAGACTTATCAGGAAAAGGCGAAGAACGAGGAAGACTGGACCTGCTTCTACACCCTGAATATCCACGGTGGCGAGGCACAGTTCGCTTTCGCTGTTCCGTATAAGGCAGTGAAGATGAAAAAAGCCGGAAAGAAACTTGTCCTCACGGTGAAATATGATTACAATAAGCCGGATCTCTCCCATATGGAAGAGGACGAGGAGAAGAAGGCCGCTCTCAAGGCCTGGAAGGAAGAGAAGGACTACGAGGTATTCGACGAGCTTCCGTTCTGGGC
>OIWU01003225.1_pt1 | contig 12801 bp, 9 predicted proteins | sample 1587711 | NCBI WGS metagenome assembly OIWU01 (sample SAMEA3888909, study PRJEB22519) | human gut metagenome | biome: human gut; feature: human-associated habitat; material: faeces | place: Denmark | collected 2010 | reverse complement strand
TGGTGGGCTTTCAGGAGACCCTGACCGACCCCAGCTACTACGGCCAGATCATCACCCAGACCTATCCCCTCATCGGCAACTACGGTATGAACCACGATGACATGGAGTCCGACCGCATTTGGGCAAAGGGCTACATCGTGCGCGAAGCCTGCACCACCCCCTCCAACTGGCGCTGTGAGGAGACGCTGGACAGCTTTTTGAAGAAAAACAATACCATCGGCATCGAGGGCATCGACACCCGCCACCTGACCCGCATCATCCGGGAGAGCGGCGTGATGAACGGCGCCATCCTGACCACCTTCGACCCCGCCGACCCGGCCAACAAGGCCGAGACCGAGGCACTGCTGGCCGAGATCCGCGCCTACGCCGTGACCGATGCTGTAAAGAACGTGACCTGCGCCGCACCCGAGGTGTTCAACCCGGAAGGCGAGACCCATATCGTGCTGATGCACTACGGCTGCAAGCGCAACATCGTGCGCTGCCTTGTCAAGCGCGGCTGCAAGGTGACCGTGATGCCCGCCTTTGCAACGGCGGAGCAGATCAAGGCTCTTGCTCCGGACGGCATCATGCTGTCCAACGGCCCCGGCGACCCCGCCGAGCCTGTGGAGGTCATCGAGAACCTCAAGCACATCTTTGAGCTGAACATCCCCACCTTCGGCATCTGCCTCGGCCACCAGCTCTCCGCTCTGGCCGCCGGTGCCAAGACCATGAAGCTCAAGTACGGCCACCGCGGCGCCAACCAGCCCGTCACCGACTTCGAGTCGGGCCGCACCTTCATTACCAGCCAGAACCACGGCTATGCAGTCGTGGGCGATGAGCTGCCCGCCGAGATGGGCGAGGTGGCTCAGGTGAACGCCAACGACGGCACCTGCGAGGGCATCAAGTACAAGAAGTGGAACTGCTTTACCGTGCAGTTCCACCCGGAAGCAAACGGCGGCCCCAAGGATACCGAGTTCCTGTTCGACCGCTTCCTGAAGAACGTCAAAGCAGCAAAGGAGGCACGCTGAAATGCCGAAGGACCCCAGAATCAAAAAAGTGCTGGTCATCGGCTCCGGCCCCATCATCATCGGTCAGGCTGCTGAATTCGACTACTCCGGCACCCAGGCGTGCCGCGCCCTGAAAGCAGAGGGCATCGAGACCGTTCTGCTCAACTCCAACCCCGCTACCATCATGACCGACCCCGACGTGGCCGACCATGTTTATATCGAGCCCATGACCCTCGAGGTCGTGGAGCGCATCCTCGACATCGAGAAGCCCGACTCCGTGCTGCCCAACCTCGGCGGCCAGATGGGCCTGAACCTCTCCATGGAGCTGGCCCGCTCCGGCTACCTCGACCGCACCGGCATCCGTCTGCTGGCCTGCAAGCCCGAGACCATTGACCGCGCCGAGGACCGCGAGCTGTTCAAGGAGACGATGGAGAAGCTGCATCAGCCCATCATCCCCTCCGAGGTCGTGGAGACGCTGGAAGACGCTCTGGCCTGCGCCGACCGCATCGGCTACCCGGTCATCGTCCGCCCCGCCTTCACCATGGGCGGTACCGGCGGCGGCATCTGCGAGAACAAGGCAAAGCTCATTGAGATCGGCACCAACGGCCTCCGTCTTTCTCCCATCCATCAGATCCTGGTGGAAAAGTGCATTGCGGGCTGGAAAGAGATCGAGTACGAGGTCATGCGCGACCACAAGGGCAACGTCATCACCGTCTGCAACATGGAGAACCTTGACCCTGTCGGCATCCACACCGGTGACTCCGTGGTCGTGGCACCCTCCCAGACCCTGACCGACCACGAGTACCAGATGCTGCGCACCGCTGCGCTGGACATCATCACCGAGCTGGGCATTGAGGGCGGCTGCAACTGCCAGTTTGCCCTGAAGCCCGACAGCTTTGACTACGCGGTCATCGAGGTCAACCCCCGTGTGTCCCGTTCTTCCGCTCTGGCTTCCAAGGCCACCGGCTACCCCATCGCCAAGGTGGCGACCAAAATCGCCATCGGCTACACGCTGGATGAGATCACCAACGACGTCACCGGCAAGACCTGCGCCTGCTTCGAGCCTGCGCTGGACTACATCGTGGTCAAGTACCCGAAGTGGCCCTTTGATAAGTTCGTCTACGCCGACAAGTCTCTGGGTACCCAGATGATGGCCACCGGCGAGGTCATGAGCATCGGCAACAGCTTCGAGGCTGCCATGATGAAGGCCGTCTCTTCCATCGAGCTGGGTATGGACACCCTGACCCACAAGCCCTTCGAGGAGCTGAGCGACGACGAGATCGTGGACCACATGCATGTGCAGGATGCCGAGCGCGTCTTCTGCGTCTATGAGGCCCTCAAGCGCGGCATCGACCACGAGACCATTTACAAGATCACCAAGATCGACGGCACGGAGCTGGACGTCTACACACCGCTCAACTACCCCGATCCCGCCGAGATCGAGACGGCGATGGAGCCGTTTGCCAAGGTCAGCGTCCTCACGCCGCCGGAGTATGTCGGCGCGATCATGGAGCTGTGCCAGGAGCGCAGAGGAACCTACAAGGATACCAAGTATCTGGACACCGACCGTGTGGAGCTGCACTACGAGCTGCCGCTCAACGAAATTGTCTATGACTTTTTTGATGCGCTCAAATCCCGCACAAAGGGCTATGCCTCCTTTGACTACGAGATGTCGGGCTATCTGGTCTCCAAGCTGGTCAAGCTGGATATCATGATCAGCGGCGATGTGGTCGATGCGCTGTCCTTCATCGTTCATGCCGACCGTGCCTACTCCCGCGGACGCAAGATGGCAGAGAAGCTCAAGGAGAACATCCCGCGGCAGATGTTTGAGGTGCCGATTCAGGCGGCAATCGGCGGAAAGATCATCGCGCGAGAGACGGTCAAGGCCTTCCGCAAGGACGTTCTTGCCAAGTGCTACGGCGGCGATATTTCCCGTAAGCGCAAGCTGCTGGAAAAACAGAAGGAAGGCAAAAAGCGCATGCGCACGTTCGGCACGGTGTCCGTGCCGTCGGAGGCGTTCATGGCGGTCCTGAAACTGGACGAGGAATAAGATATGGCTTTGAAATTCCCACAGCTCCATGTGGTGGAAAACAACAAAAAAAGTCTCGGCATCTATGTCCACATTCCGTTTTGCCGGAGCAAGTGCGAATACTGCGACTTCTATTCGCTGCCCGGCGCGCGGGACAAGGACAGGATGGACGAATATACCGCGGCGCTCGTCGCGCACATCCGTGAGGCGGCGACCGGCGCGAACGGCTATGAGGTGGACACGGTCTACTTCGGCGGCGGCACGCCGAGCTATCTCGGCCCCGACCGCCTGTGCCGCCTTCTGGACGCGGTTTTTCAAAGCTACCGCGTCGCCCCCGGCGCGGAGATCACGCTCGAGGCCAACCCCGACAGCGCGCAGGATATTTCCGCCCTGCGGCAGCTGCACGATGCAGGCTTTGACCGCCTTTCGCTCGGGATGCAGTCCGCGGACGACGCGGAGCTGCGGCGCATCGGGCGCGTCCACACGCACGCGCAGACCGTCCGCGCGGTGGAGAACGCCCGCGCCGCGGGCTTTGACAATTTGAGCCTCGACCTCATCTACGGCCTGCCCGGGCAGACGATGACGCGCTGGCAGGCAAACCTTGACGCCGCGCTCGCGCTCGCGCCCGAGCATCTTTCCTGCTACGGGCTGAAGGTCGAGGAGGGCACGCCGCTCTTTGCGCAGCGCGAGCGCTTCACGCTGCCGGACGACGACGCGCAGGCGGATATGTACCTCTCCGCAGTCGGGCTTCTCGCGCGGCAGGGCTATGAGCAATATGAGATCTCCAACTTCTGCCGCCCGGGACGGGCGTCCCGCCACAACAGCCGCTACTGGACGCTCGCGGAATACCTCGGCTTCGGCCCCGGCGCGCACAGCGACTTCGGCGGCGAGCGCTTTGCGCTCGCGCGCGATCTCGACGCCTACCTTGCGGGACACACCGTCTATTCCGAGCGCTCCGCGCCCTCGGCGCGTGAGCGGGAGACCGAGCGCGTCATGCTCGCGCTCCGCACGACCCGCGGCGTCGCCGCGGATACACTGCCGGAAGCCGCGCGGCGCATTCTCCGGAATTGTGAAGCCCACGGCCTCGCCCATCTTTCCGGCGGCTTTTATGCCCTCACGCCCCGCGGCTTTCTGGTCTCCAACGCCATCCTTGTCGATCTTTTGGAAACAATGGAGCTTTGACGGAACTTTTTTCCGCCTTTCTTCGTCTTTACTTTTAAGGGCCGTCATGGTATAGTAACGTTATGTCAACTTTTGCTGTGCAAAAGCATAGCAAAAACAGGTATGTGCCGTATTTCAAAAGGAGATCATTATGAAAGCACTGTCCCGCAAATGCACCGCCTTTCTCTTATCCCTCACCCTGCTGCTGACGCTCGCGCCGACGGCGCTCGCCTCCGAGGCGCTGGGCGACGACCTTGACCTGCGCTCGACAACGCTCAACCGCGGCGCCGAGCTCGGCGAGGGCACGTTCTGGAGCAACACCTTCTCCGACCTGCGGCAGGAAAACTACGTCGTCTACACGCCGAACACGAGCGTGACGCCCATCGTCACCTACGGCGATTACACCACCGCGACGAGCACCGTCTCCGCCGCCGCCAAGCGGCTGGAGGAGCAGGGCCTGCGTGTGGTCGCGGGCATCAACGGCGACTACTACGATACGCTCAACGGCGCGCCGCTCGGCACGGTGATGACCGATGGCGTGCTGCGCGTCGCCTCCGCGAGCAACTATGCCGTCGGCTTCCGCGCGGACGGCACAGCCATCCTCGGCGCTCCGGCGCTGGCGATGCAGGTCGAGAGCGCCAACACGTCCTTTTCCATTGCCGCCGTCAATCAGGTGCGCTACTCCTACGGCGGCATCTACCTCTACACCTACGATTTCAACGCCCGCCGCTCCACCGGCACCAACGCCGCGGGCTATGACGTGGTCTGCTCGGCGGTCGACGGCCGCCTGAGCATCGGCGAAACGCTGACGCTCACCGTGGACGAGATCCTGCCCGAGGCCACCGACACCGCCGTGCCCGAGGGCAAATACGTCCTGACGGCGAACCTCCTCTCCGGCGAGGAGAACCTTGCTCTGCTGCGCGCGCTTGCGGTCGGCGACACGCTGACCGTCACCGTCCGCGCGGCGGACGAGGGCTGGAACGACGTGGACTACATGATCGGCGCGCTCTATCAGCTCGTGGAGAACGGCGAGGTCTGCAAGGGGCTTGAGGCCGGCGCCGCGCCGCGCACCGCCATCGGTCAAAAGGCCGACGGCAGCCTTGTGCTCTACACCATTGACGGCCGCCGGAAGGGCTACTCCATCGGCGCGAGCCTGACACAGGTCGCGCAGCGCATGATCGAGCTCGGCTGCGTGACCGCGCTGAGCCTGGACGGCGGCGGCTCGACGACTCTGTGCGTCACGCTGCCGGAGGACGGCAATGCCGGCGTCTACAACACCCCCTCCGAGGGCAGCCTGCGCGCCGTGACGAACCACATCTTCCTCGTTGCGTCGAATGAGCCGAGCGGCACGCTCGACCACATCGCGCTGCGCACGGAAAGCGACCGCGTGCTCGCGGGCGCGCAGGTCCTGCTCCGCGCCGCCGCCATCGACACGAACTACATCCCCATGGATAAGGAGGTCTCCATCGCAAGCGACCGCGGCAGCGTGCGGACCGACGAGCTGGGCAATACGGTCCTGACCGCGCCGAAAACCGCCGGCACCGTGACCGTCGGCGCAAAGGTCGGCGGCAAGTACACCACCGCCGAGATCCGCGTGATCGAAACGCCGGACGAGATCCGCCTCGGCAAAAGCGGCACGCTCACCGAGCTGCGCGTCTCCCCCGGCGCGAGCGTCGAGCTGACCGCGCAGGCCTATCAAAACCACCTCTCCCTGCTCGCGCAGAACTCCTGCTTCACCTGGACCACCGAGGGCGGCGTCGGCACGGTTGATGAAAACGGCGTCTTTACCGCCGCCGGCCATGCCGCCTACGGCAGCCTGACCGTCCGCGCGGGCGAGACCACGCGCACCATCCCCGTTTACGTCACCTCCGATCCTCTGGTCCTACTCGACGGCTTCGAGGGCGAGCAGACCGTCCTTACCCAAAATACCGACAAGAGCTTCGTCCGCTTCGGCTCCGCCTCCGCACGCTGGGACTATCGCGCCGAGAACGTCCCCGAGAACGCGGAGGAGCTCCTTCTGAGCGTGGAGCGGACCTACGCCGTCCCCTCCGGCTATGACCGCGTGACGCTCTGGGTCTACGGCGATGGACAGCGCGAGACGCTCGCCCTCACGACCGATGCGGGCGAAACGAACGCTGCCGTGATCGACTTCACCGGCTGGCAGCAGCTCACCTTTACCCTCCCCGACAAAGCCGCGAGCATCACCGGCTTCGCCCTGCGCCTGCCGTCGGCTCTGAGCGGCACGCTGTACCTCGATCAGCTCGTCGCGGCCCGCGAGGGCATGAGCGATACCGCCGCGCCGGAGATCTCCGTCTCCCTCTCCGAGGACGGCACGGCCCTGACCGGCAAGGTCTTTGACGCCGTGGACGGCGGCTCGCTCGCCACGCTGCGCGTAACGCTCGACGGCAAAGCGCTCAGCTTCACCTACGACCACCAGACCGGCGCGCTCCACGCCGCGCTGCCTGCCGCGGACGGCAAGGCGCACCGCATCGCCGTCATCGCCGGCGACGCGAGCGGCAGCCTCGCCCGCACCGGCATAAGCATCACCCCGTCGGAGCTGTCCGCCGCCTTCCCCGATACGGACGGCCACTGGGCCAACGCCGCCGTGAGCTTCCTGAAGGCGAGCGGCGTCACCACCGGCGACGATCTTGGGAACTTCAATCCCGACAGCCCCATCACCCGTCAGGAATTTGCCGTGCTGCTCTGCCGCTGGCTCGCGCCCGCGCAGGACACCTCCTCCGTTGAGCTGCCCTTCGCCGACAACGGCAGCATCGCCGACTGGGCGAAGGACGGCGTGCGCGCCATGTATGCCCTCGGCGTAACGAAGGGCAGCTACGACGGCTACGGCCGGCTCTGCTTCCTCCCCACCGCGACCATCAGCCGTCAGGAGGCGCTGACGATGCTCGGCCGTCTCCTTGAGCTGGGCTACGCCGCGCCGGAGTGGAGCTTCACCGACAGCGACGCCATCGCGGACTGGGCGCGCGGGCACATCAATACGCTCTGCGCGATCGGCGCGCTCTCCGGCTACGCCGACGGCGGTATCCACCCCACTGAGCCCATCACCCGCGCACAGGTCGCCGCGTTGCTGTTCAGCATGACGTAAAAAACGCAAGCAGCTCTTGCCGAGCCATCGGCAAGAGCTGTCTGCGTGATTGTGTGGAGGGACTCTCGTCCCCTGGTATAGAAACCGCCTTCGGGCGGTTTTTATCATTTTTTACTCATTCTCGAGCATCCGGTAGCCCACGCCGATCTCGGTGAATATGTACTCGGGCGCGGCGGGATTCTTCTCGATCTTGCGGCGGATGTTCGCCATGTTGACGCGCAGGATCTGATTGTCCGCCTTGGCCTTGGGGCCCCAGATCTCGCGGATGAGGAAATCGTAGGTCAGCACCTTACCGGCGTATTTGCCCAGCAGCGCCACGATCTTGAACTCGTTGAGCGTGAGGTGAACGTCCTCCCCGCGCATGAGGACATGGTGCTTGTCGTAGTCGATGGTCAGGTCGCGGACCGTATACTTGCCGGACTGCGCGATAGAGTCATTGTCAAGGCCCGTGCGCGTATGGCGGATGGCCGTGCGGATGCGGGCAAGCAGTTCACTCGTCCCGAAGGGCTTTTCGATGTAATCGTCCGCGCCGAGATCGAGCGCCGCGACCTTGTCGCCCTCGTGCGTGCGCGCGGAGACCACGATGACCGGCACACTCGACCAGGCCCGCACCTGCTTGAGCACCTCCATGCCGTCCATGTCGGGAAGGCCGAGGTCAAGGATGATCAGGTCGGGACAATGCGACGAGATCATCGACAGCGCCTCCTTCGCGCTGCCCGCCATAAGCGTGTCGAAGCCGTTGGCGGCCAGAATGGTGGACATGAAATTCTTGATGTTCTGCTCGTCCTCGACGATCAATACCTTATCCCTGATCTTCATCCTCTTTTTCCTCCTTGAGCGGCAGGTAGAAGCGGAACTGTGCGCCGCCCTCCGGCCTGTTTTCTGCGGTGATCCTGCCGCCGTGCGCCTTGACGATCGTCTGGCAGACGGAAAGACCGATGCCCATGTTTTTCTTCATATCAAAGCCGCCGCTCTTCTCGCCGGAAAGCGAGCCGTCGAAGAGCGTCGCAAGTCTTTCGCGCGGAATGCCGAGCCCGTTGTCGCTGACCGTGAAGCAGGCCTCGTCGCCGATGTGCTCCACGCTCAGCCGCAGCTCCGTGGTGCTCTCGCCGTGCAGCACTGCATTTTCCATCAGGTTGAGCAGCACCTGCTGGATGAGCGTCGCGTCCATCGGGACGAGCACGACCTCCTGCGGCACCTCGACTGCGATGCGGATGTTGCTTTTGAAGCGCTTTTCGAATTTGTGGACCGAGGCCGCGAGGATCTCCTCCGCCGCCTCATATTCCTTGCTGATGGCCGTCTGCTCGCCTGAGATGCGGGTAATGGAGAGCAGATTCTCCACCATGCGGATGAGCCACTGGGCGTCCTCGTTGACGTCGCGCAGCAGCTCTCTTTGCTGCTCGGTCGAGAGCGTGTCTCCGTTTTCCAAAATGGCGGAGGTATTGCCCACGATGCTCGTGAGCGGCGTGCGGATATCGTGCGACATCGCGCGCAGCAGGTTCGCGCGCATCGTCTCGCGCTCGGCCTCCGTGCGCAGCCGCTCCTGCTTTTTGATCTTGGTGTTCATCGCGCTGATGATGAGCGACACCGCCAGCATCGTCAGAAAGGTCAGCGGATAGCCGGTGAGCCTGAAGTTGAACGCCCAGAATGGATAGGTGAACACGAAGTTCACGCAGATCACGCCGAAAAGCGAGCTGAAAACGCCCCAGAAATAGCCCTCCGTAAAGCGGGAGATGATCACCACCGCCAGCACGAAGATCAGCAGCGTGAAGCTGCCGTTCTCGTCGATACTGCGCAGCACAAAGCAGATCGCCGCGGCGATACCGAGCAGCAGCGCGGTGAATATCGCGTCACGCAGGTGGATCGGTATGCTTCTCCACATTTTTTCGGTCCATTGTCCGATCCGGCTCAGCAGGTCCTTCATAGCAAGCTCCCCTCCGGTCACCCTCTATGATGACCATTGTATCATATCTCTTGCTAATTATCTGCTAAGCTTTCCGTTTTTGCAAGCCATTTCTGTTCAATTTCCGTCCGTTTTTGCCGCACCGGCGAATGGAAAAGCATCAGGGGCGGCGCGCTGCGCCGCCCCTGATGCTTAAAGGGAGAAGTGAGAATCTATGTCGGAGTTATGTAAGGGTGTGTCCTTCCGCTCAGATCCTGCGGATGTCGATCGAGCTCACGCGGGCCAGATCGAAGCCGGGCTCCTGCTGCAGCGCCGCGAGAATGGCGATCCTGACCTCGGCGGTCAGGCCGTCCGCAGGAACAGCAGGCGCGGCGGGGGCCGGCACCGCCTTGGGCGGCTCGGGCTTTTCGAGCTTCTGCATGACCTTGCCCATCAGCATGGTCAGGAAGATGATGCAGATGAGGCCCACGAAGGTGGTGCCCATACCCATCAGACACACAAACAGATTAGAAACTTCATTCATTGGGAAACACGCTCCTCTTTTCTCTTGGTGTTCCCATTATAAGGTTGCAAGTTTTCCTGCACAAGGGCTTTGCCGCTCTCTTCACGCCGCCTTTACGCTATAAACTTTTCTCTTAACGCGCGGTTAACCGTCCCGCTCCTCCGTCACCTCCACCACATACACAGTGCCGTCCGCGACGCGGAAGCGCACCTCAAGCCCGGCAAACGCCATGCCGTAAACGCGCTGCGGATCGCTCTGGTAGTGCGGCCGCGGGTCCTGCGCGAGAACGCCTGTGAGGGCATCGCGCTTGTCCTCCGGCACGCGCGATAGAAGCTCCGCCGGGAAGTCCACCGCCAGCGTCTTGCCGCGCTGCGGCGCAAAGCCGCCGCGCGCAGCGAAGCTGCATTTGTTTGAGATAAGGCGCGGCAGACCATCGGCATAGCCGATGGCGAGCACGCCCATGCGCGTGCGCCGCTTGGTCGTGAAACGCCGTCCATAGCTTACGCAGGTGTCCGGCTCATAGAGCTTGATGGTGCTGACGGTCGTGACAAGGCGCATACACGGACGCAGACCGAGGCGGCCTGTGCCGTCCCCGTAGCCGTAGAGCAGCAGGCCCGGGCGCACCATGTCAAGCATCATCTCCGGCCAGTAGGCCACGGCCCCGGTGTTGGCACAGTGACGCAAGGCAAACTTCCGCCCCAGCTTCTCCTCCGCCTTTTCAATGACCGATGTAAACAGATCGAACTGCTCCCGGGTGTATGCCCGGCTCTCCCGATCCTCCTCGTCGGACACGGCAAAGTGGGTAAAGATGCCCTCGGCGTCCAGCCCCGGCAGGCGGCAGGCCTCGCAAATGCCCTCCACGCCGCTTTCAAAATGCGCCCCGCTGACCAGGTATCCCAGGCGGGACATCCCCGTGTCCACCTTGATATGCACCTTCAGCGTGCCGCCGCAGCGGACAGCTTCTTCGCTATACTCCAGTGCCTTAGCCTTGCAGGTAACGGCCTGGGTGATGTGGTTTTCAATGAGCTTTTCCACCTGCTCCTTGGGGGTGTGGCCCAGGATCAGCACCGGCATGGAGACGCCGTTGGCCCGCAGCTCCATGGCCTCGTCGATGCTGGACACCGCCAGATAATCCGCCCCCAGGTCCTGGAGGGTCCGGGCCACCTGCACGGCCCCGTGTCCGTAGGCGTCGGCCTTTACCACGCCCAGAAAGCGCACGTCCGGCCCGATATGCCGCCGCAGGCGGCGATAGTTGTGGGCCAGTGCGTCCAGGTCGATCTCCGCCCAGGTCCTCCGCAGTGTAGATTCCATACCGTCGCCTCTTTCATGTACTTTCTTCCGTATCTTCTTCCGTCTGGCAGGTAAATTGCGTAAATGTCACCGTCAGCAGCACCTTACCCTCCCGGCTCAGCTCCGCCGCGTAGGGCGCAAAGCTCTCCGGCTGCACCCAGAGGGTACAGGCGTAGGTCTCTCCCGCCCCGTCCGTTGCCTCGCAGGTGAGAAGCAGGTACTCCAGTCCGCCGATCTTATCCGTCCCCTCCCGGGTCACGAACCCCTGTCCCGCCGCATACAGAGCGAGCTGCACGGCGTTGGCGGCGGAGAGATTTCCTCCGTCCCCGGCAGCCCACACGCTGCCGTCGTAGAGCAGCTGCAGCTCCTCCGCCGTAACGGTGGCACTGAGGCCCCGAAGCGTCTCCGGCTCCAGAATGGTGGTGGTCGTTCCCCGCTGCCGGTCATAGGCCGCCGACACGGTAAAGGTGCGGTCGTCCGTGTCCAGGTGTACCACGATCTGCGCCTCCGCCTGCGCCGTGCGGATGGAGGCATAATAGTCCTGCACCGCCTCCCGCTTAGAATGGCCGCAGCCGGACAGCAGCAGGCACAGGGGTAAAAGTAATAGCAAATATTTTTTCACGGTCTCGCCCTCCCGAATGATTTGAAAGGCTCTCCGCATCCCAAAGCGCTGTCATTGCGCAACCAGTGCGCACACCGAATGACATTCTTTCTATATTTATTTATAAATTTTTCATGGCATAGGGTATCTGCTCCAGCAGGTCCGTGGGGGTCATGCCCCGCTCGCCTTTGTCCGCCGCCGCCCGGTCTCCGGCCCGGCCATGGAGCCACACCGCCGCGCAGCAGGCGTCGAAGGTCCCGCAGCCCTGAGCCAGCAGAGATACGATCATCCCCGCCAGCACATCGCCGCTGCCGCCCTTGGCCATGCCGCTGTTGCCGGTCTCGTTCACGGCCAGCCGTCCCTCCGGGTCCGCCACCAGGGTGCGGTGTCCCTTCAGCACCAAGTATACGCCGTATTTTCGGGAAAATGCCGCCGCAGCCGCTTCCCGTCCCCGGGAGAGGTCGCCCCCCAGCCGGAGAAACTCCCCCTCATGGGGTGTCAGCACCGTGGGCGCAGTCCTCCTTTGCAGCTGCTCCGGGCAGCCATCCAGGGCATTCAGCCCGTCGGCGTCCAGCACCAGGGGCCTGTCTATATCCAGTAGCTTCCGCACCAGGGCATCTGTCTGCCGGTCCCGGCCCAGGCCGCAGCCAATGAGCACCGCGTCGCAGGAGGCCGCCCGCTGCCGGATGGGCTCCTCCGCCAGCAGAGAGAGCCTGCCCTCCGCCGTCTCCGGCAGAGGAAAGGGCATGGCCTCCTCGCTCTTCACCGCCACCACAGGCCACGCCTGCTCCGGCACCGCCAGAAACACCAGGCCCGCCCCGGTACGCACCGCCGCCCGGCTGGCAAAGACAGGCGCCCCGGTATAACCCACGCTGCCGCACACGCACAAAAGCTTTCCGAAATCGCCCTTGTGTCCCGCCGGGTCCCGCCGGGGCAGAATGCTGCGCACCCGGGATGCCGTAATGGTCTCCATACCCCTCGCCTCCCTTCAGGCTAAAATACTTGGTCATAGTATAGCACTTTTTTCTCCCATAGGCGATATTTTTTCGTCGATGTACCGAGAAATTTTCCTTGAAATGCGGAAAAAAATATGGTATAAATGTACATATTAGAATCTGAAAAGCGTCGAATGGGAAAATCCGCACCTTCCCGGCTTCCAAGAGAGGGCCAGTCACCGGCTGCAAGCTGGCCCGTAGCCGTCTGCGGTGTTCGCCCGGGAGCTGCCG
>OIWU01003222.1_pt1 | contig 12816 bp, 14 predicted proteins | sample 1587711 | NCBI WGS metagenome assembly OIWU01 (sample SAMEA3888909, study PRJEB22519) | human gut metagenome | biome: human gut; feature: human-associated habitat; material: faeces | place: Denmark | collected 2010 | reverse complement strand
CCGTTTATTTACGAGACGCTGCGTTCAAGGGGATTGCCGCGCGAACTGGCGTATGTCGCGTTTATCGAGAGCGGATACAACCCGATGGCGACTTCGAGCAGCGGGGCCGCGGGCATGTGGCAATTTATTTCGAGTACGGGCAAGCATTACGGCATGGAGCAGGACTGGTGGATGGATGAGCGCCGCGATCCGTACCAGTCCACGCGGGCGGCGGCGGATTATCTCGACAAGCTTTATAAGATGTTCAACGACTGGCATCTGGCGGTTACGGCCTACAACGCGGGGGAAGGAAAGATCCAGCGCGGGCTCGCCGCTACCGGCGCCAAGACGTTCTTTGAGTTGCGCCGCAGGAACGAGCAGATTTACAGTGTCCGGGATCGCCTGTCCGATGAGAACAAGCAGTATCTCCCCAAGTTTTTGGCTGTCTGCAAAATAGTGCGCAATTTGGATAAATTAGGGTTTTCCTGCGCGACGTTCGCAAGTTCGTCGCAGATTGCGGAAGTCAGGGCCAAACCGGGGACGGACCTCATGCTGTTCTCCAAGAGCATCGGCATGAGCTGGGAGGAGTTTTCGGCGCACAACCCGGCGTATCAGCGCTATGTGAGCCACCCCTCGCGCTCTACCAAGATTTATGTGCCCCGCGCGATGGCTGGCAAGGCGCAGGCCCTGCTTTTCAAGCTGCCTCCGGCAAACAGCGGCAAGAGCTATGCCGGGCTGCGGGATTATAAGATTTCGCGTGGCGACACGATGGCGAGCATATCCCGGAAGACCGGCGTTCCGGTGGCGGAACTCCGGCGTATCAATCAGGTCAGCGAACCTTTGCGTGCTGGCCGTGTGTTGAAGATCCCCGGAACCAACCGGACGGGCGTCGATCCTCGCGCGTTGGCATCCGTGCGGGGAGTTCCGTCGGCAAAGGGGACGTCCGTTGCGTCCGCCGGGCGTCAAGTGACCCCTTCGCGCACGGTTTCCGCTTCCGCGCCGGTGCGTGAGAAAGTCGTATCAACCGCTTCCGCCGCATCGCACGAAGTGAAGCAGGGGGATACCATGTACTCCATTGCGAAGCGGTACGGCGTGACGCAGGAAGCGATCCTCGCCGCAAACGGCATGAAAAATCATAATATTAGCCTTGGCCAGCAGTTGCGGATTCCCGGCAAGGGAGCGGCGGTGGCGTCTCAGTCCACTAAAAAGGCTCCCGTAGCCTCTTCGGTTCGCCCTGTGGTTGCCTCTGTTTCCAGCGTTCCCGTTTCCCGCCCCGTGGCCGAGGCTAAGGCCACGAATAAGATCGTCCAGTATACGGTTCAAAATGGTGATACCCTCTGGGCCATTGCCCGCAAGTTCAACGTCTCTCCGGTTGAATTGCTTTCGCTGAACAACATGAGCCGGAATACGGCCCTGCGCCCCGGCGACACGGTCCGCGTGGCGGTCAACTAGACAGGTGCGTGCCGTAAGATCCTTTGCCTGCTTCGGTCAAAGCGTGCCGCGGTTTTTCCGGGCATGGCGCGGCGTCATCGCGCTGGCCGTCCTGCTGATCGGAGCGGGGTTGGCCTTGCGCTGGCTGGCGCCTCAGGCTGAAACCGTCACGCGCTGGATAGATGTCTATATGCCGAGCGGTTACATGGGGGGCTTTCTCTATGTCTGCTCGGTGGCGGTGCTGATTTGCCTCGCCGTCCCCCGCCAGCTGCTGAGTTTCGCCGGGGGGTATGCATTCGGCCCGTTGTTCGGAGCCGTGTTCGCAACGCTCGGCGTGACGCTTGGCTGTGTGCTGGCATTCGGCATGTCCCGGTACTGCGGGCGTTCCTTCGTTGAACGGAGGTACGGGGGCAAGGCTGCCGCATTCAATCGTTATGCGGTCCAGCGCCCCTTCATTCTTGCCATCCTGATCCGCCTGTTTCCGTCCGGGAATAACTTGGTGTTCAGTCTGCTTGCCGGGGTCAGCCGCATCCCGGCATGGCCTTTTTTTCTGGGGTCGTGCCTCGGGTATATCCCTCAAAATCTGCTGTTCGCCATGATCGGAAGCGGGATGCGCGTAGATGAAGGATGGAGGATCGGGCTCAGCGCGTTATTGTTTGCCGCCTCCTGTGCTCTGGGATGGTGGCTTTACAAGCGCTATGCCGCCGCGTACCCGATGGGGGCACGGAACGAACATTGAGCGTCTTGCAATGAAAAGGAAATGATATGAAAGGATTGGAACTTTCGAGGGCCTATTGGGAAAAGTGCGCGCTGCCGCTGTTCCGGCGGGAACTGCCCGCGTTTTTGGAACGCGCCGCTGTCGGCCTTGTCGGAGAAGGCTCCGAATGCTTTGGTTTTGATGATGAAATCTCCCAAGACCATGATTGGGGGCCGGGATTTTGTCTATGGTTGCCTGAAGGCGAGTGGGCGGAATGGCAGGACGCCGTGGAAGCCTTGCTTGCCCGCTTGCCCGATACGTATGAGGGGTTCCCTGCTCGTATGGCGCCCGCCAAGCGTATGGGACGGGTCGGGCCTTTGTCCATTGAGGGCTTCTATGGCCGGTTCATCGGGATGCCGCAGCCTCCTCAGACGTGGAAACAGTGGCGGCTCGTGCCCGAGCAGTTCCTCGCGGTAAGCACGAACGGCGCTGTGTTCAGTGATCGGCTTGGGGCTTTCACGGCTTTCCGTGAAGCGCTGTTGGGCTTCTATCCGGAAGATGTCCGCCTCAAAAAGATTGCAGCCCGGTGCATGGGCATGGCGCAGGCCGGTCAATACAACTTGCTCCGGTCGTTGAAGCGGGGGGAGACGGCAACGGCCATGCTTGCCGCCGCGCGTTTTTCGGAACAGGCCGTTTCAATGACGTTGAATAAGCGGTACATGCCGTTTTACAAATGGGCGCACCGCGGCGTTGAACAGTTGCCGATCCTCGGCAGGGAAACGGCTGCGTGCGTAACGGCATTGGCCGGGCTGGATTGGCGTCTTGGCCCCCGTGTCGAGGCGGTAGCCGGGGATATTGTGGAATCGTTGTGCCGTGATGTGGCTGGGCGGCTGCGCTCGGACGGTTTGTCCGATGCCGACGGCGATTGGCTGGTGGAACATGGGCCGTCCGTTCAGGCACGCATCGAAACGCCGGAACTGCAGAGGATGTCCGTTATGCTGGAATAGCTTTCCCAGCGGATCGCATGAAAGGAAGGGGCCCAACGGCCCCTTTTATCATCATTGCGCTGCGGATTGTTTCACTGCGTTGCGGCACAGGTTCAGGTTGTTGCGGCAGGTAACGGCCTCCGGGCTGTCGGAAAGCCCGAGGCTCTCATAGCAGGAGAGCGCTTCCTCAAGCGTCTGGGCGGCTTTCTCCCACTGCGCATCCCCGGCCAGCGCCGCGCCGCAGTTGCCGAGCGAGAAGGCCGTTTCCGGATGGATGCCCAGGATTTCTTTACGGATGGACACGGCTTCCTGATGGTACAGGACTCCCTGACGGGTTTCGCCCCGCTCCTCGCAAATGCGGCCGAGATTGTTCAGGCAGGTGGAAACGCCGAAACAGCGGCGGCCTTCCTTGGCTTCCCACAGATGCAACGCCATTTTCAGGTTCGCTTCGGCGGCGTCATATTTTTTGGCGGTGTACTGATGGGAGGAAAGGTTCAGCAGTGCGTCGGCGATGCGCAGATCGTCGGCGGGCAGGTTTTGCTTAAGAATGTCGAGCGCCCGTTCGCCGAGCGTTGCGGCCTCTTCACATTCTCCCCGCTCAGAACGGAGCCGGGCAAGGTTTTGCAGCCCGCCCGCCACATGGATGTGGTTCGGCCCGAACAATTCCTCAAGAAAGCGCAGTGATTCGCGGAAGAACGTTTCGGCCTCTTCCAGCCGTCCTTGAATGTGCAGACAACGCCCGAGGCCGTCCAGAACCAGAACCCGGCCTCCTGCGGGCAGATCGGGTTTCAGCAGATCCCGGTAGATTTTTTCCGCGGCAAGAGCCTTGCCTTCCGCAAAAAACATCCGGGCCTCATTCAAGCGTCGCTGAAAATGTTCGTCAAGCTGCATAGGACTCTCCCTCTGGAATGAATGCCGAAGAGGCGGCGCGTGTGCCGCCCGACCGGGACAGTCGCCCCTGCCCGCGGGTGCGGGCAGGATCGGACAATGGAGAGTGTAGGTCATTTCGCCTCAAAAGGCTACCGAGGGCTTAACTGGAAGTGCCGCTTTCCAGAATGGAAACGATGGAGAACAGGGTGAAGCAGATCCCGCCAAGGCCGACCATGACCCGGGCCGGGACCATGTAGGCGGGGTTGATCGTCGCCGCCTCGAAGAGGAAGGCCGCGATGAACAGGCAGGTCAGAGCCGTCAGCACCGGGATGAGGGGAATGCGCTTGGCGAGGGGATAGGGATGCCGCCACACCAGCGCCAACAAGAGGACCTTGCTCAGGATGCTGTAGCAGACGATGCCGAGGCCGATAAGGACGAATCCGGGGGCGATGGTGACCGGGCCGTACTGGAAAATCAGCAGGTAAAGACCCCAAAGGATGTCGATGGTGCCCATGACGATGACCAGCCACGGCCAGAAGCGGCGATCCGCTTCGGAGTAGGTATTTTGGATCTGGCGCACGACGCTGGCGACGAGGGCGACGAGGCTTGCGCAGACCAGCCCTATGCCCGCCAAAACGTGTCCTGCCACAACGTTCGGCGTTTCGTCGGATCTGACGATATCGATTCCCCAGACGATGCCGATCAGAGCGCAGATGATGGGGATGGCGAACAAAAGGGCGACCATGCCGCCGCTGAACGCTTGATCGGGGTGGTGTCCGGGCCCGGCCTTGGAGTTGCTCGGGATGAGAATGAACTTGGTGGAGGATAAGGCTACGGTGGACACGCAGCATGTGATCAGCCCAAGGCCGAAGACGACATGCCCGGCGACGAAATGTTCGGCCCCTGTGCCGGAACGGACGAAGATCAAGCCTCCGATGATGCCGATGGCCGCGGCCACATACCCGATAAGGGGCAGGGCGACCTTGAAGGCCGCGCTGTAGGTATGGATGAGCTGGCGGATGATGGTCGCTGCCGTTGTAAACAGCGCCACGCAGATGATGCTCAGGAAGAGCACGACATGCCCGGCGACGTACGTGTTGGCGTCGCTGCCCATATCCCAGATGTACCAGCCATAGCCAAGGCAGATGGCGCCCATGGCCAGAGGGATGATCCTGAAGAGAACGCTGATCCAGTAATTCATGGCTTGCTCCTTTGCGGGTGGAATGTATGAACAGAGCCAAGCACACAGGATTTATGAATACCATTATAAATTAAATGGCTTAGATGTATTAAAACCGGGGTTCCATAACGTTGGCTCCCGGTGTTTCCGTTCGGAATATCAGCTTTTCAGTTTAAGGGGGCTGGTCATTTCGGCGTTCCCACGGTAGAGCTGTGTCCCATGATGCGCTTTATCCAAAATCACGTTTCGTTGTCCGTACGGGCAGGGCTGGCGCTCTTCGGTGCCGTGCTCCTTTGGAGCAGTTCTTTTATAGCGCTCAAGATCGCGGTATCGGCGTTTGATCCGATGGTCATGGTCTTTGGCCGCATGTTGAGCTCCCTGGTGGCGCTGATGCTTTTGCGGGTGACCGTCTGGCGGCGTGCCGAAGCCCCTATGCTGCTGGACAGGCGGGTGACGCGCCGGGAGTGGAAGTACATTGTGCTGCTGGCGCTGTGCGCCGCCGCCTGCGCGGCGGCTCTGCTCATCGCGGCAGGCGAACCGCTGGCCGCGCTGCTTCGCACGCTCGCGGACAAAACGGGCCTTTCGGGCGCGGTGTTCACGCCGCTTTGGAAGGTGCTCGCCATTGCGCTGACGGTGCGCGTGGGCGGCGCCTTCTGCCGCGACGCCGCGCAGGGCGCGCTTGCCTCCGTGCTCGAGACCGCCGGCGCGGTCTGTGCGCTGACCGCAGCCGCTCCGCTGCTGCTCGCCGTGGCGGAGCTGGTGGAGGGCTGGCTGTGAGAAGGACGGCATTTCTTCTGCTCACGCTCGCGCTCCTGACCGTTCCGGTCTGCGCCGTGCAGCTTCCGGGCGAGCTTCTCGACGCGCTGCCGGAGGAAGCGGCGGCGCTGGCAGAGGGTGAAGGCATCACGGAGGGCGGCGTACGGCTCCTCGTGCAAAGCTTCTTCGACGCGCTGCGCGCGTCGCTGGACCGCTCGCTGCGCGGGGCGGTGCTGCTCGCGCTGACCGTCCTGCTCACGGGAGCCGCGGACGGCTTTGCGTCCTCGCTCGGCGAGAACGCCTCCCGCTTTGTACCGCTCGTCGGCGTGCTGTGCGTGACGACGCTCTCGGCGGGCGACCTTTCCTCGCTCATCGGACTGGGAACGGCGACCATGCAGGATCTCGCCGACCTCACCAAGCTCCTGCTGCCGACGATGGCGGCGGCGCTCGCGGGCTGCGGCGGCGTGTTCACGGCGAGCGCCTGGCAGGTCGGCACGCTCTTTGCCGCCGACGCGCTCACAACGCTCATCCACGAGCTGCTGCTCCCGCTGGTCTACTGCCACATCGCTCTTGCCTCGGCGGGCGCGGCGCTGCCGGAGAGCGGTCTGGACAAGCTCGCGGACGGACTCAAAAAGCTCATCTCCTGGCTGCTGTGCGGCGCGGTGACGGCCTTCACGCTCTATCTGTCGGTCAGCGGCGTGCTCACCGGAAGCGCGGACCGCGCGGCGGTCAAGGCGGCGCAGACGGCGGTCTCCGGCGCGGTGCCGGTGGTCGGGAGCATTCTCGCGGAGTCCGCCGAGATGGTGCTCAGCGCGGCCCATTCGCTGCGCGCGGCCATCGGGGCGGCCGGCGTGCTGGGCGTGCTGCTCGCCTGCCTCGCGCCGCTTGTGCGGCTGAGCGTGCAGTTTTTGCTCTACCGCGCGGCGGCCTTCGTCTCGGCGGTCAGCGGCGTCAAGCCGCTTGAGCGGCTGCTCGAGCAGCTCGGCGACGCCTTCGCCCTCGTCCTCGGCATGACGGCAGCCTGCGCGGCGCTGCTGCTCGCGGCGCTGCTCGTATCCATTTCCATGGTGGTGATGTGATGGCATTTTTACGGCAATGGCTCCTCGGCGTGGTGAGCTGCGCCTTTCTCGTGAGCCTTCTCGATCAGCTCACGCCCGAGGGAAGCGTGCGGAAGCTCGCGCGCTTTTCCGGCGGACTGGTGCTCATTCTCTGTATGCTGCGCCCGCTCGGGACGGCGGAGCCGAGGGAGCTGGCGCTCGACCTCGACGGTCTCTCCGCCGACCGCGCGGCATTGGAGGAGCAATACCGCGACGTGAGCGGGCAGTCGCTCGCGGCGGTCATAGCGGAGCGGACGGGCGCATATATTGAGGACAAAGCACACGCCCTCGGCACTGAGGTCACGGCGGAGGTCACGGTGCGCGAGGAGGACGGCGCATTCATTCCCGACCGCGCGGTGCTCTTCGGCGAGGAAAACGCGGAGCTCTCCGTGCTCCTGACGCAGGAGCTGGGGATCGCGCCGGAGAAGCAGGAATGGAGGGCGGAGAGATGAAGGATGCGCGGGCGGGGAAGTGGCTCGAGGGATTGAAAAAATACCGTCTCGCCGCGCTCGCGGCGCTTCTCGGCATCGTGCTGATGCTGCTGCCGGGAGGAAATGCGGAGGCCGAGCCAACAGCCGACAGTCCGGACGCAGAGGCGTTCGACCGCGGCGCGGTGCAGGAGGAGATGGAGAACATCCTGCGCGCCATCGACGGCGTGGGCGAGCTGCGGCTGATGCTCACCGTGGACTCCGGCACGAAGCGCGAGCTGGCGCAGGATACGACCGCCGAGCGCAGCGGGAGCGAGGACATGAAGCGCAAGAGCGAGACGGTCGTCGTCGGTACGGGCAGCGGCACGCAGGAGGTCGTGGTGACGAACCGCGTCTATCCGCGCTACGTCGGGGCGCTTGTAGTCTGCGAGGGCGGCGGCAGCGCGGGCGTGCGCCTTGCCGTGACGCAGGCGGTCAGCGCTCTGACGGCGCTGCCGAGCGACAAGATCACCGTATTACAGGGGAAACCATGAAAATCATTATTTTTGGGAGGAAGAACATGAAAAAGCTGTGGAAACGGAACATGGTGGCGGGAGCGGTCTTACTGCTCGTGTGCGGGGCGATCTTTCTGAACGGACGCTACGCGCAGCAGGTAGAGGAGACCGACAAGATCCTCGGGCAGGCCACGCTGGTGGACGGCACGGAGGGCGACGCAGAGGAGGTCTCCGGCGAAGCGCTGCCGGGCGACTACTTTGCGACCGCGCGGCTCACGCGCCAGCAGGCCCGCGACAGCGCGCTGAGCCTTCTGCAGGAGGCAAGCGGCGCGGCGGAGGTCGATGAGGCGGCCGCAGCCGAGGCTGCGCAGAGCATCCAGACGCTCGCGGCCTACACGCTCGCCGAAGCGCAGATCGAAAACATGATCACCGCCAAGGGCTACACGGACTGCGTGGTCTTCATGGCCGACGACGGCGTGAGCGTGGTGGTCTCGGCGGGCGAGGACGGACTTCAGACCGAGGACATCGCGAAGATCACTGACATCGTCAAGCAGGAGACCGAGCTGACCGCCGACTGCATCAAAATATTAGAAGTAAATTAGCTGTTGTAATTTGCGGCAAAAGATGGTAGAATACTAATAATTGAGCATAGCGTATGCTGAGTATCACTACCGTACAGCAAGGAGAGACAGCAATGGGCGAAAACCGCGAATATCTGACGCAGTCCGCGAGCGACGGCAGCATCAACATTTCCGAGGATGTTATGGTCGCGATCGCGTCCGAGGCCATCGGCGAGATCGAGGGCGTCGGCGCCATGATGACCACCATGACCGAGCAGCTCACCGAGCAGTTCATAGGCAAGAAGCCCGCACGCGGCATCCGCATGGACATTCAGGACGGCGAGATCACGCTGGACGTTTACCTGACGGTGAAATACGGCTTCGCCATTCCAGAGACCGCCGCCAAGGTGCAGGACGCCGTGATGAGCGCGGTCGAGACGATGACGGGCTTCTCCGTCCGGGCGGTCAACGTCCATGTGGGCGGCATCAGCTTCAACTAACAAGAAAGAGAAAAGGACGAAACGTCTATGGTTCGCAATACTGCAAGAGAGATTGCCGTGCATCTGGCGTATGAGCTGAGCTTCACCGACAAAACGGCGGAGGAGCTGGTCGCCGAGCGGCTGAGCCGCGACGGCTTTGCCGAGCTGGCAGGCGAGGATGAGCTTTACAGCGAAGCGCCCAACGCCAAGCAGGCGGAGTATATCCGCGCGCTCGTGTGCGGCGTGGCCGATCACGCGCCGGAGCTGGACGAATTCATCGCCAGGTACGCCAAGGGCTGGAGCTTTGACCGCATCCCGCTCGTGGCCTCCGCCATCATGCGCGTGGCGATGTACGAGATCCTCTATTTCCGCGACGTGCCGAACTCTGTCGCCATCAACGAGGCGGTGGAGATCGCCAAGAAGTACGAAACGCCCGAGACCGTGAAGTTCATCAACGGCATCCTCGGCTCGTTCGTGCGCGCGGAGATCAGCGCAGAATAAGCGAAGAAGCAGAGCACCGCGCACGGCGGCGCTCTGCTTTGTATATCCGGCATCTGCAAAGGAAAAACGCTTCACAGGAGAACGCATGGAACAGCAAATGATCTTCTCGGTCAGCGAGGCCAACAACTTCATCAAGGCTCTGCTCGACCGCGTGCCGCAGCTGCAGGAGATCTTCGTGCGCGGCGAGATCTCAAACTACAAGCTCTACCCCTCGGGCCACCACTACTTCACGCTCAAGGACGCCGAGGGCGCGATGCGCTGCGTGCTGTTCAAGGGAAACGCCCTGCGTCTGCGCTTCCGTCCCGAGAACGGCATGAAGGTCATCGTCCGCGCGCGTGTCAGCTCGTTTCCGCGCACGGGTGCGGTGCAGCTTTATATCTCGGAGATCATTCCGGACGGCGCAGGCGCGCTGAACGTCGCCTTCGAGCAGCTGAAGGCTAAGCTGCAGGCCGAGGGCCTGTTTGCCGAGGCACACAAAAAGCCGATCCCGGCCTGCCCATCCTCCATCGCGCTCGTGACCTCGCCGACCGGTGCGGCGGTGCGCGACATGATCCGCATCCTCGGGCGGCGCTGGCCGCTCGCGAAAGTCGTGCTCTACCCGGCGCAGGTGCAGGGACAGGGTGCGGCGGAGAGCATCGCGCGCGCTCTCGCGCTCGCGAACGCGATCGGTGAGGCGGATGTCATCCTGTGCGGCCGCGGCGGCGGCTCGATGGAGGATCTGTGGGCGTTCAACGAAGAGGTGACGGCGCGGGCGATCTATGCTTCGGAGATCCCGGTCATCTCGGCGGTCGGTCATGAGCCGGACGTCACGATCGCGGATTTTGTCGCCGACCTGCGCGCCCCCACGCCATCCGGCGCGGCAGAGCTCGCGGTTCCAGACCGCGCGGACTGGAAGGCGACGCTCGAAATGCTGGACGCGCGGCTGCGTGCGGCGGCGGGAAAGCAGACCGAAACGCGCAGAAGGCAGCTGCAAAGCCTGAGCGAGCGCCTGTCCGTGCGCACGCCCGTCCGCTATATCGCGGAAAAGCGGCTTGTGCTCGACACGCTGACCGAGCGCCTTCAGGGAACGGTCCCGGCGCGGCTTGCGCACGAAAGACAGCAGCTCCGGACGGCGCAGAACCGCCTGCTTGCGGCAGGCAGGGGAAATCTGCACCGCGCGAGACTGCGCTTCACGCAGACTGTCGCGTCGCTCGACGCGATGAGTCCGCTGCGCGTGCTGAGCCGCGGCTATGCGGTCGCGACAAAGGGCGCACGGGGCGCGGTCGTGACCGATGCGGCGGCGCTGAAGGAAGGGGATGCGCTGCACATCCGATTTGCAAAAGGCGCGGCAGACTGCCGCGTGATCCATACCGAGGAGGAACAATAAATGGCGGAAAAGACGTTTGAAAGCCAGATGGCGCGGCTCGAAGAGATCGTGCGTCTGCTGGAGCGCGGCGAAGCGCCGCTCGCGGAGAGCATGAAGCTGTTCGAGGAGGGCACAAAGCTGTCCGCCGCCCTCGGAAAGCTGCTCGACAAGGCGGAACAGAAGGTGACGGTCGTTCAGGAAAATCTCCAGGGCGAGGTAACAGAGCGTCCGTTCGACGCAGAGGAGGCGGCAAAATGACATTTTCCGAACAGCTGAGCGCGGATATCGCGCTGATCGAGCCGGCGCTCGAGGGCTATCTCTCGCGCGAGACGCATGAGGGTTACGACCGCATTTTCGAGGCGGCGAAATACTCCGCGATGGCGGGCGGCAAGCGCCTGCGTCCGGTGATCGTGCTCGAGTTCTGCCGCCTGCATGGCGGCGACATCAAAAACGCCCTGCCGTTCGCGTGTGCGCTCGAAATGATCCATACCTATTCGCTCATTCACGACGATCTGCCGTGCATGGACAACGACGATCTGCGCCGCGGCCGTCCGACCTGCCACAAGGCGTTCGACGAGGCGACGGCAGTGCTCGCCGGCGACGGTCTGCTGACCGCGGCGTTCGAGACCGCTTCGCAGGCAGACGTTCCGGCGGAGACCGCGCTGCGCTGCATCCGGATTCTGAGCGAGAACGCCGGCATGAACGGCATGATCGGCGGTCAGGTGCTCGACATGCTCGCGGAGCACCGCCGTATTTCCGAAACCGAGCTGCGCCTGCTCCAGAAGCTCAAGACCGGCTGCCTGCTGCGCGCCGCATGCGAGCTCGGCTGTGCGGCGGCTGGAAAGACCGATACAGAGAGCATCGCGGCCGCGCGCGCCTATGGCGATAAGCTCGGCCTTGCCTTCCAGATCGAGGACGATATCCTCGACATCGAGGGCGACGAGAAAACGCTCGGCAAGTCCATCGGCAAGGACGCGGCAAGCGAAAAATCGACCTTCCCGTCCCTGCTTGGTCTGGATGCGTGCCGAAAGCTCGCGGGCGAGCTGACCGAACAGGCCGTTGCGGCGCTCACGCCCTATGAAGGACGCGCGTTTCTGGAAACGCTCGCGCGCAGCCTGACCGGCCGCAAATCTTAAGATGTTAAAATTCTGCGTATTCTTCGTCTAATGTTGAAAAACGCTCGAATTTATGGTAAACTGAAAACAGTGACGTAGTATCCTAGTCAGTACATGCAATTCCCAAGACGGGCCTAAAAATCCGTAGACGGGCATATCGATGAAGTCTCTGGTGTTTGCTTCTTACGCCCAGTTTGGGGTGGATGCTGGAGGTTAAGGCCTGCGGGCGCGCTTCAATGGCATGAAGTACCGACCCTCTCGCCGTGGAGACCCGTGACTGTCGGACACCTATAGCATCCCTTTGGGGTTGATGGATGTCCAACGGCACGGGATGAAACCTGCAATGCGGTGCGGATGACCCTGTGAGGAATTGATCCCCCTCGCGCTGTTCAGCAACGCTGTGTGCAGTGTAGCCTGCCTTGAGTGGCCATGGTGAATATCGTATCCGCCTGCGGTTTCCCGGCCAGGAATGCCGTGGGAATTGACGGTTGAAACCATGTCTGCAAAAGAGGCTAAGAATTGTGTTGACTGCTGTGGAAATCACCTAGGCTATTCGTTTACGAGGCAGGCCGTGGATTGCAGTGCGGACTCAGTGGCAATTCGGTCCCGGTGATGGCAACATCCCGGCACGGACTTTAATGGGAAACCCCCACGGCGGCGACGCGTGGCAGTTCGCGGGGAAATCCAACCGAACCTCAAGCCGCAAGATTTACTCGGCCTGCCGTCACTGCCTTTTATCTATTTCCGGCGTCGCTCTCCTGCGTAAAAACAGGGGAGCGGAGCCGTTTGCCATATGTGACCGGTTTGAAAAAAGAACTGAGGAGTCGTATCGTTTTGGAGTCAACAGAAAACAAGCAAAAGAAAAAGCCGCCGCAAAAGCCGTCCGTTGTCAACGTCC
>OIWU01003215.1_pt1 | contig 12842 bp, 10 predicted proteins | sample 1587711 | NCBI WGS metagenome assembly OIWU01 (sample SAMEA3888909, study PRJEB22519) | human gut metagenome | biome: human gut; feature: human-associated habitat; material: faeces | place: Denmark | collected 2010 | reverse complement strand
ACCGTATCAAAATCACATGCGTGAATAATTTGATATTCTTTTAAATGCATGAAAAGAAATCTAAATAAGAAAAAAGTCCACCAAACACGATTAACAATGGCTTTTTCCCCTTCTTGAAAGCCTGCTCTCCTCTTATAGAAAAAAGTATTTTCTCGCTTTAAATTCAAACCTTTTCGATCCCATCCAACAATAGCATATGGTATGTTTTCCTTTTTCAAAAGACTTTCATATTTTAAAACACGACTGTCAGAAAAAATATCCTGAGACCTCAATAATATAACCTTAGTTCCCATAAATTACCTCTATTTCCAATACCTCTTCGTCATACTACACTTTCTTCTAACCGAAGCAGGAAGCCGTCGATAATTCATCCCCAGCTTATAACCGAGGAACTTACATCCATCACGCAAAAATGTCGATGGCACCAGAAACGGCTTATGCTTCATGAGATAAATCAATTCTGCCAGGACGAAACGAATGCCTTCCCCTTCCGCCTGTCCGAAGGAATCCCGAATCCACGGTTCCATGGCATGGAAAGCTCCGGTATCAAAATACCGTCGGAACTCCTGCAGAATCGTATAATTATGAGAATGATACACCTTCGCTTCCGCACAATACGCATTGTACCAGCCGGCGAGCACCATCTTCGCTGCTACATAGTTGTCTTCACCCAGTATGACGTCCGATGGGAATCCGCCTATCTGGCGCAGCGCTTCCGGGCGATAGGCTGCAAAAGTATCTGAGATAAACGGAACTTTGATCCCGAGCTGCGACACATCCTCAAGTTTCTTTACTCGGCTCTCCGCCGGATAGTTGAAAGCCCTCGCACGAGCCGCCAATACGGTGGCATCTTTGTGTGGTAGCTGCCTGCCGTAAGCACAACCCACCTTGGTGTCATCAAAGGCATCCAATAAGTTCCGGATGGTGTACTCATCAGCTGGGATAGCATCCTGGGTCATGTAAACCAGAAAGGGATAGTCAGCACAGGCTTCTGCCGCTTCTTGCCGTGTACGACCGTGATTGAATTGATCAGGTGTTGTTTTTACCATCTCATAGGACAATCCAGCTAGGTCTTTTTTATAGGTTTTCATATCGGATCCCGAATCGACAATATATACATCAAAATGAACATCTTTCTGCTTCTTGAGCATTCGTAGGCATTCATTCCATTTCCGGTCAGGGTGATAGATAGGAATAATCAAGACACAATCTGATTTTTTTGATTTTCGATAATACTCAGTCATGCACATATCTCCTATTCAGGATACAGAAAAAAGCATCTATGCTAATCCGTTCGAGAAAAAGCACTGCTTGTGTACTCGCAACTACCGTATCGTCTTCTGCAAAACATTTGCTCAAACGGGAAACTGGACTTTGCTGCGATCAATGTGCTCGTAGTAGTTCAAAATAACAGCTTCTACCCCGCCGCCGGCGATAACGATGACCTGGAGTATGCAAATGGGTTCTTTCATAGGATTTCTCTACTTTCTGCTTTAGTTTTGGGATTGGGTATCAGAAATGGAGACTTGGAGACTTCAGATATCAGGCTTCAGACTTTGAGACTTTAGACTTCTAACATCCGACGTCTGATTTCAGATTTCTGATATCTGGAATCTAATATCTGCCGTCTAACGTCTTCAAGTCTCAAAGCCCTCAATACGCCCCTTTATGGCTCAGGACAACCGCAATGGTGCGCCAGAGGAGCACGAGATCCAGCCAGACGCTCCAGTTATGCACGTACCAGCTGTCCATCTGTACGCGCTCGGGGTAGTCGATGTCGCTGCGTCCGCTGGTCTGCCACATACCGGTAATGCCGGGGAGGACGGAGTAGTACTCCTTGATATATTTCCCATACCGCGGGACTTCCTTCTGGATGATGGGACGGGGACCGACGAGGCTCATCTCACCTTTGAGGACATTCAGGAGCTGAGGCAGCTCATCGAGGCTGGTCTTTCTAAGGAAGGCGCCGCTCTTTGTGATGCGGGGATCATTCTTCAGTTTGAATTCTCTATCCCATTCTTCTTTCGCTGCCGGATCGGTCGCGAGGAGGTGGTCTAAGACTTCCTGTGAATTCGTACACATGGAGCGGAATTTGTAGCAGTTGAATTCTTTCCCGTCTTTGCCAACACGGCGATGCTTGAAGATGACCGGTCCCGGAGAGTCGTGATAGACCCATGCTGCGATGAGGAGAAGGATTGGCGAGATCAGAAGACCGCCGCAGATGGTGGCAGCGAGGTCGAAGAGCCGCTTGGCGATCTGGTTCGATGTGCGGGCGAGGTTGTTCCAGATCTGCAGCACCATGATCTTCGCATCAAAGAAGGACTCGACGGTCACATTCGACATGGGGACGGCGACAAGGTTCGGCACGACGCCTACATTTCTCACGAGTGTCTGTGCCTGGTAGATGAGGGAAGAGAGCTGGGTCTGCGGGATGCCGGGGGCGGCGATGATGACATGCTGGACGCCGGTATCACGAATGACGCGCTCCATGTCACCAAATCCGCCAAGAATGGTGCAGGACTTGTCGTAGGGCTCATGGTCTTCGAGAAATCCGACGATGCAGTAGCGCATGCCGGTATCATTCTGTATCTGGCGTGCCATGACTTCGCCGGTCTTTCCTGCCCCGACGATGAGGATGGAGAGCTGGAAGGCTTTCGATTTCTTCATCCCTTTCGCCAGAATGACACGGAAGAGGCAGAGCAGGGCGAAGGAGATCGCGGTATAGAGGATGACATAGAAACGGGATACGTCCCCTGCCACCTGCGCAAGGAACATGAGGATGATGGAGAAGACAGTGCCGCCCAGTGAAGCCCTGAACAATTTTTTCATCATCTGGTAGATGAGCATGCGCTTCCCATAGAGTTCCTCATAGCGGATAAAGGCCATGTAGACCAGCGGTACCCAGAAATATTGGTAGATGGGGTCGATGTGATAGGTGGTGTGGGTGATCAGGAGGTTTCGAATGGCAAGGGAGAGTATCCCCGCCAGGACGAGGGCGATGTAGTCGCCGATGAGGTAGAAAAATGCGGCGCCGGAGGCGCAGGAAATGGAATGGTGGTGATTTGGGTGGTTCATGTGGTGGTATTCTTTCTTGTATATGAGACTATTAGACTTGGAGACGTTAGACTTAGAGACTTTAGATCCGAAGACTGCGAGACTGAAAAAACAATCACCATCAGATGTCTGCTATCTGATGTCTTCAAGTCTTTTAGTCTCCTAGTCTAAAAAAGGGGTTGGGTTCATTGTTCCCCCCCCGAAAATTTTTCATTTATGAAAATTCCGTAAAGAAGCGCTCGGTTTGTCATTTTCTCTATGGCATTTTTACGCTCATATTATATCATATTTTGTTATAAAGCGCAGAAAGAAAGCCGCCAGTCTGTAAATATTTGTCGATGAAAAATACCGAGACATCAGACTGCAAATATCAGATTTCAGACGTCTGAAATCTGACGTCTCTCAGTCTCCTAGTTTCTCTGTTTCTTAGCCGCTTAGTCCCTCTGCTTGCTAAAAATCTGATTTCTTTCTATAATAAGTACAGAAAATGGTACAAGAAAGGATGGGATTGACATGATTGCCATGAATTACTCCACGCTCCGCAGCCATATGAAATATGCTTTCGATGCTTGCTGCGATGATATGGAAACGCTTATCGTCACACGCAAGGACAACCGGAATGTGGTCGTACTGTCAGAGGAGTCGTATAACAATCTGATGGAAAACCTGTATGTGCGGGCTTCGAAGAAAAACTACGACAGGCTTCTCACCAGTATCGCACAAGCCAAGGCGGGGCAGTGTAAAAAGAAAGACTTGATCGAAGATGAATAAAGCATTCACGGATATTGGTTGGGAAGACTACCTGTACTGGCAGACGGAGGACCGGAAGACGCTGCGTAAAATCAATACGCTTTTGAAAGATATCGAGAGGAATGGTAATGAGGGCATCGGAAAGCCCGAACCGCTGACAGGGGATTTATCTGGTTTCTGGAGCCGCCGGATCAATCAAAAGGACCGGTTAATCTATGCTTTGGAAATGGATCAGATCATCATCATTGCCTGCCGGTATCATTATGATGATACATAAAAAGAGCATGCTGCATTTAGTCGGCATGCTCTTTTTACGTATGTGGGACTTGAAGACTTGGAAACGTTAGACTTCAGACTTCTGACGTCTGATCTCTGATGTCTAACGTCTTTCAGTCTCTTGGTCTCCTAGTATTGCGTATTTCTATTAAGAGGACTTTCAATCGAAATACAAATGTAGTCAGAATTAGCATCGTAGCGACTTGCTTCCCTCTTCGGGGGAAGTGCCGAAAGCAATATGTGCAAGCGAACTGGATTTTTAGGAGCGTAGCGACGCTAAAATCCAGTGAGACGCCATTTCGAGCGCAGCGGAATGGGGCATGCCAACGGCCATCGAACAATGCCCAATATACCGTAGTGCTGCCCCCTCAGCCCTCCGGGCAGCTCCCCCGATGGGGAGCCGAGACATTCCGCCACTTCTCACTAAGTCCAGAAGTTAACAAATCGCTATACTAGTCTCCCAGTCTCTCGGTCTCTCGGTCTCTCACCGGAATATCTTGGAAAGCTCATCATCCGTCATGTTTCCTATCCAGCTTTCGCCGACGGAGACGGTCATGTCGGCGAGGGATCTTTTCTTTTGGATGATCTCATTGATCTTTTCTTCGAAGGTGTTCTTGGTGATGAAGCGGTGGACGAGGACGTTGTTCTTCTGGCCGATGCGGTAGGCGCGGTCTGTCGCCTGAGACTCTACGGCGGGATTCCACCAAAGGTCGTAGTGGATGACATGGGAGGCGGCGGTGAGGTTGAGGCCGGTGCCGGCGGCTTTCAGGGAGAGGATGAAGAATCTCGCCTTCGGGTCTGTCTGGAAGCGGTCCACCATGTCCTTTCTCTCCCGGAGGGAGCATCCACCGTGAAGGAACATCGGACGTTCTCCCAGCCTGCTCTCGAGGAAATCTGCCAGCTTGTCGCCCATGCTCTTGAACTGGGTGAAGATCAGGGCCTTTTCACGGCTGGCTTGGATGCTTTCTGTGAGGTCTAAGAGGCGCTCTACTTTGCCGGAGAGGGCGGGGTCCCAGTTGTCCTCTTTGGTGAAGAGGGCGGGATGGTTGCAGATCTCCTTCAGGGCGAGGATCATCTGCAGGACGAGGCCCTGGCGCTTGAAAAGGGAGGCTTTGTCTCCCTCCTTCTGCTCGCTGATGACGCGGAGGCTCTCTTCGACGGTCTGGTGATACAAGGCGGCCTGCGCGGGGGTAAGGAGGGTATACTCGTCCTGCTCGAGCTTATCCGGAAGGTCGCTGATGATGGTCTTGTCTGTCTTGAGGCGGCGCAGGAGCATGGGCGCGGTGATGCTTTTGAAGCGTTCGGCTGCTTTTCTGTCCTGCTCGTACTGGATGGGATTCGCATAGCGTGTCTGGAAGGTCTTCGCACTGCCGAGGTAGCCTTTGTTGGTAAATTCCATGATGGACCAGAATTCTTTGAGGCTGTTCTCGACGGGGGTGCCGGAGATGGCGATGCGGATGGGCGCTTTCATGCTGCGGACGGCCCGGCTCTGGGCGGTGTCGGGGTTCTTGATGTTCTGCGCTTCGTCGATGATGAAGACTTCCCATTTCTTCTTTTTGAGAAGCTCCTGGTCGCTTCGAAGGAGTCCATAGGTGGTAAGAAGGATGTCCCCATGGAAATCAGCGAGATCGCGCTTGGCGCCGTAGTAGAGGAAAACAGTGAGGAGAGGTGCGAAGTGGGCGATCTCTTCCTGCCAGTTGGAGAGAAGGCTCGTCGGCACGACGATGAGCGCTTTCTTCTTGGCAAGGCGCCCCTCTTCGCGGAGCTTTTCGAGGAAGGTGATGACCTGAAGGGTCTTCCCAAGGCCCATATCATCGGCTAGGATGCTGCCGAAGCCGAGGCGGCTGTTATTGTAAAGCCACGCATAGCCGCGCTTCTGGTAGGGGCGGAGTGTCGCACATACATTTTCCGGCAGCGCGACGGGTTCGCCCTCTTTCATGGAGGAGAGCAGTCGCTTCACCTCGCTCGTCATGGTGATCTCCGCGCCTTCATAGCTGCCCTCGAGGGCGATGCGGAGGAGCTCTTCCCTCTTGAGGGAGACAGGACGCTGCCACATTTTTTCGAGCTTTTTCAGATCTGCCTCGGTCACGTAGAGGTACTGCCCCTTGAATGCGATGAGGGAGCCTGCTTTGACGGATAGTTTTTCGAAATCTTCCGGGGAAATCCGCTCGTCTCCAAGGGCGATCTGCCAGTCGAAGTCGAGCATGTCTTCCAAAGAGAGGAGCGACGGTGCATGCGCGGCTCCCTCCTCTTTCTTTTTGAGGCGGAGTGTCTTCTTCGGACGGATGAGGTGCTGCAAGGACTTCGGCAGGATGACGCGCGCGCCCAGAAGACGCATGGCCGGGATGGCTTCCAAAAGGAAAGGGGCAAAGGTTTCCGCCGTGAAGGAGATCGGTGTCCTTCCTTCGCTGTCCATGTAGTCTTCCATACCGGTCACAAGGGAGGAGAGCAGGTCCATATCCTTTAAGATCTGGTAGCGGCAGGCATCATAATCATCCTTCGTGAAAACGTCCGCGAGCGGCACTGCGTCCCCTTCGCTGTCCTCACTGTCTACGACGGAGAGGTCCAGGCGGAAGGCTTTTGTTTTCGGGTCATCTGACACGAGAAGCACAGGCTGCCAGCGGGCGGCGCTCAGGTGGAAATAGGATAGCCATGATGCGATGCCGTCAGCCTCGGGGTGCGGTCTTCCTTCCCGCGCCATCAGGGGCTCCCCCATGAAGAAAAGATCATAGATGGGGTCGTCTGCGAAATTTTTCTTCGCCATGTTTTGCATCAAGTGTGTGAGGAAAAGTGAAAGTGCCGCCTCGGCAGGCCCTCTGGCAAAGCATCTCTTCTCTCTGTATCGCGCGATCTCTACCATGGAAGGAGTCACCCATTTCGAGAGGATCCCCATGGCTTCCGCCGTGCCTGCGTCCTGCTCGGTCGGCATCCAGCGGATGGCGAGGACATTCTCATCCACACGCACCAGCTCGGGGATGGCATTCCCCGTCCGAAGAAGGTGTATAGCGAGCAGCACCACCTCGCGGAAGGCACGCACGGTGTAAGAGCTGTCCTGCGCTTCCTCTTCCGTCATATCGAGAAGAGCAGCGAGGAAACGGCTCATCGGCCACCAGTCGCCGCGATCTGTGTAGAGCTTCCCCTCGGAGAGCCCTTCGATCACGAGATGCACGGAAGAAACGGAGGCAAGCTCCAGGCTGTCTTTCCCGCCGCCCACGACGTAAACGGCTGACGAATCAAAGAGTGCTTTCTCTGCGACCTTTCTGACGCCCGTCATGGTCTTTTCATAGACGCGGCCGAAGCTGCCACGCCCATAGAAAGCGGGCGAAGCGGGGAGCACACGCAGCCATAAGGAAAAGAGGCTTTTGATCTTCGTGAAATCTGGAATTTCCGCCGTTTCCTCTGCCAGGGGAAGTGCCATATCCTTGACCAGTTCCCCTTTCACAAGGTCATCCCAGCGCGGGATCTTGGCAGACATCTCATTTGTGATCGTCACATGCCGCTTCTTTAGCTCGCTCACAAGCGACACGCCATGCAGGGAAAAGACTTGGAAGGGATCATTGTCGATGGCACGGCTCACCTCATAGATGACGGCCGCGATGTGCTTACAGAGGTGCGCCCAGTCTGGACAGCTACAATGCATCTCGATGTCATTCATCGAGGAGGGGAATAGGGAAAGACCTGCCTTTTCCGCAAGCTCCATGACAGCAGGTGACAGCTCCCGATGCAGGAGCTTCGTCACGATTGAAGGATGGCGCGATACATCATCCAGAAAGGCCTGGACTTTGTTTTCCGGAAAAGGAGGGAGCGTCAGCGTGACATGGTAGGGCGTGCGCCGCGTCCCCTGCACCTTCGCAGTCAGCATCTCCCCCTCACGGTGCATGGAAATGACCGCACCGCCTCGGGCATACACCCGCCCGCGCGGCAGACGGTTCGCATGGTCTGCCTCCTCGAGCGCTTTCAGCCACTCGCTTCCCCACCAGGTATTGCCATATTGCAGTTTCATCGTCTTTTCCTCGCTTCTGTACGTTTTCTTTATTATATGAGATAGTCGCGATGCAGGCAATCGGTCGTAACGGATTCCGCAGGGAAGGAGAAATGGTACGGCACATCAAATAAGAAACGCTGCGAGAATGTAAACAGGGATGAGTGGCTAGTGACTAGGGGCTAAGAGACTAGGAGACTAGGAAACATCAGACTCCTGTATCGTCATTTCGAGCAAAGTGAGAAATCTTTGTCATTCGCGGTCAGAAGCTCACGCTTTTCACACATGTGCCGTGCACTTCTCCGTTTTCCTCATCTGTCTTTCATACCGCCAGTGCCCTATCCGCCCCTTCGGGGCACCTCCTTCCATAGGAAGGAGGGAGTGTCCACGCGAGCCCCTTCCCTTGGAAGGGGCTGCCGAGTGCAGCGAGGCGGGGTTGGCTTCCTTTTGGGGCGGCGAAGCCCCCTCCTCTTTGCCTTCCCCATTGGGAAAAGGGGACCGCACAGCGGCACTCGGGTGCTCGTATATCGCCTGCTTGAGACGATCTCCCCCTCTCTTTTTCATACCGCTAGTACCCTATCCGGCTCGTTTCGCTCGCCACCTTCCCCACGCGGGGAAGGCTTTGTGTCGGGGACAGCGGCACTCTCACAAATGCCGTGCTTGCATTCTGCGCAAACAAAAACCGCTCTGCGAGGACGGGCTTTGCAGAGCGGTTTCTGGTTCTATTATTCCACAGTCACGGATTTTGCGAGATTTCTCGGCTTATCCACATCATTTCCTCTCTTGATAGAGGTGTAGTAAGCGAGGAGCTGCATCGGGATGACGGCGAGGATCGGTGCGATGAAGGGATCGACTCTCGGGATACGGACGGTCTCAGTCGTGTACTTTGCGATCTCTGTGTCATCGACGAAGCCGATGCCGAGGACTTCGGCGCCGCGGGCGCGGACTTCTTGAATATTGCTGTACATCTTTGCGCTGACATCGTCCTGTGTCGCTACGGCGATGACCGGGGTCTCCGGCGAGATGAGGGCGAGGGTGCCATGCTTCAGTTCACCGGCTGCGTAGGACTCCGCGTGGATGTAGGAGACTTCTTTCAGCTTCAGTGCGCCTTCCATGGCGATCGCATAGTCGATGGAGCGGCCAAGGTAGAAAATATCATTCGCCTTGATGAGCTTTTCAGCGACGTCTGCCATGTGTTCTTTTTCATCAAGCACGGTGTCGATCTGATCCGGCAGAGCTCTCAGTGCGGTGGAGATCTTCTGGATAAGTGCGGGCTTTAGTGTGCCTTTCAGTTGGCCCATGTAGAGGGCAAGGAGCAGGAGCGCCACGAGCTGGGTGGTATAGGCTTTCGTAGAAGCGACGGCGATCTCCGGGCCTGCCAGGGTGTAGACGACATTGTCAGCTTCACGCGCAATGGAGGAGCCGATGGAATTCGTCACGGCGAGGCTCTTCGCGCCGAGACGTTTCGCTTCTTTGAGCGCCGCCAGGGTGTCGATGGTCTCGCCGGACTGGCTGACTACGATGCAGAGGGTCTTATCGGTCGTGAGCGGACGGCTGTATCGGTATTCGGAAGCGATCTCTACAGATACAGGGATCTTGACAAAGCGTTCGATGTAGTGCTTCGCAACGAGGCCGGCATGGTACGCCGTGCCGCAGGCGGTGATCAGGATGTGATCGATGCCGGAGAGACATTCTTTCGTCCAGCCGAGATCGTCGAAATTGACAGAGCCGTCTTTATTGAGATGGATCTGCACGGTATCGTGGACAGCCTTTGGCTGTTCATAGATCTCCTTCAACATGAAATGCGGGTAGCCGCCTTTTTCAGCAGCTTCTGCACTCCACTTGACTTCCTGGATCTCCTTTTGGATCGGTTTGCCTTCGGCATCGAAGAGGGAAACGCCATCCTTCTTCACGATGGCCAGCTCGCAGTCGTTCAGGATATAGATCTTTCTGGTATGGTTGATGACGGCCGGGATGTCGGAGGCGATGAAATTCTCGCCATCGCCAAGGCCGATGATGAGCGGATTGTCCTTCTTCGTGCAGATGATGGTGTCCGGCACCGCCTTATCCATGATGACGAGGCTGTAGGAGCCTTCGATCACGGAAAGAACCTTGCGGACGGTGGAGAAGAAGTCTCCGTCATTCATCTTTTCGAGAAGGTGTGCCACGACTTCGGTGTCGGTATCCGACTTGAAGACATGGCCTTCTTCGATCAGCTGCTTCTTGAGCGTCATGTAGTTTTCGATGATGCCATTGTGTACGATGACGAAATGATTATGGCAGTCGCCATGCGGATGGGCATTCCGATCCGATGGCTGTCCGTGCGTCGCCCAGCGAGTATGCCCGATGCCGATGTGTCCGGTGAGCGGATGCTCCTTCAATGCGGCTTCCAGATTTGCCAGACGACCTTTTTTCTTTTCGATAGAGATCGTACCTTTGTCATAGATGGCGATACCAGCCGAATCATAGCCGCGATATTCGAGGCGTCTCAGCCCATCGATCAAAAAGCGGGACGCTTCGCCGCTGCCCACATAACCTACAATACCACACATACGGTATTCCTCCTTGCGTATTTCTTTGGAATGCTCTGCCGCTCCGGACCGCCCCTTGCCATCAGAGCTGTCTTTGAAAGAAGGCTGTACGCCTTGCTTTCTCTGCTCATGGGCCAGAGGATCTTATTCTTATTATGAGTAAGAGAAATGCGATTCGATCGCAGAATCAGATATTATAGAAATGCGGACATCGCCCGCAGGTATTCGTACGGAGTTTATTATATCACATGTCATAAAAATATGATATTCCCCGGTGGCACACAGAAAAAGGAGCTGTAACTTACGTTAAGCACCTTCGCTGCGTCTTTCTCATTATAGCATGGAGAGGAAGAGAAGGAACGGCGTCAGACTTGGAGGTTTTAGACTTCTGTCCTCCGATGTCATTTCTCATTTAAATCGATCCCAATACCGATCCAAGCTCCTGCATCTCTTCCATTTCCGAAAGACCTGCCACGGCGGCGAAGACGCCGATCATCGCAAGAAGCAGCAGGAAAAGAAGGAGCATCACGTAGGGCGCGATGGCGATCAGGACGGATTTCCCGGTGGAGAAGAAATAGTTCTCGCGGATTGCAAGGACATCAAGGACGAAGGTCCACACGCAGATCACAAAGGAACCGATGCCGGAGAGGAAGGAAAGTCCGATGCTTTCTGCCAGTGTGAAGAAGACGGAGAAGGCAAGCGGCAGCGATGCCGCCATGAATCCGGCGGTGATGCCCTTCGCGCTCCCTTGTCCGCCGAGAAGTCCGGAGAGGTAGTCAGTCACGGCGCTGTGGACAAGGAGGGAAAGCCCCAGAAAGAGAAGCACGGCCAGAAACTCGACAAGAAGCCCCGGCCCTTCTGAGAAGGCGGATACCGCCGTCAAGAAAAGTGTAAAGAGCCAGAGGATCCCCGCTTCACGAAGGCGTTCGCCGCGGGTGATGTCATAGAGCGCCGCCCGCGGTGTCACGATCAGCGAGTAGACAAGATCAAGAAAGGTATTCATGGAATTGCTCCTTTGGAATGAATGTATGATATGGTGAAGTCTTGGAGAGTCAGATCCATCAGACTTGGAGACGTTAGACGTTAGACGTTAGACTTCTGATATTCCTTAGTCTCCCAGTCTCTTAGTCTCCTAGTCTAATACTCCTCACTTTATCGTGGGATTTTCTCCTTCTACCAATGCCTTTTTCATGCTCCCTGCCATGGATTCTCCCATGACATTCGAGAGCCGGGCGGCTTCGCCGCGAAGGAGGGAACGGAGTGTCACTGCGCTATTCGTATACGAGCGGGTCTCTATATGATCCACATCGAGCCCGCCGCTCGAGGCAGCGTAGTTCAGCGCATCATAATAATTGCCCATGGCATCGATAAGACCGAGATCCTGTGCTTGGCGGCCGGTCAGGATGCGCCCATCGGCGATACTCTTTACTTTCTCTTCATCCATATGGCGTCCGTCCGCCACTGTCTGGACGAACTGGTGGTAAATGTCATCGACCATGGCCTGCAGCATCTCTCTCTCTTCGCCTGTCATCGGACGGTACATGGAGAGGATATCCTTGTGCGCGCCGCTCTTGATCTTATCATTCTTGACGCCGACCTTATCCATCAGGTCTTCGATATTGGTATAGTCCATATAGACGCCGATGCTGCCCGTCATGGTGGCAGGAGAGGCGAAAATGTAATTTCCCTTGCTCGCCAGCCAGTAGCCTGCCGAGGCGCACATATCGCCCATGGAAATCACGATGGGCTTCTTGCTGCTGCGGATCTTATCCATTTCTTCTGCGATCTCCTGGGTCGCTCCTGTCGAGCCGCCCGGGCTGTTGATGCGGATCAGGATGGCTTTTGCCTGCGGATCCTTTCTGGCTTCCTGAAGCTCTCGCATGATCTCCTCGGAGGAGGAGCCGGAAGAGCCACTCAGCATTGAGTCTGTCTCCGGCCCGCCGTAGATCGCGCCGTCGATGCGCACGACGGCCACATAGCCCTCTCCCCGCTTTTCTTTTTCTGCTTTCCAAAGAGATGTGCTGCCCACCGAGAGCGCCGCCGCAAGGAGCAGGACTGCGAGAAGCAGGATCCATTTTCTTTTCGTCTGTATCGTCATTAGAAGTCGTCCTTTCGTATGTATTGGCTGATAGTTTCATTATAGCACAGGAGAGAAGGGGTTCAGTGGTCAGGATCGAATCAGGTAAGTGTCAAATTTTCCTCGGTAATTCATTTGACTGTCGATAATTACTATCTCCGTGACTTCGGTT
>OIWU01003213.1_pt1 | contig 12847 bp, 7 predicted proteins | sample 1587711 | NCBI WGS metagenome assembly OIWU01 (sample SAMEA3888909, study PRJEB22519) | human gut metagenome | biome: human gut; feature: human-associated habitat; material: faeces | place: Denmark | collected 2010 | reverse complement strand
CCAGGAGCGGCGGTTTGGGACTCAGGACAAGCCAGCCCCAGAACGCCGCGATCGGCAACAGCAGCGCCAGCACGAGGGCGAAAGCGATGGTTTTGCGCACATGAAATCCTTTGGGAAACGCCTCCGGCGACAAAGGGCTTCCACTCCTTGGCCCTGTTTGGGGGAATCGCTCTACGTGCGATGCCCGTAAACCTAACGGTCATGACTTTGCCGCCCTTTGGGTCTGATTTTCCCCTCAGCCAAACTTCCTTATCATCCAACCACAATATAATCAGATGTTATATCAAACATCCCGAGCGGTAACGCTGCTCGGGATGTCGAATACCGCCTCTGACCGCTGCACCACCGGTTTCGCCGGGGTCCGGGGGGCGCTCGCCCCCGGGCGGGGTTGCCGCCGGAGGCTTCCTACTCGACGACCATGACCCCGCCCGCCGAGTGCGCCTGAAGGCTACGGTTGTACATCGCTTCGGCCTGCACAGGCGGAAGCGTGTACACGCCCTTGTTCACGGCACGGATCTTATACGTAAACACGGAGGGCTCCACAGCCAGATCCGAAAACACAATCATCCGATCCTCGCGGCGATCGACGGACTTGTAGCCCGGCTCACCGCTTGGATTTTGGCCCTTGATGTCAGAATTGAGCACCATTTCGAACCCGCCGGGCAACAGATCCACAATGACCGCATCGGAAACGGACCCTCCATGCGAACGCGCGGAAATGGACACTGTCACCACATCGCCCTGCTTCACCGTCGTCACGGGCCGCCCTTCGGCATCAAGGTATTCACGCGACACTTCAAGCCCCTGTGCCAAGGCTTCGGACGGCGGCTTGCGGTCGAAACCCTGCGCCGAAACTTCCCAGTACAGAGGCTGGGAACCCGCGGGCATATCCAGCGCATACGCCGCACACCCCGGCGCGGAAAGCGTCAACATGCCTCCAAGATCCGCGGGCGCGGATTCCACGGGCTCGAACCCCGGCTGCATGGACGTGCAGCGCAAAGAAATGCCGGAAGGCATGTTCGCCGCGCCCCCCATGTCGAGCAGGGCGCGGACGCCAAGGGATGCGGAAAGGGTCACATACCGCCCGCCATTCAGCACATCGAGCAGTTCTTGTGCCAGTTCAGTGCGCTGCGTATCCAGCATATCAGGGAAATGCCGGGCCAGAACCGACGCCCGCAATGCCTGAACGCCCAACGCGTCGAGATAGCCGCGAGCCTGAAAATCGGGGCCCGGAGCTTGGTAAAGCGCAATCAGATGACGCGCGTCGTCGTTCATGCGCATGATCGCGCAGCTTCCCGCCAACAGCGTGGAAGCCACGTCCTTCCGCCACTCGGGGAACCTGTCCTCAAACTGCGAAACGAGCTGCTCCATCGCTTGCGTCGTGATGCGGCCTTCGCGGGTCAAGACCCACAGCCCATAGGCTTGGGCACGGCCTTCTTCCAGCGAATCCGGCACCCGATCCAGCGCATTCTCAAGCGCCCCGAAGACCTCGGCCAGCAAACCGCCGGGCAGAGCCGCCCCGGACTCCCGCATGGTCAGCAGGAAATCGGCGGCATAGGCCGTGACCAGCACGTCGGGTTCCCCGCCGGGCCAGAGGGACACGCCCCGCCAATTCAGCGCCGACTGGATGCCCTGCACGGCCTCGTCCATGCGTTCCCGGGCGAGCTTGCGCGCCGCGTCCGGCGCCCTGCCCGCATCGGCAAGCAGTTCGGGCCGATTCATGAGCAGCGCGTAAGGCATGGCCCGGCTGATGCGCTGTTCCGCACAAGTGTACGGATAGGCGTCAAGATAACGGATCAGCCCACGCAACGCGGGCAGGGGCAGCGCCGAAACGGAAGCGGAACCCTTGGCTTCATAGGGGTACAGCTCGCGCCCTGTCTTCAGAACCGTGGAGGCGGAGGCCGACCCGACGCTCAAACTTTCGCGCAGGGGCGAAGCCGGACGCACGGACAGCGTTGCGGAACGGACAGTCCGGTTTCCGGCGGCATCGGTCACGGCAAAACGCAGTTCCGCGTTGCCGGGCACATCCCCGACCTTGACGCGGAACGGAATCACCCTTTCGGAACCCGCGCCTACGGCTATTTCAACGGGCGGCGGGGAAACCACGCGCAGGGCCTCGTCAGGCGACAACGCCAGCGCAAAGGAAGCCGGCTGTCCCGTATTGTTGGCGACGGCAAGCGCGGCCTCGAACTCGTCGCCCGGCGAAGCCAGAACCGGAAGCTGCGGCGTCAGAACCACCGGGCCGCGCACCGTGGCGTCGGTTTCGGCGCGGCCCGCCGTATCCGGCGACGCCGCCACCGCCATGATGCGAACGCGGCCGTTGTAATAGCCGGGAACGGGGATGGAGACGGACGTCTCAGCCCCCACCTCCACGATGCCGGACCACCAGCTCAGGGGCGGTTCGGCCTTGCGCTTGAAAGGATTGTGGAACCGCCCGCCGGACAAGGCCATATCGCCGCCGAAGGCCGGGATGCGGAGCTGGCCGTGATCGGGCATGAGCAGATCGAACATCTGCCGCGTCTCCACTTCCAGCGCCCGGTCGTTGAGCAGATAACGCAGAGGATCGGGCGTGGCGAAGGCGGTGAGCTGAAGCACGCCCTCATCCACGGCGAAAATCAACGCCTTTCCCGGATGGCGGGCGGACAGGGATACCGAGAGAGCGCTACCGGGCAGCACCTGTTCCGGAGCCTTGAGCCTGAGCCCCATGTCCCGCCGCGCCACATTCACGGTGAGCGGAGCCACCGCGTAACTGTGCGGCTGCATGAACACGTCGGGCGAGGACAGGGAACGGGCCAGCGACACGTTGACATAGGCGCGGCCCTCGAAATCCTTGGGAACCGCGATTTCCTGCACGCTGTTCCCGGCGCGGACGCGGAACCAGCGGGAGGCCGCAACGCTGTCGCGCTCCAGCGTGATCAGGCCCATGCCGTCGTACGGCGAAGACAGGAACAACCGGATGGATTCGCCGGGCGCATAGTCCGCCTTGTCGATGTGCAGGCGCAGGTTGCCGGAGGGCAATTCGTCCCGCCCGGCGAGGCGCAGGTCGTCGTTGCCCGCCACCGTGAAGGGCACGAGGGCCATGATCTGGCCGGAGGCGTTCCGCACGCTGAGCAGGAATTCGCCGGGCTTGTCCGTGGGCACGGCCCACGCCAGATTGCCGGACGCGTCGAAAGACCGCTTTGAGGAAGCGATTTCCCGGTCGACCGGGGTTTCGTCGTAACGGTAACGCCCGTCCTTGTCCGTGACGAGGCTGGTCACGTACCGCCGCTCCGCCACGGAGAACGTCAGCTCGCCGGGATCGGCGCGGCCGAGATCCGGGCCGAGCGCCACAAATTCCAGCGTGGATTCGCTGCCCTTGGGGATGAAGCCGAGATTGCCCCCGGCCCCGGTGGGACGGTAGCCGAGCACGGCCTGAAGCGGAGAAACAAGGAAGTCGCGCACGGTCGTCACGGAACGCCCGCCGCCCGGCTCAAAGCCTTCGACAAGAAGGCGGCAATGGAGGGTTCCGCCGCGCAGCTTTTCCAGCGGCAGCGGCAGCACGGCACGGCCCTGCGCGTCGGTACGGACTTCGCCGAGATCCAGCGTCAGAGCCGACCCCCGATAGGGCATGGCATCGTGGAACGTGAAATCCTCATAACCGGGGAAAGACAGCGATGCGGGCCGCACCGAAAGCTGACCGCGCAGGCGGCGGTCCACGGCGGGCAGGCCATACAGATTCTTGAGGGCCGCGTCCGCCGAGGCCTGAGATGCGTTGAGCCAGCCCTTGCCGGGAGCGGGGTTGACCGTTGCGGACAGGCTCATGGTGTCGGGCTGGAATTCTTCCACCCGCACGGCCCCGGAACCGAGCACGACCGCAAAGCCGTCGGCATTGGGGGTCTGCACGTCGAGGCGATAGCGGCCCGTGGGCGCGCCTTCGGGGACGGTCCAGCTCAGCTCGGCAAGGCCGTCGGCCCCGACGACGAATTGCCGCCGCAGGATCGTCCGTTCCGAGGGATCGGACAGTTCCGCGAAGAAGGGCATGTCGGGCGGCAACGCCTTCCAGTCGCCCCGGCGCATGAGCATACCGAAACGCAGCGTCTCGCCGGGCCGGAAGATGCCGCGCTCGCTGAACACATAGGCGTTGATGCCGTCGGCGTTGCTGGTCTGCCCCTGCGTGGGGAAGCGCGAATAGTCCACGACGCGGGAGTAATCGTCGAGCGGCAGCCATGCCGCATCCTCGTCCGCGCCGCGCTTCACCGAAACGGTCACGGCGACGGGCCGCTTTTCGCGGTTCAGGCCGGATACGGAGGGCAAGGCCGCCCTGCCCCCGGCGTCGGTCACGGCTTCGGCCACGGGCAGGCCGTTGGTTCCGAGGATATGCACCGCTGCGCCGGATATGGGATTGCCTTCCGACAACGAACACACGAAGATATCGCGGCTTCCGTCGGCGTTCTTCTTCACAATCATCCCGAGATCCGTCACCAGCAGGAAACGGCTGGCGGAGGCGACTTCCTTGTCGCCGTCCATGCCCACCAGTTCAATGCGCATGAGCCCGCGCCCATCTTTGAACAGAGGAGCCACGTCGAGCACCGTAAACTGCGGCACGCCCGGATCGGTGCGCTTGAGCGCGATGACGCCTTCCTGCACGTCGCTGAGGGCGTCGAACGGAATATCCGTATTGGTAAACGGCTGCGGCTGCGTGGCAAGAAAGCCGAGATACGGCTTGAGGACGCGCGAAGCCCTCCAGCGGATGGCGGTCAGGCCGCTGGCGTGGAGATCCAGCTTGCGCTCGCCTCCGAGGGCAAGCACGTTGCCGGGCTGGAGGAAATCAAGCTCCGGCTGGAACGGGGCGGCATGGAAGACTTCCCGCCACGGCCCTGCCAGAGAAAAGGCGGGGCTTGGCCCGAACCCTTGGGGAAGATTCAGGAAAAGATAACTGTCCGACGGTACGGGCACCCTGAAGCGCAACGTGCCCGCAGGCTGATCGGCGGGCTGGAGCGGCTCGATCTTCACGGGCTTGGCACGGTTGAGGACCGTTTCGTCGACAACCGGGGCCTTGGTCCACGGGGTGGGCTCCACGGCTCCTTCCTCAAGCGCGCGGGGCAACTGGAGCGCGGTGACCGCCTTGGCAAAGGCGTCGGGCCGCACGAGCAGACTCGTCTCGACGGTCAGGCGGTATTCCCCGGCGAGCGAGGCGTCGCGGGACGTTTCGAGCGAGGCACTCTTGATACGGAACAGGGACGAGGTTCCCGGGGCCGTCACCTGCTGACGGGCCTCCATCTTGCCCTTGGGAATCTTCCAGTGCGTGCCGTCGCGCCGGACCTCCGCCGCCACGCCGGGCAACGAGAGCGTCACCGTGGCGGGCGTCTTGGCAAGGCTCAAAATCCGCGACTTGATGAGGCACGTCCCGTTTTCACCCCAGACGAACTCGGGTTTGGCAAGCATAAGGCTCTTGTCGGAAACCTTCAACGCGGCGTCGCGCTGCACCGTCTGACGATCCGGCTGCGTGGTGAACCTTACGTCAAACGAAACGGCCCGTTCACCGTTCAGATCGGGATCAATCCACAACCGGCCGTCCATCTCGAGCACGGCAAGCGGCGGCGTGGAGAAGGAAAGGCTTGGCGAAGCCAGCTTCATGCGCGACGGCAACGGCAGCTTCGCCAGAGAAAGCGTATAGGCCGTGGATTCCGGCCACGGATTCTTCGGACGGAACTCCATCGTATCCCCGCCCGACCACCGCCATTCGCCGGGAATGTCAGGCGAAAGCCGGACGCCGGAGACAACCGCGCCATCCTGCCCCGGAGCGGCGGCGCACCGCACGCCCCAGTCGTCGCCGTAAGCTTTTCTGCACGCGGCTTCGTCTGGCGCGAAGATCACCCGCAACGGTTCGCGGCCCTCAAGAGGCGCGGTCACAGCGGTCCGGACAAAGGCCGGAGCCTGATCCGAAGCAGCCAGCGCGGGTACGGCGACGCAGCACAGCAATACAAGAAGGAATAGAATACTACGGTGGCGCATGGCGTTCTCCCAAACTGATTTTCCATGATCATAAGGGAGTTCTGCTTATCAGACAAGACACGGATTCTTGCCCTTCCGGAGTTCCGCCACAAACTCCACCGAGGGGTTCCGCCTTGCGCGGAGAGTCTGCTCCAGCTTTCTCTGGCACCCCTCCGGCAAACCGCCTTTCCGCCAAGGGAGGATTCCCCTTCCCAATTGCCCGATTCCTACTTGTCCTCCATTGTGCGCGCGTGGGCGAGGAATTCGGATATTTCTCTGGCGGTCTGCACGACATCATCACAGACTTCCGCCACAAACGCCTCCACGGGCCGGAAACACAACCCGGCGACGCTCACGGCGTAGCGCGGATAGCCTTCCTTGTTGAACACCGGCGCGGCGACGCCTACCAGATGGGCGGCCATTTCCTCATTCATGACCGCGTAGCCCCGCTCACGGATTGCTTCAAGTTCCTTCAAAAACATAGCGCGATCGCAGATGGTCCTTTCCGTGAACCGGGTGAACTGCGTCCGTGCGACATAGGCTTCCACCTCTTCGCGGGGTGAGAAGGCGAGCACGGCCTTGCCCATAGCCGAACAGTACGCGGGGATGCGGTTGCCCGCGGCATACCCTTCGAGCGCCGAATTGAAGAGCCGCTGCGCGAGATACGTGATTTCCCGGCCGTCCCAGTGCCCGAGGTTGCTCGGCTGTTCGGCGGCTTTGGACAGCTCCTCAAGATAGGGCCGCGCAAAATTCCTCACCTCGATCCGGGGCACAACCCCTTCCGCCAGATACCTCAGCCGCCCTGTCAGGGCATAGTCGCTCTGGGGTGTCTGCTCGACGTACCCCATATATTTCAATGTATTCAGAAAACGATGGCTCGCGCTTTTCTGGATGCCGAAGGCCGTCGCCACATTGGTGACCGTCACGTTGCGGCGCTCCACGATGTACTCGAGTATCTGCAACCCCCGCTCAAGGGTCAGGACGCGGGAAGGGTTTGATGGCTTCATGGAATCCTCTTGTATCACATGATGAATAACGTGCATTCGAACAAGCGTAGTTAATGATACTTCCTCAAAAAACGCAAGAAGTACGGGGCGGGCCTCCTCCCGGGGAATACATCCTCCTCACGCCGTGTTGCTCTTCCGGCGCGCAGATCCGCCGGCCTCCGCCCGCAAGCTTCGGTGGCTTTTGCGGAGAGAACAGCCCGGAACAGGGCCTTCCTTTTCCGTTCATATAAAATATACAAAACATATTCAAATAAAAAGAACAAATTGTTCCAACGGCCTCAGCTCAAAAAACAGGAGGAAAACGGAGAGATTGCTTGCTTGAAGCGAAGAGGATGCTCTCCACAGATACCACGGGAAGCAACACCCGAAACCTGACCACGCGGGGGAAAAACGTCCACCCTCACCACCCGCAACCCGGATACGTCACCTCCATTCGCTTCTCTGATTCATACAACATATGAATTATACTTGAATAATCTTTTGTATCAAAACCAATCCATCCATTTCTTTCCATGCTCAAGAAAAAAAGAACAAAAGGCTTGACAAGCTTTTGGGGTTAGGAAATAATGCCTCTAAGTTCAAATTAAAAGAACATCGTTCAAAAAATTGGAGCAATAATGGACACAGGACTGATTTTTCTGGGAACGGAGCAGGCCGTGAAACATGTGCCCGGCCGCCCTGAACATGTTCTGGACGGCGATCCGCGCACCAATGTCTGGCGGAATGCCGTCCATCCCTCGGGGAAAATACACGCGGGCGTGTGGGACTGCCGGGCGGGGGCGTTTGAACTTCCCTGCCATGCGAGCACGGAGCTGTGCGTCATTACCGAAGGCTCCGCCGAGATTGAAGACGCGCAGGGCCGCAAGACGCTGGTGAAGCCCGGCGACGCCTTCATCATCCCGCAAGGAGCCCGGACCGTGTGGCGCATCGAAGAGTATGTGAAGAAATACTACCTCTGCGTCCTTGATCTCGAAGACTGATCCCGCCGCCGGAAGGAGCGCCATCCAGAAGGAGAACCGCCATGACCACACAGGACGCCCGGCCGATCAAGATTGAAGTAAAGAACCTGACCAAACGCTTCGGCGATCTGCTCGTCCTCGACGACATGAACTTCACCATCCGCAAGGGCGAATTCCTTGCCATCGTCGGTCCCACAGGCTGCGGGAAGACGACGTTCCTCAACTGCCTCTCCAAGCTGATGCCCACGTCCGAAGGCGACATCTACATCGACGGCGAACCCGCCAATCCGCAAAAGCACAACATTTCCTTCGTGTTCCAAGAGCCCACCTGCTTCCCGTGGCGCACCGTGCGCGAAAACGTCGCCTACGGCATGGAAATCAAGCGGTGGGACAAGAAGCTCATCGAAGGCAAGCTCGACGCCATCCTTCCCCTCGTCGGGCTCGCGGACACCGCCGAACTCTACCCTAATCAGGTTTCCGCCAGCATGGTGCAGCGCATCGCCGTGGCCCGCGCCTTCGCCGTCGAGCCGGACCTGCTCATGATGGACGAGCCCTACGGACAGCTCGACATCAAGCTGCGCTTCTATCTGGAGGACGAGCTGGTCAAGCTGTGGAAGGCCCTCGGATCGACGGTCCTTTTCGTCACCCACAACATCGAAGAGGCGGTCTACGTGGCGGAGCGCATCCTCGTCCTCACCAACAAGCCCACCAACATCAAGAAGGAGATCGTCGTGGATCTGCCCCGCCCGAGGGACACCGTATCCGACGACTTCATCCGCATCCGCAAACAGGTCACCGAGCTGATCCGCTGGTGGTAACGCCCCGGCGGGGTTTTCCCCCCCCATGCAACCCTTTCACGAAGGAGTTTCACATGAAGGCCTTGAGAACCCTGACGATCCTCTTTGCGCTGGCTCTGATGTGCCTCCCCGCGCCCTCCGCCGCTGCTGCGGAAAAGCCGTTCAAACTCGACATCTGCGCCATGCCGGAACACGAATCCTTCATCTTCTGGTACGCCAAGGAACAGGGATGGGATAAGGACGAGGGGCTGGATTTCCAGATCCATTTCTTCCAGACCGGCATGGATCAGCTTGAAGCCCTCCCCGCCAAGCAATGGGTCGTGGGCGGCACGGGCACGGTCCCCATCCTCGTGGGCGCGCTCCGCTACAATACCTACCTCATCGGCATCGCCAACGACGAATCGTGGGTCAACGCCGTCACGGTGCGGCCCGACAATCCCGCCCTCAAGGTGAAGGGCTGGAACCCCGAGTATCCGAACCTCCTCGGCTCTCCCGAAACCGTGAAGGGCAAGACCTTCCTCTATACCCAGTCCTCCTCGCAGCACTTCGGCATGTCCGAATACCTGAAGGCCCTCGGCCTCACGGAAAAGGACGTGGTCATGCAGAACATGGACCCGGCGCAGGTGCTGGCGGCCTTTGACGCGGGCATCGGCGACTTCGCGGGCATCTGGCCCATGTGGCTCTACATCGGCATGGAACGGGGCAACAAGCTCATCTATCAGCCCGGCGACGTGAACGCGGTCCTCACGCTCACCCTCGTGGGCGACAAGGCCTTCTGTGACGCCCACCCCGACATCGTGGTCAAGTTCCTGCGCGTCTGGCTGCGCGGCGTGAACATGATCAAGAAGGAAATCAAGAATCCCAAGCTCGCCGAGCAGTATCACCGCTTCTGGACCGAGTGGGCCGGGCAGGACATCGAGCCGCAAATGGCCAAGATGGATCTTGAATACCATCCGGTTTTCGACATCGACCAGCAGCTTGCCATCTTTGACGATTCCAAGGGACCCAGCCAGGTCGAACAGTGGCAGGACAAGGTGCTCGACTTCTTTGCCTCGCAGGGGCGCTTCTCTCCCGAGGAAGTGAAGAAGATCCGCGGTTCCGGCTACATCAACGGCACGTTCCTCAAGATGGCCGCGGAATCCATCAAGGAAAAGCCCCTCGGCGGCTACAAGCTCGACTAGCGCGGCGGTGTTCCGCACGTCTTGAATGGAAAAACGCCCGGCGGCCGGGGATGCCCCGGCCCGCCCGAGGCGGAAGACCGTCCCCTCCGAAAAGGGAGGCCATCGCAGCCAGAGAGCCGGACGTTTCGCGGCCATGCGCGGGAAAAGGAGGTTCCGGTTGCCGGACAAGCGAGGGAATCATGAGTCAGTATCAGCAGGTAAAGACGCACAGGCAGCGCGCCCTGATCCTTTTGCCGCTCCTTTCGTTGTCGCTGTTCTTCCTGTCGTGGGAGCTGATTGTGGACATGGGACTTGTCCCGCAAACGCTTCTGGCGTCGCCGTCCGCCGTGGTGGAGCTGTTTTTCGCCAAGCTCGCCAACGCGAGCCCCGACGGGATGCTCCTTCAGGAGCACGCGTGGATCAGCATCAAGGAAGCCTTCCTCGGCTACTTTCTGGCCCTCGCCGTCGGCATCCCGCTCGGCCTGGCCATGGGCTGGTTCCGGCTGGCCGAAGGGCTCGCGCGCCCCATTTTCGAATTCATCCGGCCCATCCCGCCCATCGCGTGGATTCCGCTGACCATCTACTGGTTCGGCATCGGCCTGACGGGCAAGGTGTTCATCATCTGGATCGGCGGCATCGTGCCTTGCGTCATCAATTCCTATGTGGGCGTGCGCATGACCAATCCGGTCTTTCTCCAGATGGGCAGGCTCTACGGCGCGACGAACTGGCAGCTTTTCTGGACCGTATGCATCCCCTCGGCCCTGCCTATGGTCTTCGGCGCGCTCCAGATCGCGCTGGCGTGGTGCTGGATGAATCTTGTGGGCGCGGAACTCCTCGCTGCCAACGGAGGCCTCGGATTCCTGATCCAGTGCGGCAGAAAGCTCGGCAGACCGGATCTGGTGGTGCTCGGCATGGTGACGGTGGCCATGACCGGCGTGTTCATCGGCATCCTCATCCACTACGTCGAAAAGAAGCTCCTCGCCGGGATGCGGAGGTAAGCCATGTCCCAATCCATCGCCAACGAAATCCAGATCGAATCCCGTGAGCGGCGTCCCCTGCGCCTCGACGACATCCTGATGAACCGCTGGTTCCTGCATACGGTTTCCGTCTCCCTGTTCCTCGGGCTGTGGTACTGGACCGTCTACATGGGCGTTTTCGGGCGCGGGCTATGCTATCCCCATGAAGTGTTGCAGGAAATCGGGAACCTCATGACCCGGAGGCTCGCCGGGAAAGGGCTGTGGGATCACGCGTGGGACTCCACCCGCCGCGTGTTCATCGGGTTCGGCATCGCCTGCGCCCTCGGCATCCCGCTGGGATTCTTCATGGGCATCAACAAGTATTTCAACGCGTTCTTCAATCCCATCTTCAACCTGATCAAGCCCATGCCGCCCATTTCGTGGGTATCCCTTTCCATCCTGTGGCTCGGCATCGGTGAGGAGCCGAAGATATTCATCATCGCCATCGGCGCGTTCGTGCCCATCGTGCTCAACGCCTACAACGGCATCCGGCTCATCGACGAGGAATTGTATGATGTGGTCCGCATGGCGGGCGGAGGCCGCATGAAAGAAATCGTGGAAGTCTCCTTCCCCGCCGCCGTGCCGTCCATCTTCGCCGGGCTGCAAATTTCCCTGAGCGGGGCGTGGAGCTGCGTGCTCGCCGCCGAACTCGTCAGCGCCCGCTCGGGCCTCGGTTTCGTCATCGTGCAGGGCATGAACTCGGGCAAGGCGTCCATGGTCATCGCCGGGATGCTGCTCATCGCGCTCATCGCCTCGCTCTGTTCCTACGGCATCGACTCCCTCGAAAAAAAGATTTGCCCGTGGCGCCGGGAGATCATGTAGCCCCGCGCCGCCGCGAAAGGATATGCCATGCGAGAAGCCAAAATCCAGTGTGAAGGCGTCGGCAAGACCTTCATTCAGAAGGGGAATACGCAGGTCCATGTGCTCAGGGACGTCTCCATCGACGTGGGGCGCAACGAGTTTGTGGTCATCCTCGGCCCCGGGCAGTGCGGCAAGACCACCCTGCTCCGCATGATCGCCGGGTTTGAAAAGCCCTCCGTGGGCCGGGTGCTCATGGATGGCAGGGAAATCGAGGGCCCCGGGCACGACAAGGGGTTCGTGTTCCAGTCGTACATGCTGTTCGCGTGGCGCACGGTGCGCGGCAACGTCGAGGTCGGCCCCCGCGTCCGCAACCTGCCCAGAGAGGAGCGCCGCCGCCTCAGCCAGCAGTACATTGACATGGTGGGGCTCAACGGCTTCGAGGAGCATTACCCGCATCAGCTTTCCGGCGGCATGAAGCAGCGCGTGGGCATCGCCCGGGCCTACTGCAACTGCCCCGAGATCATGCTCCTCGACGAACCCTTCGGCCAGCTCGACGCCCAGACCCGTCTGTTCATGGAAAAGGAAACCGAGCGCATCTGGATGCAGGAAAAGCGCAGTATGAGTCTCAGGTGCAGGCACTGGACAGCAGTGAGAAAGAACTGCTGGATGGAGAAAAACAGTATCAGGACGCGTATGACAGCACCATGCAGATATTTACTCAGAAGGAGCAGGCAATCGCAGAGAATACGAAGTATCTTCAGAACCAGAAGGCAGAGATGGTAAAGCAGCAGACAGAACTTCAGAATCAGATTGCAGTACTGGAAGCAAAAGAATCCGAGACCGGCCTTACGGAAGAAGAGCAGGTGATGCTGACAGGCTTACGTACTTCTCTGGAATCCGTAAATATGGGAATTGACCAGCTTGACAGCGGACTTGCGGAACTGGAAGCAGGAGAGAAAGAACTTCAGAGCCAGAGGGAAGCATTTTTACAAAAGGGAACAGAAATCGAGCAAGGGAAACAACAGATTGCTGCAGGACGGGAAGCATTAAATGCGGTGAAAGCCCAGCTTGATGAAGGTCAGAGACAGATAGATGAAGCATGGAGTACACTGAAAGAGAAGGAACAGACTCTTG
>OIWU01003212.1_pt1 | contig 12847 bp, 10 predicted proteins | sample 1587711 | NCBI WGS metagenome assembly OIWU01 (sample SAMEA3888909, study PRJEB22519) | human gut metagenome | biome: human gut; feature: human-associated habitat; material: faeces | place: Denmark | collected 2010 | reverse complement strand
AGTTGAAGATGTAACGGATAGAGAACTGGATAGAATAGGTAGAGTTGAAGCTTGTCAAGTTAGTGTAAGTCTTGCTCAATACATTCTTACCATCCTTTTGGAAATTGAAATGAGCAGGAGTTACAACACCTGTGTCCTTATCCTTATACTCAGCAGACCACTTCAAGGCAGAAGTATTCTTAACACTCTTGTAGAGTCCCCAGCTACTATTGAGCAAGTTGGCCAAATTCTTGATATCTACACCAAACTGAAGCGTATTCTTCTGACCACCCACATTGAGATAGAAGTTCTGGTTGAACTTGAAGTCCAACTGATGATGCCAAGGCATAACTGCACCACCACGCTCAGCATATTGTCCCTTGCGGTTCTTCAAGTAAGAATCCTGGTTGATATAATTCCAGAAATCATCACGCTGTGCATCTGCAGTATATGTAACCTCACCTGTCTTGGAATTAGTAACATCCATGAAATTCCAGTCATTGAGAGCCTCACGAGACTCTGGCACATACATCAGGGCATTAGAACCATAATCATTAACAACATTAGTACCTAAGTTATAAGAATAGCGTGTGCAGCTGTAACCATCAGCATAACCGATGTTCATGCCTTCATAAATCAAACCTACCTCAGAACCGAAATGCTTTGCATAATCCTTCTTGTAGGAAGCAGAGATAAGCAAACGGTTAGGAGCCACGTATGTACCATAACCCAACTCCATCTCGTTGTTACCATTTACAGAGTAACGGTTGTTATAGTATGCTGAGTTAACCTGATCGCCCACACCATCACTATAAGATCTAGCCTTTGAATAGGTATAAGATGCAGAGAGGTTCAAACCGAAGGCAAACTTCTTAGCCAAAGATGCAGTAATTGAGTAATAGTATGCTTTATGACCAGCATTGGTAATCATATAAGCATTCTGATACTTATTATCCTTATTGCCACTTGCACTCAATGAGTAGTAGCGACGAGTGTCACCAGGGGCAAGCTTAATGGTTTTTTCGCCTTCATAACAGTAACCCTTGTTGACTACGATAGCAGGATTAAACTCACGGCTATAGATACCCTCCAACGAGAAATCGATGTCGTAAGGTAACTTTACGTCAACAGCCAAAGAAGATTTCCATGTAGCGTTCATCTTCAAATCCTTGTCGATAATGGTTGGATTTTGAGGAGCTGGCGTAGTAGTCAACTGGCTGATTGTAAGCTGTTTCAACTGCTCATCACGAGAAGGGTTGAAAGTAGGTTCACCGAAAGAAGGGTTAGGTCCCTTTTTAGGGTCAGAAACCGTATTATAAAAATATGTGTACTGACCACAACCAGCATTACCAACAGAAGAAACTAACCATACATTAGGCAAACGACCGATAAAATAACCAGTACCACCACGAAGAACGATCTTATGGTTACCAAGGATGTCCCAGTTGAAACCTACACGTGGAGATACAGTCAATGAAGCATCAGGCAACTGATCGGTGGCATAGCTTTGCTCTGATCCATCGTTTTGCTTAAACTTGATGGCAGCAAAAGCCTTGTTGTAATTATTCTTAAGAGCTGGATAGATAGGTAATTCAAAACGTAAGCCACCAGTCAAGCGAAAACGCTCAGAGAAGTTTACCTGATCCTGAATATAAGCAGAGAACTGATTGTATTTCATCTTAGACTTGAACTGGTCACTGCCATCCATTGGGAATGTAATTCCATAAGCTGCAGGCTTACCACCGGCCTTGAAGTCTTCCATAGAACTATATACGTAATAACCAGCACAAGCTTGACCGAATCCATTGGTAATATCATTTACTTCGTATTGAAGACCAGCTGTAATATTTTGTATTCCCGCAGACCAGGAAGCCTCATCGGTAGCAACGAATGTCTTCACTTGACGAAGGTTACCCTCTGTGAATGGGTCTGGACCAAATCCCATATAATAAGCCCCATCCTTCAAGATATCAACCGTAGGGAACATGTCACCCACATATGAACGTGGCTCATCCTGATAAGAGTAAGTCGCACGAAGCACATTGTTTACGCTACCCCACTTTGAGTTCCACTCTGCAGCCAAAGAGGTAAAGTTCTTCTCCTGATAATAACGGGAACTCTCAAAATACAAACCAGAATTAGCTGTACGACCAGACTGGGATTTACCACCAGTGATAGATACGCCATCAGAGTTTCCACCTGGATAAATGTAACTATCTTTTAATGGTGTTGTAGAGCTAGAAGGAGAATTAGACTCCTTATCGTGACTCTTAGAGAAACGGAAGTTCAACTTGTTGTTCTCATTGATGTTCCAGTCGATACGAGCCAGAAACTTATAAGAAGGGGTATCAAGAGAATATCCCTGATAACGACCAGGGTTGTAACCATAGGTCTTATTGAGGAAACTGAGCATATCATCCATATCGCTCTGCAATGGGCGATGAACTGTACCAGATGCTGGAGACCACGCATCTGTAGCATTCACACGAGCTGTACCAGAAGGACCGGCAGAGATGTTGCTCTGATACTCACCATTGGCGAAGAAGAACAACTTATCCTTGATGATAGGACCACCGAAGCTGGCACCCCATGTAGTAGAGTGAGACTGGAGACGATTCAACTCATAATCGCTTACCTTGTTACCACGCAAGTGAGAGTTGGTAGTGTACATATAAGCTGTACCCTTGAAGTCATTGGTACCGCTCTTGGTCACGGCGCTGATAGCACCGCCTGTAAATCCGCTCAAACGAACATCGTATGGAGAAGAAGATACAGAAATCTGATCCAATGCATCGAGAGAGATTGGAGATCCGTTACCAGGCAGGTTACCACCAATACCGAAGGCATTGTTGAACGCAGCACCATCGACAGTAACGTAAGACTGACGGTAGTTACCACCACCTACAGAGAAACCGCTACCAACGTTGGCACCCTGAGGAGTCAACTTCAAGAGGTCGTTCATGCTACGAGATACGGTAGGAACAGCCTCGATTTGGTCGGCATTGATACTTGTTGTTGCACCAGCACGGTCGGTGCGCATGTTGTTGTTACGATTGGCTACAACTACCACGTCTTCCAACTGAGCAGCATCTTCAGCCAAAGTCTCATTCAAGACTGTGTTTTGACCAAGAGAAAGAGAAATGCCCTTTACCTGCTTGTTCTTGTAACCCACGTAGGTTACTTCCAGAACATAAGGTCCACCCGGGCGCATACCCTGAATAGAATAACGACCATCCATGTTGGTCACTGCACGATAGACTGTACCAGAAGGTTGGTGAACAGCCTTGATTGTTGCGCCAATGACGTCTTCGCCATTAGCTGTAATTTTACCACTAACGCTAGATGTTGTAATCTGCGCCATGGCTGTGGTTACCATAAAGGCCAGCAAAGCCACTAATAAATGCAATCTTTTCTGCATACCTTTTATTAAATAAAATTATTAAAACTTGGGGATATGCCCCCTCTTATATTGTTATCGGTTGCAAAAGTAATAAAAAAATTGCTTTTATTTGTTACATCTGCATTAAAAATGATGTTTTATAACATAAAAAAAATCTGCGTTAAGCAAATAACGCAGATTTCCTTTAATTTGTTATTTATAACGGGGGTTTGCTTATAGTTTTTTCGGGGCTAAAAGCGGGGGACTGAGCTTTTATGACAGGCGATGGAATCGCCTGGAACGGAGGCTAGGCGCTCTTACTCCTTTCGCTGCCAAATGCTCATCACCTTGCGACGGATGGCTACGATGTTCAGGATAGAAACTATCAGGAACAGGAGCAGACCTAGAGCGATGGCTGGGAGCATGGTGCCCTCGTCGATATCAGGGAAGAGGGTTTCGATGAAGCCCATGTAGTAATCGCGGAGGAAGAAGAGAATGATCCACGCGATAATGAGTACCACGATGTTCAGCGCGATGGTGAGCACCTGATATGGCTTTGCTACATTGTTCGGACTGTAACCTATCAGAAGAAGATTCTCTAACTTAGAAGAGTTCTTCTGTACCAACAGATAGATGCTGAGCATCAGAATATAGAAGCTCAAAACAGAGATAACCAAGCCGATAATCATCACCATCGATACCATCATGCGAAGGAAATAGGTAGTCTTCTCTGCATCCAACTTGTCTGTCTCTACTTCATAACCGTTATCATCCAGGTATTTGGTGATGTTCTCGTCTCCCGGGTTTCCTACCTCTACGATGAGACGGTTAGGATCGCTCTTCTGGTTTGGAGCAAATTCCTGGTTACTCCAGTCCATGAATGCCTGTGGAACAAGGATGGTGTTGAGTCGCGAAGAGAAACCGATAACCTTTCCCTTGAACTGCTCTTTCTTGCCACCAGCCTGAATCTGGATATTGAAATCAATCATGCCCATCAGTCCATCGCTGATTTTAGGGAGCGAATGACTCTGGGCAAAACCGAAGTTATACATATTAATATAGGTACGCGGGAGGATGATTGGCACCTCCTGAGTTCCCGGCGTATATTTCCAGTCCTTGAGCGGCACATCAACAAAACCGTCAGGCACACTCTCGAAGAAGAGTTCGCTGTTCAGAACGTTCACGCCGTTTACACCCATCTGGGCATCTACTTTATATTCAGTAGAGGTGAATTTTCCTATCTTCTTTACAAACTTCTGGTCGCCGATTTCATCGATTTCAGAACCCGAGAAGGTATTGGAACGGCCGCTGATGGTATTTCCCATACCTATCTTCTTGCTCATGATGAGGTAGTCGGCTTTCATGAAACTGTCTTGCTGAGTGAAGACAGGCAGCACGTCTTTATAAAACTGAAAGCCGAAAAGAACGATGAGCATACCGAAGAGATTGGCGAAGGCAAAGCCCGCAAACTGAGGTATGCTGATATGCTGACGCAATAATTTCCAAACCAAATTCATAATCTAAATATATGTTCATAGTTTAAGTCCATGTGCTTACCGATACTGGTTACGATGACGCCAGCCCCCTGCTCCTTCGCTTCGGTCATCATGATATCTGCCATGATGCGCGAATTGTTGTCGTCTAGGTGACTGATAGGCTCATCAGCCAGAATGAAGTCGAAAGGCTGACAGAGCGCACGCATCATTGCCACACGCTGCTGCTGTCCGAACGACATTCTGCCGATTTTGGCATCTACCTTATCAGCAATACCGAGCATATCAAACCATTTAAGAATCTGCTCACGCGTCTTGAATCCGGTTATTTTGTTCTTAATTTCTACATTCTCCAGGGCAGTAAGCTCAGGGAAGAGACGGAGTTCCTGAAAGAGATGGCTGATGTGACGCTTGCGCATCTCTACCCAGTCTTTCACCTTATAGTTGGCGGTAACATCATTGTCGAACATCACGCTTCCGCTGTAGTCGTGACGATAGCCGAGCACATAGCTGCAGAAAGTACTCTTTCCGCTGCCACTCTCTGCCTCGATAAGATAAAGATGACCTTTCTCGAAGGTAACATCCTGCTTCCATATCTCCGAATCCAGGTCGTTGCGCTGGGCAAAAACCTGTGGGAGAACGGAATGAAGCTGAATCTTTTCCACTTTTTATATGTTTAATGTTTAATCTTTTACCTTTAAAATTAGGACTTGGTTGGGGACTAGCGATAGAATCGCTAGGAACGGGGGCGCAGAGAGGGGGTAAGGTTCTTTTTACTTTTTACCTTTTTACCCTTTTACTTTTTTACCTTTTTACCTTTAAAGTATAGACCACCGAAGTAAGATTTCCGAAGACTGGGGTGAGCAGACCGGTTACGGTAGAGATGGCATCATCCTTGCCCGAGCCGTCACTACCAGAACTCTTGGCGAGATTGATGACCATTGCCAGTTTCTGACCGACGATGAGTTTCTGAATCTTTGCATCTATCGGATGATTACTTGGTTTCACGGCATATTGCGCCATCAGCTGGTCGCTTCCGCTAAAGAACTGCTTGTCATCCGTCACACCGAAATAGAACGAGGTCTTGCCATCGGTATAGAAGTAAGCATTCTTTCCCCAATTGGCTATCTTCGCACCAGCCGGACATGAAGTTTTCCAATAATCAACATCGCCCAACCACTTGGCATGCGACAGTTTAGCAGCCATCGTCATCTGCATATTGTTATCTGTAAGCGAAGGCATCACGATAGCCATATCCCCATCCACACTACGGATGATATTATCCATATCGATGGCCTGGTTGATACCCATCAGGAGGGTCTGAAGGCTGCGGTTGCTCTGCATCATCGGCAGGAACTGCTCGCCCTTTACGTTCATGAAGATACCCGCCAGGGCATCAGCAGGCATAGACTTAACGTAGCTGCCTTTAATCGGGCGATAGGTTTGAGCCGCCTTCTTCAGGGCCTCATCTATTTCTTTATTAAAGGAGAAGGTTTCTCCCTTCACCTGCAGGATACCGTCTTTCACGTCCATCTCAGCAGCAATCACTACCTGCGAAGGGTCGGTATCTTTAGGAGTACCAAGGGTAAACGGAGCTACGAACTTCTCCGGCAGCGCCTGAGCCTGAGCCACCATAGCCATAGGCGAAGTGATGGTTTCCAGACGTTCAAACATAGGCGATGCGGTAATACCTTCGTCCTCATCAGCCTTCAGATATTTCACCATCTGCTGTTGGAGCTGGGCCTGCGCATCGGCTACAACCGGTCCCATAACGAGGAGTGCCTGATCAGAAAAGCCGACCAGCCACGAATTTTTCAATACAGAGAAATGAAAGCCTTTGCGCTCCTTCACCTCTGTAGCGATATGCTGTTTGGCAAGCGAAGCAAGCCAGTCTTCCACATCGCCCTCATCGCTCACCTTGGCACAAAGTCCGAGATTGCCATCAGCACTCTCAAAGAGGAATATCTTCTCTGAGATGTCGATGCCACACTTCGATGCATCCTCAACGTGCAGCAGAGACTTGAGCATTCCCGCCTTGTCTTCATCGCTTTTGCCGGATGCCATCTGCTGCATATCAACAGAGATGAGCGCAGTACTTTTCTTTGGAATGGCATTGAGATAGTCAGTGCCCGAGCATGAACTCAGCAATCCCAATACGACAGCCAAGCACATGAACATCAAACTCTTATACAATCTTTTCATCACACTAGTAAATATTATAAAGCTCTTGCCAAATGGCACATGTTGACAGCCACCAATCCTGCTGTTTCCGTACGGAGGCGACTGGTACCAAGCGAAACACTCTCATATCCGTTTTCCAGGGCCAGTCTCACCTCATCGATAGAGAAATCGCCCTCAGGTCCTACCAGCACGGTGATGTCATCGGCACCCTCCTGGGCTGCTCCGGCAGAATCATCAGCTGGGCATGACTTGGAAATCTCGGCAAAAAAGTCTTTCTTTTCTATCTCCTCATAACAATGGCAGATAAACTTTCTGCCATTGCGGGGAGTAGTAATAAAATCTTTAAAGTTCTGCAGTTCGTTGACCACAGGTTTCCAAGCCTTGTGGCTCTGCTTGACGGCAGAAACCACAATTTTGTCTATGCGGTCTATGCGGATGACCTTGCGTTCAGAGAACTTGCAGTTGAGGAAAGAGATTTCATCGAAGCCGATTTCCGTAGCCTTCTCTGCCATCCATTCAATGCGGTCCATCATCTTTGTCGGGGCGATGGCCAGGTGAATGTGTCCGCGCCAGGCAGGCTGCTGCGGCATAACCTCCTTCACCTCATAGATGCACCGTTTGTTGGTAGCCAGCGAAACTTCTGCACGGTAGAACACCCCCTTGCCATCCATCAGGAACAATTCGTCCCCCGCCTGGATACGCAAAACCCTGAGTGCATGAGTAGCCTCTTCCTGAGGCAGTTCTGTCTGTGTAGCCGCATCTGGCACATAGAAAAATCTAACTTCTTTCATTTCCTCTTATTGTTACTTTTTCTTCTTAATTTCTGTTATTCCGTAAGAATATCCTTTAATTATTCACTTTTTTTGCCTTTGCGGCGCTCTATCTCATCGCGAATGGCTGAGGCTGTTTCGTAATCTTCTTCATTAATGGCACAATCCAATGCTTTTTCGAGCATTTGGTCTGGCAAAGCCGAAATAGGTACCGCACAAGAAGTCGAACTCATATCATTTTTATTAAAAGGAGTAGAAATTTCCTTTATAACCAGCTCTGTTGTATACATTTCTATATCCGCAGCCACAGACAGCAACACAGCCTGGTCAGTCTTGATGCTCATACGTTCATTTGTGATTTTATTCACAAGAGTAGCAAATACTCCCCTCTCTGGCGTAGCATCGAATTCGAGATAGAAATCGTCTACATTGAGCCTGTCAAATAGTGTCCAAAGTACAGAGATCACATCATTTTTAAAATCAGAAGTTTTCGAATTACATGCCTTCAGCTGCTCTGCTACATATTCATTAGTCATAATAGACAAAGCTCTTTTTTCGGATTCGTCTACCAAACTAATAATACATGTCCCGGAAGCTTCCGGAATGCCAAAGCAGGCAGCGAGTTTAAGTTTGTACAACATCATTATGTACCCTTTCTTTATTTAAATTTATTTATATTCTTACGTAATATTCTGTTTTTACTCTCGTGTTGAGTATGACCTTTTTCTTCCTTATTTCTGTTCTTTCTTCGGACGGAAAAGGACAGCAAAGGCTACAGCTACCACGAGCGCATAACCGGCAAAGATGAACCAGCAGGTTTTCCAGTCACCCATCAGGTAGCCATCATCTGTCCAGTGGCAGTAATGGTTGATGACCATACCTGCGAGAATGGTTCCGATAGATGCTCCCAGACCGTTGGTCATCAGCATGAACAGTCCCTGAGCCGATGCTCTTACCTTCACATCACATTTCTGGTCTACAAACAGACCGCCCGACACATTGAAGAAGTCGAAGGCTACACCGTAAACGATGCATGAGAGGATGAAGAAGGTAACACCTGGGAATGCAGGATTGCCCAATCCGAAGAAACCGAATCGCAAAACCCATGCCATCATGGCGATGAGCATCACAACCTTGATGCCATAACGCTTCAGGAAGAACGGAATGAGAAGGATGCAGAGCGCCTCGGCCACCTGAGAGATGGATACCAGGAGCGTAGCATTGTTAGCTGCAAAAGTATCGAGCATCGCAGGATCGCCCTTGAAACTGGTAATGAACGGAGTGGCATAGCCATTGGTTACCTGCAGACTCATACCGAGCATGCAAGAGAAGATGAAGAACATCGCCATCTCGCGGCTCTTGAAAAGTTTGAAGGCATCGAAACCCCATGTCTCTACCCAGCTCTTTGTCTCTTTCTTCACGATAGGACAGGCTGGCAATGAGAAGCAATAGAGGAAGAGAAGAATGCTGAGCACACCCGATACCAGGAACTGATAATGGGTATACTGGAACTTATGGGCGTTCTCGCTCAACAGGAACGAGAATGAACCGTTGTCCCAGGTAGCACAGTTCACAATCCACATCGTGAGGATGAAGCCCACGGTTCCGAACACACGGATTGGCGGAAAAGCCTTCACGGTGTCGAGCCCGTTGCTCTTCAATATACTGAAAGCCGAAGTATTTGACAATGCCAATGTAGGCATATAGAAAGCCACGCTGAAGGTGTAAACGGCAATAAACATTACCTCATTAGGAGTCTGACTAGCCTGACCCATACCGAACAGACCTATCATGGCTGCTCCTGCCAAAAGGTGACAATAGCCCAAAAGACGTTGCGGCTGGATATACTTATCTGCCACAATACCCATCAATGTAGGCATAAAAATAGATACGATTCCCTGGATGGTATAGAACCAGGAAATCTCGGCACCCATCCCAGCCTTGCCGAGATAGTTGCCCATAGACGTAAGATAAGCTCCCCAAACTGCAAACTCCAGGAAGTTCATCACTGCTAGGCGTACTTTCAGATTCATAGTTTAATGTCTTTTTATTATAAAATATTAGCTGCAAAGATACAAATTTTCGGGTAAAAAGCACACGATTTTGAAGATTATCCGCATGAAAGCTAGCATATTTAACAAATTATGTGTATTTTTGCAGCCGATTTCAACAGATATAAGAGAAAAATAATATAGAAACAACAGATATGTTAGTAAAATTTTTCCTCACGTGCAATAAAATCGGGGCTTTCACGCTAGGTGGAGGCTACGCCATGATACCGATCATGGAACAGGAATTTGTAGACAAGAACAAGTGGATGGACAAGCAGGAGTTCATGGATATCATGGTAGTGGCGCAGACCACTCCAGGCATCTTCGCCATCGACATGGCGAGTCATATCGGCTATAAGCTGAAGGGAGTCTGGGGAGGCATTGTGGGTGCCATTGGCATAGCCCTGCCTTCTATCATCGCCATTCTCATCATCGCCATGTTCTTCCAGCATTTCAAGGACAATTATTGGGTGGGTAAGTTCTTCATGGGTGTGCGCCCTGCCGTAGTAGCGCTCATTGCTGCGCCTTGCTTCAAGATGGCAAAGACGGCAAACATCAACCGCTACAACATCTGGATTCCCGTTGTCTGCTGTCTGCTGATTGCAGCTTTCGGTATCTCCCCTATCTACATCATCATCGCAGCCGGTATGCTGGGATGGCTCTATGGAAAGGTAAAAAAGTAAAAAGGTAAAAAAAATATAGAGATTATGCTATTTCTGAAATTATTTCTGATATTTACCAAGATTGGTACATTTAATTTTGGTGGCGGATATGCGATGCTTTCGCTCATCCATAACGAGACGGTAGTGAAGAACCATTGGCTTACCAATGCTGAGTTTACGGATATTGTGGCTATCAGCCAGTCTACACCGGGACCTATCGGCATCAACTGTGCCACCTACGTAGGTTATACCGCCTGCCTTCACGACGGCTATCCTACCTGGGCAGCCTGTCTGGGTTCGGTATTGGCTTCGCTCTCCATCATGTGGCTGCCTTTCATCATCATGATTCTCATCAGCCGCTATCTGATTACGCACAAGGATTCTAAAATCGTAAAGGATATCTTTGCGGGTCTCCGCCCTGCCATCATCGGACTGATAGCTGCAGCCGCCGTTCTCCTGATGAATAAAGAGAACTTCGGATCACCAACCGACAATCCGTTTGTCTTCGGAGCAAGCATCGTGCTGTTTCTGGCTGCTTTCTACTTCACAAAATTCAGAAAGGCCAACCCTATCCTGCTGCTTTTCATCTGCGGTATCATCGGAATGGTTATCTTCTAAACATCGCCCTGCGGTCTGAACCAACGGCCTCCAGCCGATGGGAAAGACAAGGGGCTGATGCCTTCAGATAGGGACAAAAAAAAATTGATTGTCTCACGACAACCAATCTTTTATTAACCTTAATAATCTAATACCATGAAAAACACGATGCAAAGGTACAAATAATCTTGTAACCTACAATAGTTTATAGCAAAAAACTTCAAGAATTTAACTCTCCTTAAAAGTTCTACCATTCCAATTAAATTTTCTTTGCACTTTTATTGCATTCACAGCCTTCTTATCGTCAGCAGGCAGGAAAGGTAAAGCCAAGCGCACTACGAGGCTGTTTTCATGTTGCAGGAGCAGAGCACTCACGATTTTGAGTTCAATTTTCCCCTTGAGTTCATCAAACTTAGCCTCGCTCATCGTATCGGGTTTGGCAACAAGTCCGGAAGCCAGTTGCTGCAAAGATTTCCCATCGAAAATCCTGCTGGCATCCTGCTCCTGCCAATCCTGATTAAAGAGATAGAGTTCGCTCTCCTTCTCTACTCCGGCAAAAGTCTTCACCACGCAAAGCAGCGAATCGCCGTTAGCCGATGGCAGTTTCTTCATCTGCAAAGTAGCGCTCTTGCTTGTTCTCAACTGAGCGAAATCAGCAGTCAGCGTATCCATCACACTCGTTTCGCCTAACAGATTCTTCACTTCTGCCTTCACTCCCATCTCCTGCAGCTCAGTAAATTCCAGCCGCAGGTTGTGGTTGAGATAAGGCACAACAGAATCGGGCATCGAAACCAGCAAGTCCTTCATCGACTTGGCTTCCATGCCCAAGCTTGCCATCATCAGGCAAGCACATAATATATATTTTATCTTCTTCATCACTATAATTCCTTCGACCATTTCTTTCCCCAAGGGGTAAAGAGCCATGCAAGAAAGGCCAATGCTACTATTGAGCAAACGGCAAAAGTTAAAGCCAATGTATTCATATATCTACCTTTTAGAAATTAACAAACCTATTATAAATAAAATGACAGTTAAGAAAACACCCCAAAATATCGCCCAGTAAGAATCTTCCTGATTGGTCTGAACTATACCAAACAGAGCCGCCATTCCACCTAATACCATTACAGTAAAAGTGGATTTACTCATATCAAAGAAATACTTTACTATTGTTTCTCTGACGAACTTAGCTTTTTCCTTTTCTTCTTTTGCTGCCATATTTCTCTATTTTCCGACAAAATTACGGAAAATAAATGTAATCTGCAAATGATTTGCTCATTTTCTTTCGAAATTTAACCTAAAAAAGACGAAAAAGAGGAAAGCACTTCATTACGAAACACTTTCCTCTAATTATCTAATCATTAATCGTACAATCTTCTTTCAGAAGAGATTTACTCCTCTACAGCAGCCTGCGCCGCAGCCAAACGTGCGATTGGCACGCGGAATGGAGAGCAAGATGCGTAGTTCATGCCGACCTTAGCACAGAACTTAACAGATGAAGGCTCACCACCATGCTCACCGCAGATACCTGTGCGCAGGTTAGGACGGGTAGCACGACCATTCTCTACTGCCATCTTGATAAGCTGACCAACACCCTCCTGGTCGAGAACCTGGAATGGGTCAACCTTCAGAATCTTCTTCTCCATGTATGCAGGGAGGAAGGAAGCGATATCATCACGAGAATAACCGAAGGTCATCTGTGTCAAGTCGTTAGTACCGAATGAGAAGTACTGAGCCT
>OIWU01003204.1_pt1 | contig 12879 bp, 10 predicted proteins | sample 1587711 | NCBI WGS metagenome assembly OIWU01 (sample SAMEA3888909, study PRJEB22519) | human gut metagenome | biome: human gut; feature: human-associated habitat; material: faeces | place: Denmark | collected 2010 | reverse complement strand
CCGCCGATCATCGTGAGCACATTGAAAATATCCATATTTTCTATCTTTCCTTTTTTCTTTTTTGAGACCCTATCTATAACCAAGTAATAGTTTACGCGCCAAATGTCAAAACTGCCAGAGGAGAATTGTAAAATCTATGTAAAATACACAGCAGCGACGGAATGCGGCGTGATTTGTGTCATGTTGCACAGTTTTTTTCCGCATGAACTGGAAAAAAGTGCAGACACTAAGCGCAGCATTCGCCGCGGCGTCTGCCTCCGCGGCAAAAAGCAACTTGAAATGTCGGAGGAATCGTATGAAAAAAGACTTTATCGACACCAATGAATTCACGAAGCAGGAACTGCTCGACATCATCGACTTGTCGCTCGCCATCAAAAAGGCCATTAAGGCGGGCTACTATCCGCCCCTGATGCGCAACATGACGCTCGGCATGATCTTCCAGCAGTCCTCTACGCGCACGCGCGTCTCGTTTGAGACCGCGATGAGCCAGATGGGCGGGCACGCGCAGTATTTAGGCCCCGGTATGATCCAGCTCGGCGGGCATGAGACTATCGGCGACACGGGCAAGGTACTCTCAAAGCTTGTCGATGTCGTGATGGCGCGCGTCATCGAGCACAAGACGATCGAAGAGCTCGCAAAAAGCTGCACCATCCCCGTCATCAACGGCATGTCGGACTACAACCACCCCACGCAGGAGATCGGCGACCTCTGCACGATCGTGGAGAACCTTCCGCAGGGGAAAAAGTTAGAGGACTGCAAGGTCGTGTTCGTGGGCGACGCGACGCAGGTGTGCGCGTCGCTCGGCTTTATCACGACGAAGCTCGGCATGCACTTTGTCCAGTACGGCCCCCAGGGTCACCAGCTGAATGAGCAGCACAAGGAGATCATGAAGAAGAACTGCGCGCTCTCCGGCGGCAGCTACCTTGTCACCGATGACCGCGAGAGCGTACGCGGCGCGGACTTCATCTACACGGACGTGTGGTACGGCCTCTACGAAAACGAGATGCCGAAGGAAGAGCGCGTGCGCGTCTTTCACGACTATCAGGTCAACCGCGAGCTGATGCAGCTGGGGAACCTCGGCTGCAAATTCATGCACTGCCTGCCCGCGACGCGCGGCGAGGACGTGACCGACGAGGTCGCCGACAGCGACGCCTCCCTCTGCTGGGAGGAGGCGGGCAACCGCCTGACGGCCATGCGCGGCCTTCTTGTCTACTTCACGCGCTGCCGGCAGGAGCCGAGCGGTCTTCAGATCGCGGCGGCGAAAGAGGAGCTTGACAAAGTGCTCTGCGACAAGCTCGGCTGCGTCGAGGCTTACTGCGGCGTTTCGAAAGCGGAAAAGAGCTGAGATAAGCCATGGAGAAGAATCAATTCCGGCTCGCAGACGTCATTTTGTCGGTCATCTGCGTGGTGTTTGTCGCCGAGGCGGCGGCGCCGGTCGCGTCGATCGGCAACAGCCAGTATTTCTGGTGGATCTTTATGATATTGGCGTTTCTGCTGCCCTACGGCCTCATCGCCGCCGAGCTCGGCACAGCCTACGCGGGAGACGGCGGGCTCTATGACTGGATCCACGCGGCGTATCCGGACGGCAAGTGGGCGGCGCGTGCCTCGTGGTACTACTGGATCAATTTTCCACTGTGGATGGCATCGCTTGCGGTGATGTGTCCCGAGCTCATCACGTTCATCACGGGGCGGAGCCTCGGGACGTTCGGCTCGCTCGTGGTCGAGCTGCTGTTTATCTGGATCGTCACGCTCATCGCGTGCTATCCCGTGTGCGACAGCATCATTATCCTGAACGTGAGCGCTGTCATCAAGATCGTGCTGGCGCTGCTTGTCGGCGGACTCGGCGTGTGGTATATCAGCCGTTACGGCTTTGTCAACGACATGTCGGCGCGGACATTTCTGCCGTCGTTCGACTTAAACAGCCTCTCGTATATCTCCGTCATCATCTTCAACTTCCTCGGCTTTGAGGTCGTGTGCACGTACGCAAACAACATGAGCGACCCGAAAAAGCAGATCCCGCAGTCTATCGTGACCGGCGGCATCGTCATCGCGGCCATCTACCTCTTCTCGGCGTTCGGCATCGGCGCGGCAGTGGATGTGCGCGAGATCAGCGTGGATTCGGGGCTTATCGACGCGGTGTCGCTCATTCTGGGCGGCAGCGGCGGCGTGCTCGTGGGCGTGGTGGCGCTTTTGTTCCTCGTGACGCTGTTCGGCAATATGATCTCGTGGTCGATGGGCGTCAATTCGACGGCGGCGCTGGCGGCGGACCACAACGACATGCCGCGGGTGTTCGCCAAGCGCTGGGCAAAGAACGACATGCCCGTCGGCGCGGCGGTCACGTCGGGCGTCGTCGCCTCGTGCGTGTGTGTTTTGGGCGTGCTCATCGAGATGGCGTCGCCGGACTCGTCACTCTTCTGGAGCTTTTTCGCGCTGAATCTCGTGATGCTGCTTTTGAGCTATCTTCCCGTGTTTCCGGCGTTTTTGAAGCTGCGGCACGAGGATGCGAAGACGCCGCGCCCGTTCCGCGTGCCGGGGGCTGACACGGCGCTCAAATGGATCGCCTACGTGCCGATGGTGCTCATCGTCATTTCGATCATTTTCACTGCGGTCCCGCTCTCGTTTGATGCAGAGACGCTTGCGAGCTTTCTGCCCATTACGATCGGGTCGATCCTCAGCGTGGCGATCGGCGAGGTGCTGATCGCGCTGCGCGGGAAAAACGCGCGCAGCTAAGTATGGTTTCATCATAAGGAGACAAAGCTATGGCAAAACGAATCATCGGCACAACGCCGAAGCAGGACGGGTATCGCATGCCCGCCGAATTTGAGCCCCAGCAGGGCGTGTGGATGCTCTGGCCCGAGCGAAACGACAACTGGCGCGACGGCGGAAAGCCCGCGCAGAAGGCCTTTGCGGATGTTGCCAAGGCCATCGCAAAATTTGAAAAGGTCACGGTCGGCGCATCCGTGCGCCAGTATCAGAACGCGCGCGCCAAGCTCCCCGAAAATATCCGCGTCGTGGAGATCGAGAGCGACGACGCGTGGGTGCGCGACTGCGGGCCGACGTTCCTTGTGAACGACAAGGGCGGTCTTCGCGCGGTGGACTGGGAGTTCAACGCCTGGGGCGGGCTCGTCGACGGGCTGTATTTCCCCTGGGACAAGGACGACCAGATCGCGCGCAAGATCTGCGAGATCGCGGACGTGGACAGCTACCGCACAGAGGGTTTCGTGCTCGAGGGCGGTTCCATTCACGTCGACGGAGAGGGCACGGTGCTGACGACCGAGATGTGCCTGCTCTCTGAGGGCCGCAACCCCGATAAAAGCAAAGAAGAGATCGAGCAGATGATCTGCGACTACCTCGGGTGCGAGAAGGTGCTGTGGATCAAGGACGGCATCGACCCCGACGAGACGAACGGGCACATTGACGACGTCGCGTGCTTCGTCGCACCCGGCGAGGTCGCGTGCATCTGGACGGAGGACAAGAACCATCCGTTCTACGAGCAGGCGCAGGCGGCTTACAGATTCCTGAGCGAGGCGACGGACGCCAAGGGACGCAAATTAAAGGTCCACAAGCTCTGCCTGACGAAAAAGCCGTGCTTACTCGAGGGCGCGGATACCATCGACGCCGTCGAGGGCACCATCCCCCGCGAGGACGGCGAGGTCAGCATCGCGTCGTATATGAACTTTTTGATCGTCAACGGCGCGGTCATCTTGCCGCAGTACGGCGACGAAAACGACGCAGTCGCCATCGAACAGGTGCAGAAAATGTTCCCCGACCGCGAGGTCGTGGGCGTGCAGACGAAGGAGGTCGCCTTCGGCGGCGGCAACATCCACTGCATCACCCAGCAGCAGCCTGCGGTGAAGAAGTAGAAAGAGCGCCGTCCGTGCAATAAATGTACGGGCGGCGTTTTTATGGTGCTTATGCAGTTTGCTCGCGGGCGATGCGGATGAATTCCGAGAGCACGCTCCACGGATACGAGCGGCTCAAGTACCCAAAGCAGATGGGATAGGAAGCCTCGGGGCAGAGCGGGAGAATGTGCAGGTGCGCGAGCTGCTCGGGCGAGAGCGCTGTGTGCAGCAGATTTTCCGGGCAGAAGCATGCGCCGACGCCCTGCTCGCAGAGCGCGAGCAGCGTTTCGACGTTTTCCGACGTCGCTTTGCTGACGGGCGAGACGCCCGAGGAGCGCAAAAGTCCGCGCCCGATGCGCCCGCCGATGTCTTCCGCGGAGCCGAGGACAAAGGGGCAGCCGCGCAGGGAGCTCAAATTTCCCGCGGCGATCTCGCCGCGGTGCGTGTCGAGGTCGATGCCGCACTGCGCGAGCAGCCCATCGGACAGGCACAGCACGATGTGCTCCAGATAGTAATCCTCAAGCACCACGCCGGGGAGCGGGTGTGGAAAGCCGGCGATGGCGAGGTCAATGCCGCCGCTGAGCAGCGCTTTCTGGATCGCGTCGTTCGAGCCTTCGAGCAGCGTGATCTCGACATTCGGATACTGACGCTGAAAGGCGGGGATCAGGCGCGGCATGATGGCGCGGCCGCGCGTATAGGCGATGCCGACGCGCAGCTCGCCTTTCTGATTTTCGGAGATATCGCAGAATTCGCGTTCCATGGCCTGTCGCGTCTGGCCGATGGATTCGGCATAGCGCAGAAACGTCCGGCCTGCGTAGGTGAGCTCGAGCGGCGTGCGGCGCACAAGGAGCGTGCAGCCAAGCTCCTTTTCAAGTCCCGCAATGTGGGACGAGAGCGACTGCTGCGTGATGTGCAGCGCTTCGGCGGCGCGGGTGAAGTTTTTCTCCCGCGCGAGCACGAGAAAATAGTCAAGAGAATGGAAATTCATGGGAACGCTCCTTTCACAGCTGCTTCTTGTAGAATATATCAATTTTAACAGTTTTACAAGCGCGAAGGCGGCAATTATACTGTGGGCAGTGGGTGCGGACAGCAGGAAAAAGATTCCCTTTTCCCGCCGTGCGTGCTAAGATAGCGATACTGTGTTAAAAAGGATAGGGAGGACTTGGATGGCTGCGATCGTTTTATTCTGCCTTGCGCTGCTCGTGTGCATCGTGCTGGGGACGAACATCCTCTACGCGCTCCTGGCGGGACTTGTGATCTTCACGCTGTACGGCAAAAAGCAGGGCTTTTCGTGGAAAGAGCTCGGGAAGATGATCTGCTCGGGCGTGAAGACGTCGGCGAGCGTGCTGCTCGTCTTTCCGCTGATCGGCATTCTGACGGCGTTCTGGCGCGCGTGCGGCACGCTGCCGTTCATCATCTGCTGCGCCGTCGACCTCATCCGGCCGGAGATCTTGCTGCTGATGACGTTTCTCCTAAACTGCGGCGTCTCGATGCTGACAGGCACGGCGTTCGGCACGGCGGCGACGATGGGCACCATCTGCGTGAGCGTCGGCATTTCGATGGGCATGGACCCCGTGCTGCTCGGCGGCGCGATGCTTTCGGGCGTATACTTCGGCGACCGCTGCTCGCCGGTCTCGACGAGCGCGCTGCTCGTGAGCGAGCTGACGGAGACGAACATTTACGACAACATCAAGCGCATGCTCAAGACGGCGCTCGTGCCGTTTCTTCTGAGCTGCGGCGTCTATGCGGCGCTCGGCATGGTGAAAAGCGGCAGCGGCGCGGCGGGCGAGCTGTGGTCGCTCTACGGGCGCGAGATGACGCTTCACTGGGTTATGTGCCTGCCGGCGGTGCTCATTTTGATCCTGTCGGTCCTACGCGTGAACGTGAAAAAGGCGATGTCGGTCAGCATTTTAGCGGCGGTTGTGCTGTGCATTTTTCTGCGGCATCTGGACGCGGTGACGATCCTCAAGTCCGCAATCTTAGGCTACACGGCGTCGGACGCCGAGGTCGGCGCGATGCTCAACGGCGGCGGCATCATTTCAATGGTGCGCGTGGCGCTGATCGTGATGATCTCGTCGGCGTATTCCGGCATTTTTCGCAAGACGGGGCTGCTCGACGGGCTGTGTGGGCGCGTGACGGCGCTGAGTGAGAGGACCTCGCCCTATGCCTCGATGATGCTGACGGCGGTTCTGACGAGCCTTCTCGCCTGCAACCAGACGTTGACGATCATCCTGACACACCAGCTCTGCGCGCCGTCGCAGAAGGATAAAGAAGAATTTGCCATCAACCTTGAAAACAGCGCCGTCGTCGTCGCGCCGCTGATCCCGTGGTCGATCGCGGGGGCGACGCCGCTCTCGACCGTCGGCGCGCCGATGACAGGCATGGCGTTTGCGTGCTTTTTATACATCCTGCCGCTGTGCGAGCTCGTGCGGCGGACAGCGCAGCAGCGCGCGGCGAAAAAAGCCGCCGCGCAGAAATGAGAAAGGAAGTTTGCATGAACGGAAAGACGTTACTGGCGGAAGCCATCGAAATGAAAGACGAGATCGTCGAGAACCGGAGAGCGATCCACCGCGCGCCGGAGGTCGGCGCGCACCTGCCGCAGACGGTTCAATTTGTCGAAGAAAAGCTGCGATTGCTCGGCTATGAGCCGCGCGAGCTGGGCGGCGGCGTGGTCGCGGAGCTCACGGGCGAAGACATGGGGCGCTGTATCCTGCTGCGCGCCGACATGGACGCGCTCAAGGTGCGGGAGAAGACCGACCTGCCGTTCCGTTCGGAAAACGGCAGCATGCACGCCTGCGGACACGATATGCACGCAGCCATGCTGCTGGGTGCGGCAAAGCTGCTCAAGGCGCATCAAAGCGAACTCAAGGGCACGGTGAAGCTCGTCTTCCAGCCCGACGAGGAAGGCTTCACGGGCGCGAAAGCGATGCTTAAGGCCGGTGTGCTGGAGGCGCCGGAGCCGCAGGCGGCGATGGCGCTGCATGTGAACTCCGGGACGCCGTCGGGCCTGGTGTTCTGCGGCAAGGGAACGTTTATGGCGGGCTGCACGCTGTTTCGCATCACGGTCAAGGGTGTCGGCTGTCACGGGGCAATGCCGGAGACGGGCGTCGACCCAATCAACATTGCCGCGCACATCTACCTTGCGCTTCAGGAGATCACGGCGCGCGAGCTGCCCGCGAAGACGCCCGCCATCGTGACGATGGGCAAATTCAGCGCGGGGCACGCGCCGAATATCATCCCGCAGGAGGCCGTGATCGAGGGCACGATCCGCACGTTCGACCGCGACGTGACCGCGCTGATCCTGCGCCGCATCGGCGAGATCGCGGACGCGACGGCCAGGGCCTTCCGCGGCAGTGCGAGCGTCGAAGAGCTCGCGAGCGCGCCGCCGCTCAAAAACGACGAGGCGCTGACCGAGCAGATGGCACGCTGCGCCGAAATGCTGTTCGGCGAGAAGAGCGTCTACCGCCTGCGTGAGGGCGGGATGGGCTCGGAGGACTTTGCGTCCTACACCTACGAGCTGCCGTGCGCGTATCTGTTGCTCGGCGCGGGCACGGCGCAGGAGGACGCGCGCTACGGAAAGCCCATGCACAACGAGAGCGTCGTCTTCAACGAGAACATTTTACCGCGCGGGAGCGCACTGCTCGCCTATGGCGCGATGCAGTGGCTCGAAGACCGGCAATAAAAAAATCCGCTTACGAATTTCGTAAGCGGATTTTTTATAATCGGTTGTCGATGACTTAGCCGACGAGCGCCTCGGTATCCATGGCGATCATGAGCTCCTCGTTCGTGGGGATGAGGAGGACGGTGACCTTGGAGTCGGGCGCGGAGATGACGCGTTCTTCGCCGCGGACCTTGTTGGCGTCCTCGTCCATCTTGACGCCCATGAACTCGAGGCCGGAGGCGATGGCCATGCGCTGGGAAGCGCTGTTCTCGCCGACACCTGCGGTGAAGATGATGGCGTCCACGCCGCCCATCGCGGCGGCATACGCACCGATGAGCTTCTTCACGCCGTAGTTGAACATATCGACGGCAAGGCCGGCGCGCTCATTGCCCTGCTCGAAGGCCTCTTCGAGATCGCGGAAGTCGGAGCTGACGCCGCTGACGCCCATGACGCCGGACTTCTTGTTGAGGATTGTGAGCATCTCGGTGATGTCCATGCCGTACTTGTTCATCAGGTACTCGAGGATACCGGCGTCAATGTCGCCGGAGCGGGTACCCATGGGAAGACCGGCGAGCGGGGTGAAGCCCATGGAGGTGTCGACGCTCTTGCCGCCGTCGATCGCGGTGACGGAGGAGCCGTTGCCGAGGTGGCAGGAGATCAGCTTGAGCTGCTCGATGGGCTTGCCGAGCATATCGGCCGCGCGCTGGGAAACATACTTGTGAGAGGTGCCGTGGAAGCCGTAGCGGCGGACCTTGTCCTTCTCATAGTACTCATAGGGAAGAGCATAGGTGTAAGCCACGGGAGGCATGGTCTGGTGGAAGGCAGTGTCGAACACGGCGACCATGGGCACGCCGGGCATGAGCTCCTGGCAGGCCTTGATGCCGATGATGTTGGCGGGGTTGTGGAGCGGGGCGAGGGGAGTGCACTCCTCGATTGCCTGCATGACCTCGTCGGTGATGACGACGGACTTGGCAAACTTTTCGCCGCCGTGGACGACGCGGTGGCCGACAGCGTCGATCTCCTTCATGGAGCCGATGACGCCGTTCTTCTCGTCGACGAGCGCGTTCAGCACGGCCTGGATGGCCTCGCTGTGGGTGGGCATGGAGACGGAAGCGGCCTTGATGGCTTCCTTGCCGGGAAGCTGGGGCTTATAGGTGAACAGACCGTCGATGCCGATGCGCTCGCACAGACCCTTCGCCAGCAGCTCGCCCGTGGTGGGGTTGAGCAGCTGATACTTCAGGGAAGAAGAACCTGCGTTGATGACCAGAACATTCATAAGTATACTCCTTTTTCCGAGGGCGCTTGCATTGCGCCCGAATTTCCGATAAAATAAGAATCAAATTGATCGGATGTACAATTCAATACAGAATATATTATAACAACTTTTTTCGCAAAGACAAGTAAATTTAACAAAACGTAACTCTTTTGTAACCGCTTTGAGAGGACTTCCATGAGGGTATTTGGTATAATATGCGAATATAATCCCTTCCACCGCGGCCACAAGTGGCAAATTGATGAATTGCGCCGTCTGGCAGGCGAGGAAGAGTGCGCGGTCGTGTGCGCGATGAGCGGCGATTTTGTCCAGCGGGGCGATTTTGCCATTGAACGCGCGCATGCGCGCGCCGAGGCTGCCGTGCGCGGCGGGGCAGATTTAGTCCTTGAGCTGCCGCTGCCGTGGGCCATTTCGTCGGCGGAGGGCTTTGCCCGCGGCGGCGTGAGCATTTTGGCGGCGACGGGCGTGGTCGACACGCTGGCCTTTGGCAGCGAATGCGGTAACGCGGCGAAATTGCAGCGCGCGGCAAAGGCACTGCTGCGGGCGGATTTTCCCGACGCGCTGCGAGAGGAGCTTGCCAAGGGCCTGTCCTTTGCCGCGGCGAGGGAGAGCGCCGCGAGGGCGCTCATCGGCGAGGATGCCGCGGTGCTCCGGGAGCCGAACGATATCCTCGGCGTAGAATACTGCAAGGCGCTGCTGCAAAGCGGCAGTACCATCGCGCCGCTGGCAATATTGCGAAAGGTCGTCGGGCACAACGGGGGTGCGGCGAAGGGCTTCGCCTCGGCGAGCCACATCCGCGAGCTGCTCACGAACGGAGAGGACGCCTCCGCGTATCTGACGGCGGAGAGCGCCGCCATCTATGCGCGCGAATGCGCAGCGGGCCGCGCACCAGTGACGATGCAGAATGCCGAGCGAGCGGTGCTTTCCCGGCTGCGCGCGATGTGCGAGGAGGACTTCGCCTGCTATGACAGCGGGAATGAAGGCCTTTATCGCCGGTTTTATGACGCAGCGCGGACGGCAGCGTCCGTCGACGAGCTGCTCTCCGCGGTGAAGACGAAGCGCTATGCCTATGCGCGGCTGCGGCGGATGCTGCTTGCGGCGTATCTGGACGTGACGGCGGCGGATGTGCCGCCGGAGGTCCCCTATCTGCGCGTGCTGGCGTGCAATGAGCGGGGACGAAAGCTGCTCAAAACGATCAAAAAAACGGGAAGCGCACCGGTGCTGACCAAGAGCGCCGATGTGCGCGCGTTGAGCGAGGAGGCGCAGAACCTCTTCGCTCTGACGGCGCGCGCGGCGGATCAATACGTGCTCGCCTATCCCGAGCTGCGCGCGGCCAGAGGCAGCAGCGCGTGGACGGAGGGGCCTGTGATCGTTTGAGCAAGGAACCGAGACCTCGAAAGGAGAACAGAATGAAAAAATGGATGACGCTGCTGCTTTGCTGCGTGCTGGCGCTGAATTTGACCGCCTGCGGCGCAGGAGCGCCCGGCGGGCCGGAGGACAACGCGCCGCCGCAGGCGAGCGCGCTGCACTTTGAAGTCGCGACGCAAGTTTACGAAAACGAGTACAAGGCCGACGACGGCACGGTGCTTCTGGCGGAGCGCTACGAACTGCCGGTGCTCGAGCTGCGCACGGAGGACGGCGAGCTCTACACGCTGGCGGAGAACGTGACGGCGAACGGCGGCACGGGCAACCCCGCGCAGTTCACGGCGCAGAACGCCTTCAACACGGAGATGAACAACGTGCTCGCGGGTCTTGAGTCCGAGGCGGCGCAGATGGCCGCGGAGGCCAAGGAGCTCTACGCGGAAAACGGCACATCGGTCTTTTTGAACGGAAGCTACTGGACGAACGAGCTGAGCCTGACGCAGACCTACATGACCGAGGGGAAACTCCTGAGCATCGCGGCGGAGAACTACACCTACTACGGCGGCGTGCATCCGAATTCCGCCACCCGCGCGTGGAGCTTTGATCTGACGACGGGCGAATTCCTGACGCTGGACGCGCTGGCCTCGGAGGAGGGCGATTTGCAGGGAAACTCGCTGCAGGAGAGCATTTATTGGAATATCTACGAGCAGATCGCGCAAAAGGGCCTCAGCGAAGGATATTTTGACGATTATGACTCTTATTTGCAGGATTTCCCCACGCTCGCGACGCTGAACTTTACGGAAAACGGCCTGACGGTCACATTCGACCAGTACGTCATCGCGCCGTATGCGGCGGGGCCGCAGGTGTTCGCAGTGCCGTACAGCGAATTCTACAACGCGCTCAGCGAGCATGCGAAGACGATCCTGAGCGTGTCGCAGGAGCAGACCGTGACAGCGGATTTCAAGGCGGCGGCGACGCTGTGGTCGTGGTTTTATATGGACGATCCGCCGATGGATTACAATGTGACAGCCGAGGTCGACGGCAATCTTTATGATCTGGCGGACATCAAGGGCGTGGAAACGCTGGAGGGCCTCCGTGCGCTGCTGCTGCGGTATGTCACACCGGAGCTTGCCGACGAATGGCTGGGCAGCACTGAGCAGCGTTACCGTGATATTGACGGCAGACTCTATGTCATGTCCGCAGGCCGCGGCGGCAACGAGAGCCTGGGCGGATACACGTGCACGGCTGCGCTCGACGGCGACAGCGGCGTGCTGACGCAGACGGTCACGCTGCTTGCGTGGGACGACATCGCGCAGGCGTGGGCGGATACCGGCAAAACGGAAGCCTATGAATATCCCTTTACCCTCGTCGACGGCCACGCAGTGTTCTCCGCATTCCCGTGCCCGTACTGAGAGAATAGGAGAGAGGGAGGAGAGTCCCATGGCGTAAAAAGTGCGGCTGCGCCGCAGAAGCGATCATAATAGGACCACTTTTACGGAGGATGAGAGAAATGAAGAGAGTAAAAATCTTTCTGCTGCTTTTTACCCTGTGCTGCGCACTGACCGCTTGCGGCACAAAGCCCGCGGACGACGTACCGCCGCCGGATGATGAGACGTCTGCGGTGGACATCGAATGGTTCAACACGGAATTTTTCAATGTGGGCAGTGGCGTGTGCATGACGAATATGCTGCTCAGCAGCTATTACGACACCGCCGCGGACATCGACCTCTATGAGCTCTTCTATAATGGCCCGACAGGAATACAGGAAGAGGTTACTGAGGCAGAACAGACAGCAATCGGCCCGGTGGCGTTTGAGCATTATCCCATCAAAACGCAGAGAACGGAAATGGACGCCTTTTTGCAGGAGTATTTGGGCGTGGCACTGGACGAGACGAACAAAAAGAATCTCGACCAGTTCATCTATCTCGAGGAGTACGACGCCTATTATCTGCTCCACGGCGATACGAATTTCCAGCGCTGCACGGTCACCTCGCTCGAGCAGAACGAGGACGGGACTATCACGCTCACCTATGAGCAGGAGAGCGGTGAAAAGGGGATCGTCACGCTGAAGGGCAGCAAAGGCAGCTACCAGTTTGTGTCGAACAAGGAAGCGTGAAGATAAAAGAAAAATGCTGGCTCATAAGAGCCAGCATTTTTTATATGTAGCTTACCGGTAGCGCTCGCGGTGTGCGTGCATGATCTCAGCCAGCAGCACACCGTTGTCGGGCGGGGTGTAGGTGATGGCGTTCGCGCCTGCCGCGATGGTCTTGCGAATAGTCTCATCCTTCGGGCCGCCGGTGGCGATGATGGGGATCTCGGGATGGCGCTCGCGGAGCGCGGCGACGAGCTGCGGCGTTTCCGACGCGGCAGAGACGTTCAAAATGTCGACGCCTGCGGCGATACGAGCCTCAGTGTCCTGCGTGGCGGAGACGATGGTCGCCACGACCGGAATGTCGATGTGCGACTTGATGTCGCGCAGAATATCCGCTGAAACGGGCGCGTTGAGCACAACGCCGTAAGCGCCGCAGTGCTCAGCCTCCATCGCCTGGGCGACAGAGCGCGCGCCAGACGTGAAGCCGCCGCCGACGCCGCAAAACACGGGCATATCCGCCACGCTGATGACGGCGCGCACGATGCGCGGCTGCGGGGTAAAGGGATAAACGGCAATCACCGCATCGGCATTGACGCTTGCGATGGTGGCAACGTCAGTGGAAAAGACAAAGGACTTGATCGTTCTGCCG
>OIWU01003203.1_pt1 | contig 12882 bp, 9 predicted proteins | sample 1587711 | NCBI WGS metagenome assembly OIWU01 (sample SAMEA3888909, study PRJEB22519) | human gut metagenome | biome: human gut; feature: human-associated habitat; material: faeces | place: Denmark | collected 2010 | reverse complement strand
TTCGGCAAGTCTGTCCAGACACTCCCTCTTTTTTCACCGAAAACGGGACAAGCACCGGAAAATGTCCAAAAACAGCGGGAGCCTGCGGTATCCGCAGGCTCCCGACGGGTCATGATTTCCTTTTTTTGGCAAATGCCGCCTTTTTGCGCGGGGACATCTTTCCCTTCTGCGCCGGCTGTCGCGCCGTGGGTGTACCGCGGCGGCCCCGGTTGCCCGTGGTCTCCTTCCGGGGACGGCGGGAGGGACGCTCCGGCTTCTCCGGCTTGGCGGGAGGCTGGCCGTAGGGCTCGCCCTTCCGGGGGCGCAGCAGGCACTCCTTCCCATAGCCGATCAGGTCGGTGCGCCCTGTCTCCTCCAGTGCCTCCACCACCAGCGCACGCTTTTCCGGGCGGGACCACTGAAGCAGCGCACGCTGCATGGCCTTTTCCTTGGGATCCCGCGCCACATACACCGGCGACATATCCCGGGGGTCGATGCCGGTGTAGTACATACAGGTGGACAGGGTGCCGGGGGTGGGATAGAAATCCTGCACCTGCTCGGGGGTGCGGCCGTTCTTGTGGAGGAACTCCGCCAGCTTCACCGCGTCGCTGAGGGTGCAGCCGGGATGGCTGGACATCAGGTATGGCACCAGATACTGCTCCGTGCCGTCCTGCTCGTTGAGCTTTTTATACTGCCGCCAGAACTTCAGGAAAACGTCGAAGTGGGGCTTGCCCATGTAGTCCAGTACCGAGCTGACACAGTGCTCCGGCGCCACCTTCAGCTGGCCGGAGATGTGGTACTGCACCAGCTCCTTGAAGAAGTCCTTGTTCTTGTCCTGCAACATATAGTCGTAGCGGATGCCGGAGCGGACGAACACCTTCTTGATCTTGGGAAGCTGCCGCATTTTTTGCAGCAGCTCCGTGTACTCGGAGTGATCGGCGTCCAGATTGGGGCAGGGCTCCGGCGCAAGGCAGCTGCGGTTCTTGCACATACCGCACTTCTTCTGCTTCTGGCAGCTGGTGTGGCGGAAGTTGGCGCTGGGGCCGCCCACGTCGTGGATATAGCCCTTGAACTGGGGATCCTCCGTCAGCAGCCGCGCCTCCTCCACCACCGACTCGATGGAGCGGCTGGTGACCATGCGCCCCTGATGGAACGCCAGCGCGCAGAAGTTGCAGCCGCCGAAGCAGCCCCGGTTGTGGGTGATGGAGAACCGCACCTCCTCAATGGCGGGGATGCCCGCGGTGTACATAGGGTGTACCTCCCGCGTATAGGGCAGGGCGTACAGGCGGTCCAGCTCCTCCCGGCGCAGGGGGCGGGCGGGGGGATTCACCACCAGCAGCCGCCCCTCGCAGGGCTGGAGCACGGCGCAGCCCCGGATGGGGTCGTGCTCGTCGTATTCGATCTTCGTGGCGCGGGCGTAGGCCTCCTTGTCGGCGCAGACCTCCTCGTAGGAGGGGCAGGGCGCCTTATGGAAGCGGCAGCCGCTGTCGTCGGCGGCGATGTAGGCCGTGCCGGGTACGTCGGTGATCTCCTGCACCGGTGTTTTTTTGGCGAGACGGCGGGCGATCTCCGCCATGGCGCTCTCGCCCATGCCGTAGACCAGCAGGTCGGCGGGGGCGTCGAACAGGATGCTCCGGCGCACCTTATCCTCCCAGTAGTCGTAGTGGGCGAAGCGGCGCAGCGACGCCTCCAGTCCGCCGATGACGATGGGCGTGTCGGGGAACGCCTCCCGCGCCCGGTTGGTATAGACGATGGTAGGACGGTCGGGACGGTGTCCCATCTCGCCGCCGGGGCTGTACAGATCCCGTGTGCGGCGGCGCTTGGCCACCGTGTAGTGGGCCACCATGGAGTCCAGATTGCCGCCGCCGATGAGTACGCCGTACCGGGGCTTGCCCATGGCGCGGAACGCCTCCGCCGAGTGCCAGTCCGGCTGGGCCAGAATGGCCACGCGGTAACCCTCCGCCTCCAGCAGGCGGGCGATGAGGGTGGTGCCGAAGCTGGGGTGGTCGATGTAGCCGTCGGCGGTGACCACCAGAAAGTCGTAGTAATACCAGCCGCGCTCGATCATCTCCTCGCGGCTGACAGGCAGAAATATCTCGCCTCTTGTCATGGGGCAGCTCCTTTCAGGGACGGTATTCCGCCGGGATCGGCGGCAGCTGGACGCGGATGTCCTTTTCCATCACGTCGCCCTCCAGCGGGTAGAAGCCCAGGCGGGCGAAAAACCGGCGCAGCTCCCTATCGCCGCACCGCAGGCGCAGGAACTCCACGCCGCGATGCCGGTAGTACAGCAGCACGCGGCCCATGGGGGTAAAGGCACGGCCAGTGCCGCGATACGCGGGATCCAGCCAGTACCAGCCCAGCCAGCCGATGCCGGGCTCCTCGTCCGGCAGCAGCTGGAGCGCGCCGATAAAGTCCTCCTCGCAGCGGATGCCGATGGCCTCGCCGCCGGCGGGGACATGGAAGCGCCGGCGCAGCTCCTCCGGCAGGGGGACATAGTCCTCGCCGGGGTCCACCATCTTGGCGCTGCGCCACCAGCTCTGGCGGGCAAAGGTGGAAAGTCCCCGCTCCGTCAGGTGGCTGTTGTCGTCGCGGTACTCCACCCGCAGCGTCCCGTCGTCCCATGTCAGCAGGGATACGGCGGTGTTGTCGCCGTGGGGCGTATCGCCGATACCGGACAGCGGGACGCCCTGCAAGGTACCCAGCACGATGCGCAGCGCTGCGCCGTGGGAGAACACCGCCACGGTGCCGCCGTCATGGGCCTCGCCGATGCGGTGCAGGGCGGGGATGTAGCGATCCAGCACGTCCTGTGCCGTCTCGCCGCCCTCCACATGCCACAGATCCACCCGGCGGTTGAAGTGGTACATCTCCTCCGGGTGCAGCTTGTTCAGCTCGTGCCACGGGTGATCCTCCCACACGCCCATGTGGATCTCCCGGAAGGCCGGCTCCAGATGGAGCGGCAGCGCCTTGGGCAGCCAGATGGCACGGGCGGTGATCTGCGTGCGGTACAGGTCGCTGGCGTACACCGCGTCGATGTCCACATCCTGAAACCGCTGACGCAGGGCGTCGATCTGCTGGTAGCCGCGGTAGTTGGTGATCAGTCCGTTGTGCCAGCCGTGGGCAATGCGGTAGAGGTTGCCCTCCGCCTCCGCGTGGCGGATGAGGTAGATCTTCGTCATACCACCGTCACCCACTGCTTCATCTCGCGGACGGCGCTGTCCACGGCCGCTGCTGCATCCGGGGCAAATTGCAGGTCAAAATCCACGGTCATCGCACCGTGGCCGTACTCGTCAAAGGCAGGGACGGCGTTCTCACCGTCGCACTCCGGCAGCAGCAGGAAGGACTTGGGACACAGGCGGCGCACATCCCGGATATCCAGGCTGTACCCGCTGCCCACCACCAGAGACGCGCCCCGGCGGGCCATCTGCTCCGCCACCGCCAGATACAGCGGGCGGTCGCCGGCCATCAGGCTCTGCACCTCGCCGCCGCTTTTGTTGCAGGTGCGTACCAGTGCAAAGGGTGCCTGTTCCCCGGCATCGCAGCAGTCGCTGCCCATGTAGGGATCCACGGTGATGGCGTCGGCGCCGTAGCTCTGCCACAGGGCAGGCGCCTCCGCGCCCATGCCCAGAACGACGTACAGTCCCTTGGCGTGGGCGGCGCTGACCAGATTGGCCAGCACATCCGCACCCATGGAGCCGTAGCGCAGGTAGCTGGCGCCGTGGAGCATGACGGCGGGCAGCTTCTCCGCCGCCGCATCCAGCAGCATGGTGCCGTGGTAGCGCAGCGCCTCCGCATCAGCCATGGCGCCGGGGCCGAACATATCGGTAAAGTTTTTCAGAATTTTGGGGCTGAGCTTGTCCAGCTCCGGACGCAGACCCAGTGCCAGCGGCGTTTTCTTTTCACGGATACGCTGCTGCAAGACGGTAACGGACATGGTGACGTTCTCCTTTTGTGTCGCAAAAAATATATTAAAGTTCATTATAACGCGGCGCGGGGTGATTTGGCAAGAAACACCGCGTGTTTTTTTGCACCCGACGGGAGATACTGCCACTGTACGGAAAAGGAGTGATACAAGATGAATATGACCGCGTTTCTGCGGGGCGTCTGCGTCGGCATGGTGGCCGGCGCGGCGGCGGATATGGCGGCGCACCCCTACCCGAAGGCCAGAAAAACCGCTGTGGGCAAGGCCATGCAGCGGATGGGTAACGCTCTGGATTCGGCGCTGGTCACCGTCACATCCATGCTGCACTGAGGGATCACAGATGCCGGCGGCGGAGGGAAACGGCTCCCTCCGCCGCTGCTCTGTGCAAAAAAGCCGGTTTTTTCGGGAAATTCCATCTTGACAAGACTGCTTTTTTTGTTATAATAGTCAATGCTGTTCGTCACAGAACTGAATATATGCAGTGGTATCGAAGAGGTCATAACGAGCACGACTGGAAATCGTGTTGTCGTCAAAAGCGGCACGAGGGTTCGAATCCCTCCCACTGCGCCAGTGAAAAACCCTGTAACCATGCCGGTTACAGGGTTTTCTTTTATGCCAAAATGGGGGTTTGACCATAATTTTGACCACAAATGTGGCTACTGACCCTGTTTTTCCTCGCCTTTAGCGAGTCCTCTGAAATGCTCCTGTATACCACCTACCACCTCGCGTTGCCGCTTCTCCGAAGGATGGGCGTACACGTCGAGCGTCATCGTTGCCGTGGTGTGGCCCAGCATGTCCTGCAGAGATTTCACGTCCGAACCGATGGCGATCGCAACGGTGGCCAAGGTGTGCCGCAGGTCGTGGGGGCGCAAATCCGGACGGCCAATTTTTTCGGCAATTCTTTTGAAGTGCTTGTAAAATGTCATCGGGACTATATACCGGCCAAGGTCGTTTGTGAAAACCAAGTTCCACTCGTTGTCCCACAATTCGCCAGCCAGCTTCGCGTTTTCTTCCTGCCGTTTTTTCTCATTTTCCAAGCAGGTTACCGCATCTTCTGTCAAGTAAACGGTGCGTGTCTTCTTCGTTTTTGTCGCATTTTTGATGAAGTATGTACCGCTCTTTTGGCGGTCCTTCTGGAGCTGCTGCTCAACAGTAATGCACTTGCCTTTGAAGTCCACCTTGTCCCACGTGAGTCCAAGACACTCGCCCTCGCGTATACCGGTGAAAAGACAAAAAGCATAAGCGTTTTTGAACTCCGGGTCCGCTTCGATGGCCTTCAGAAATGCCGGAATTTCATCGTCAAGCAGCGGAGTAATTTTATGTTTTTTGCACTTTTCAATGTCTAAATTTTCGCAGGGATTTTTGACAATGATACCCTTCTTAATGGCATAAGCTAAAGCCGTATGGAGCACCGTGATGACGTTCTTGACGGTCTTCGGGGAGAGTTTTTTCTTTGACAGCGTTTCTGCCATATCTTCGATGTCGCCCGGCTGCAAGCTCTGCACACGAATCCCGCCCAAATTAGGGTTGATATGATTTTTGATGATACCAGCATAACTTGCAACGGTCAGCGGCTCTCGCTTCATTTTGACTCTTTTTTCGAACCACTCATTTACGCACTCTGCAACCGTTACTGTGCTATTATCACAGTAGGCACCCTGCTTTACTTCGTAGAGGAAGGCAATGGCTTTGTCCATCGCCTCCTTTTTTGTTGCACCATAGAAGCTCTTGTATTTCCTTTTGCCATCGCTGCCGAACCGCCGCGTATCAAGAACGCGCGCCTCATAACGACCGTCCTTCCGCTTAAAAACGCTAATGCCGTCTCTGTCAGAACACTTTTTGTTCATGGTCCTTCATCCTTTCCAAAAAAATGTATTCAAACATAACGGCATCGAAGCCAAGAACCCCAACGCGCAGCGTCCGTCCTTGCCGCAGCAAACCGTCCGACGGATGGGAAAGCGCATTCAAAAAAGTGGAAAATATACAAAAGGATGAAGATTCAGTTGTGAGGCCGGTTCAGGCATGATTTGTGGTAGCAGCACCTTCTTTCCTGTAATCGTTAATTTCTTTTTCTCACTGTACGCATTCGCATCTATACCACATCTTGTTATGCATAGTATACCATACAAGCTAAATATAGTCAAACCTTTGTTCCAGATAAGGTCTATAAATTTGTGGACTCGGGGTAGTTGACAATATGTTGGTTTATGGTAACTTTGAATTAGAGAGAATGTAAAGGAGCACTCGTTATGAAAAAACTTTTGACTATTTCCGAAACAGCCGAAATGCTGGGCGTCTCCCGCCCCACCATCTACAAGATGGTCCATGAAGGGAAACTCCCTGCAATTTGGTTAAGGCGCAGGGTGGTTATCCCTGTTGGCGAATTTGAGAAATGGGTACGCGCTGAATGTTGGAAAAACTATGGAACCACCGCATAGGCGCAGGCTCCCGGTGCCCGGCGGATCTTCGATCCGCCGGTAGCACCCACATTACTAACAGGGGGGTTGGGCATACAAGAGAGGTGTAGATAACAGGCACATAGAGGAGATTAACCGATGAATGAGAACAAAAACTGCGTACATATTGATTATCTTTCGTTCACGAAAAAAGGGCTAACCTTACAAGAGATTTGCACTGAGTTGGGGTTGAGGCATCTTCAGTTTCTTGAAAGTCGCAAGGGGCCTTCAGCCGATTATAAAACCGGTCTCTCCTTTGGTGGAATAACCCTTTACCATCAGGGGTTCGACAAAGAAGGTGTCTTGGTGAGTCTCTCGGGTGAGGGGTGCAAAACATTCGAACGAGAGTCTTCTATTGGTTGGGACGTTTTGGGAAAAGTCGCTACTGCGTCTGATGCTCATGTAACGCGCCTCGACCTGGCATATGATGATTTCAATGGTAGCCTCGATATAAGGGAACTCAAGAAATTTCGGGACGAAGGGAAATATGCATCGCGCTTGATAATAAACAATGAAACCCGCACCGGCAAAAGAATCGAAAATGGGTTGACAGTTTCTTTTGGAGTTAGTGGCGGCGACGTATTTATTAGATTTTATGATAAGGCTGCCGAACAGAGAATTCACGGAAAGCATTGGATTCGAGCCGAGATTCAACTTCGGAACCAGCGTGCAGATAATGCTGTGAGGGCTGGCTTACCAATAGATATACTTTTCGCCTCCGTCATGGGTAAATACCTCACTTTCAAGGAGGCGAGTACGACAGATAGTAATCCCTCGAGATGGCCGTTGGCTCCTTTTTGGGAACCCATTGTTTCTAAGGCACAACCAATCTGTCTGACAAGGCCTTTGGAGACACGTGACGACAAGACAAAAAACCGCATCGATAATTTTAAGAATATCACGCGGAGTCTTGCTGAGCACGTCGGCTGGTCGTGTATCTTTGATATACTATGCGAAATTGCACATTCCGAAACAGGTGACAACTTCTGCTGGATAAAGACTCCTGATGGAGGGCGATTTGCCCCATTTATCGAAGGCGCGGGAACTGCCATTCACCTGCAGAGAGGACATTCTTCGGCTCAGTCTGCCGTCCACTCGTAGTACCCCAGCCCCGCTGTGCCGCGCCGCAACGGGTTCAGGCAGGGCAGCGCATCTCGCGCTTACCACGCCGCGCCTGAGTCCCTATGCGGTTACACCACCGCACGCCGCTGATCACCGCCGCGCAGGCGAAGTGCTTCGCGTGCCTGAGGCTTAACCCACATCTCGCTTCGCATAGCAAAAGAGCCACCCGCTTCTCCGGCAGGTGGCTTTAATTTTCACTTGATACTTCTATAGGGTCAGAAACACTTTCGAGAACGACCGAATCGCCGCCGCCATCCGTATCCGACGCATACACGGACGTCGGAAGCATTCCGACCATCATCACCAGCGTCAACAGCATTGCAACAACGCCACGCATCTTCTTGTGTTTCATGGTATTTTTTGTCTCCTTTCAATGAAATTATTTAGAGAAAACCAGCCTTCTTATATTTATCCATTTCTTATTATTGCCAACTCAAAACGAATAATGTAAGGAGGCGGATTGCCCTCCATGTTTTCATGGTAGCATATTCAAGCATATTGTCAACACATCCGGACTCGCAAATTTTCAAGAAGTTTCTTTTCATAAAAAAAGAAGGCAACGGATAACCCGTTGCCTTCTTCAATATTATTTCCTTTTATGCATAATAAACATAAATCTCGTGGTATCCAGCAGAAGCATTCCACCGAACAGAACAATTCACGGCAGATGCTTCACCTTCCTTTCCGTCCACGTGTGCATAAAAACGACCACAGTTCTCAAGAGAACTCTTCACATAGTCAACAGCCTGCTTGATTGTGGCATCAACCCATTCCTGATTCCAGCAAGATTCAGGGCAATCGCGCTCCAGATAAATGGGAGGGAAATAGCTGCGGCATCCATTCCAAATCTCAAAACCGATGCTTTCTGCGTAAGCATTCCCTGTTGCAATAGCAGCCGCGCAGTCAATGTCCGCCTTGGTGGGCTTGGCGGGCTCAGAAGGAGGGGTAGGCGTCGTGGAACCACCGCCTGTGGAACCAGTGTTACCAGTGTTACCAGTGTTTCCGCCAGAAGGAGTTTCGGGGGTGGTAATCTGCTTGTTGCTCTGGTAGTATGCCCACGCCTCATCAGCGGTGCGGCCACCGGCGGCCTTCTTGGAGCCTGCACCCCACTGACCGTCCGCGCTTACGCCGTACCAGCGCTGGAGCTCCTTCACCTGTGCGGTGGTCAGAGAACCGTTATCGTAGCTGGGCGTTGCGGGTTTCTGGGGCTCCGGCTTAACCTCAGGCTTCGTCTCAGGCTTCGTTTCGGGCTTGGTCTCAGGCTTCGTGGTGTCCTGTTTGTTGTCAGCGGGCTTCTGAGTCTCCTGCTTACCGTCGTCCTTCTTGGCGTCGTCCTTTTTGGTCTCGTCCTTCTTGGTGTCATCGCCCTTGGCGTCCGTCTTCTGTGCGTCGGACTTGTTCTCGCCATCGGGCTTCGCAGTATCCTCAGGCTTCTGAGTATCTGCCTCGGATGCGTCGGTCTTGTTCTCCGCATCCTTTTCCTCGGACTTCTCGTAAGCCGTGATGTCCGCCGCCTTGACGACCACCACGCCCTGCGTGTCCACCACATTGCCTTCGTCGTCCAGCGTGTAGTCGGTCACGGCGTTGCCGTCCTTATCCTCGGAGAAATCGTTATAAACGGCGCCGCCGTCCGTCGCGCTGTTCCCGGAGAAAACGGCTCCATCGGCAAACGTCAGCTTGTGCACGTTGAATACGGCTCCGCCACCGTCGGCAGCGGCGTTTTCAATAAAGGAAGCCTTGCCCAGAGAAGCAATCCCTTCGTTATAGAGCCCTCCGCCCACTCCTGCCGTATTCTTGGAAAACGCGGATTCCGCCGCCATATTCAGCGTATTCAGGTTGCAAACGGCACCCCCGATCTTGCCGGCCGTGTTCTCAACAAACGAGACAGGACCGTTGAAGCGCATGTCGCCTTCGTTGATGATCGCTCCGCCATAGCTTCCCGCGCTGTTTTGAGTGAACGCCGCGGATCCCAATACCGCCTTGGCGGGCAGTTGGGGGCTCCAATCGCATACGGCTATGGCGCCGCCTGTGGACTTGGAGGTATTTCCCGTAAACGTGGCGCCGTCATCGATACTCAGCTCTCCCGACTGCACTTCGATGGCCCCGCCGTTCCCTCCGGAACCCAGCAATTCAACGCTGTTGTTCTTGAAAAGGGCGTTCTTCCCGATGTGTACATACTTTACGCGGCGCGCGCCGGACGCATAGTCGGGATCAGTGAGGTAGCCTCCATAATCGTCAACCACATTCAGCGCGCCGCCTCTGCGGCCCTTGTTGCCTTCAAAGACAACGTTGTCGCCGATCGTGGTAAACGATTCGCTGTAGAGGCCGCCTCCAGAACCTCCCGTACAGTTGATAAAACCGACGTTGTTTCCTATTTCCACAATGCCGTGCGCGGTCCTGACGGCTCCGCCGGCGCCGTCACCTACGCTTTCCGTATTCCTGAATTGGACGCCGTCACCGATAATCAGCTTTGCGGTACTCTTCCAGTTATCGGCAAAGTACCCCATATCAAAGAAAATGGCCGGGCCGAAGGACACGGGCCCTTCGTATCTGTCGCCAGAAGACGTCTTCAAGCCGTCAAAGGCAATATTCTGGATGGAAACAGTCCCGGAATCCATCCCCTTGAACCACAGGCCCGGGTAGGCTCCGCTTATCGTGTGCCCGTTGCCGTCGATGGCCAATGAGCGAGCGACGGGTGTGGTTCCCTGCAAGCGCTTGGATAAAACGATATCGCTTCCCAGCTTGATGCTGTCGATTCCGGTATCCAAAACGGCCTTTTGCAGCGTTTCAAAGCTGTCAGGATCTCCAGGGGGCAACTCGACAAGCGTTCCGGTGAACGTGATCTCCTTTGCGGAGCCCGAGCCGGACACATTGTCCGCCGCAACATTACCAGCCCCCAGCAGACCGGCCGCTGTCTGGGCGTATACAATGTTGTACTTGGCGTCATCAAACGCGATCACCCCTGAGTCAAACTTCCAATTGCTGTCGCTCAGCTTCACCGCGCCGGGGTCCTTCATATCCCCGTCCGCGTTCAAAGCGTTCGTAAAGATCTGTCCTGTTCCCGTTTCCAGCGTACCGCCCGCAAGAGTAAGCTTGCCTGTCTTTTGGAAGGACAAGGTAGGAGCGACAAGTGCGCCACCCGTCACGGCTAACTGCGCCTTGCCAAAATACCCGGCTGCACCTTCACTCAAGAACGTCGTTCCGCCCTTTTGATTAAACACTCCGCTAAAATTGGAAATATCGCCATAGAATGCAAGAGAACCTGCGTTCTCCTTGTTGATTGTACCGGAGGAACCGGTAACACTCCCCCTCACCTTTGAATCCGCGCTTTCCTTCGTGACGGGGACATTGATCGGCGTAGGGTTATAGGCAAAGGTCACGGAAGCGCCGACCTGCTCTCCGGCCTTGATACTCGTGACAATCGCCTTGTCCGCATTTATAGTCGTAGGCCCATCAAACCGGACGTCTGCGAAAACATTCTCATTGCCGCCCCCCTCAACAAAGACGCCCGTGCTTCCCGTTATATTGATTCGCTGTCCCGTGAGGGAAACGCTTCCTCCCTGATTATTTATGCCATAACCTGAAGAATTCAGCGTTACGGCCTTCCCGTCGGTACCTAGGGAGATAACCGGGCAGATACCGGCTTGAGTCGAATAATCATAACGGTAGGTCGTATAAAGAGCACTACCGGATGCGCTACCCGTAACCGCAATCTCGACATCCCCAAGAAAGCTCATATCAGCTTTGCCGGAAGCGATAATACCCTTGGCATCAAAGGGGGCATTGGTAGCCAAACGTAACGAGGTAGGGCCAGAGACGACCATTTTGCCTGAGTCATTTGATATACCAAGTACTGAAGCAAAAGAATCTTGCCCTGTCTGCGTTGCCGTCAGATCAAGATTCCCGGCAAGCTGCACATCGGAGGAACTCGCCGTAAGCTGGATACCCGTTGTAGCCTTGTTTCCCTCCACCACGATATCCAGATCCGTATCAGCACTTGTTTTGACCGTACCATCAGCACAGTTGATACCCACGCTGCTGGAATCCGTATTTTTTGATTCAATCAATACGGACTTACTGGCAAAGTCAATCATACCTCCATACTTGACGAAGGCCCCATTGGCATTGTTCCCTGTAGACGCTTTCGCCCGTAATGTCGTCCTGTCCCCTCCAAAAACCAGATTTCCCCCTGCCGCTGCAGCAGCAAATGAGGCATACCCATTGGAGCCGTTCATCACGGCTTCGGCTTCACCAGTAATATCCCCAGAAAGAGTCAGCGTTCCTTTACTTTCACTCAAAAAAGCGCACACGCCCAACAGCTTTCCGCCGCCCACCATTGAGAAGGTTCCTGTCCCCACAAAAGAACCGGAACTTCCCGAACCAGCTACATGGAAAGCCGACGCGTATTGATCATAGTCAGAATAATCCTTTAAATAGATCCCATCAGCATTTCCAACAGCCATCGGACTGCCGTTGGACATGGAAATATCAAGTTGCCCTTGCCCCGACACATTGATGAGATACCGCAGCGCAGGCTCGGTCGACCGGAGACTTATATCCCCAACCCCAATAATATTTCGGGTATCTCCTGATAAAGATATCGGGGAAATGTCGCCTGATAATTCCTCCGCGCCGGCAAACCCCGCGTTTCCCGCGACAAGCATGCCGGCCACTGCTAATGACCCGAATACGTTCATCATGCGACACTTCCGCAGGACGGCACGGTACCTGTTGACCAGGTTCCCGATAGCTCCTCTCGATAAGGTCATGATTACATCCTCCTCAGGATGGATTTGAAACTTACGGCGTTAAAGATGTAGTTATTTCCCGATGAAAAAAGCCCACGCCGAGAGGCGCGGGCTTTTCACCGAGCGGAACCGAATACACTACGAGAGAGAGAGAGAGAGAGAGAGAGAGAGAGAGAGAGAGAGAGAGAGAGAGCCGGAACGGCAACACCGGATAATCTTCATTTTGGCCTCCCTTCCCCTATTCCGCTGACAGTTTTAACTACATTATATACCCGCATATTTTTCTTTACAAGATTCGGCTCAACAAAAGTGAAGAGGTATGAAAATCTTATTAAAACAAAAAACATGTTATAAAGGCAAAACCAGTTTATAAAAACAAGTGGCGCACGTTAAATAAGGCGATAAAGACTCTATAAAACGAGAAGGCACGAATATATGAACATTCGTGCCTTCTTCCCAAAATTTCTTTTGCCAAAAGAGTAAAAAATAAATTATTTCAATCAAATTTTCCGTATGCTGCAGGCTGGCGGAGCGTCTTATGCCTCTAGGGAGGCTACGGCTTCATCCGTAAACAACGCTGTCAGCGTCTGCCTGACAACAACCTTTCCAGCGGCTTTGTCAGGGCGCATCCGGGCCATGACTTTGAGGCCCCAAACCT
>OIWU01003193.1_pt1 | contig 12906 bp, 10 predicted proteins | sample 1587711 | NCBI WGS metagenome assembly OIWU01 (sample SAMEA3888909, study PRJEB22519) | human gut metagenome | biome: human gut; feature: human-associated habitat; material: faeces | place: Denmark | collected 2010 | reverse complement strand
TGCAAGACTTCTTAATTACGAATTGTTAGGATGGTGTTGTCGAGCGAGACGCTCGACCTCCTATTTGGGTGCATTACGCGCTCGGCTTTTATAAACATAATACCAAAAAGACATGAAAAACACACAAAAGAAGAAGAAGGGGCAACCATGTTTGCCCGTATCACAAACGACATTGGAGAATTATATTCTGAGAATACGCCGGTTGTCCGGCCCTCAGTATGTCAAACCTGTGCATGACGCTTACGGCTTTGAGGAGCTTTGCCCGCATGATGACGGGTGCGCCCGTGGCGAGGATGGCAGGGACGAGAACATCCGCCGGATGATATGCCACATCACCTCGCGCTACCGGCTGCGCTACAACACGGTGATGAAGTACACGGAGTATTGTCCCGTCGCCGCATCGCCGACGGCAATGCCGGCATACCGTGCGCTCGACCCGCGTGCACAAAAGCGCATGACGATAGATGTGCAGCTCGCCGGCATAAACGTGAGCATAAAGGATGTGCGCAATTTCCTGGAGTCCGACCACATAGCCGACTACAGTCCTGTGGCGGAATTCCTCGACAGCTGCGACGGTCTGTGGGCCGGCCGCGACCACATACGCGCCCTCGCCCGCACCGTGCCTACTGCCAACTGCCATTGGGAGGAATGGTTTTACACATGGTTTCTGGCAATGGTGGCACAATGGCGCAGCGACGGGCGGCAGCTCTTCGGCAACAGTGTGGCGCCGCTGCTCATATCGCCGCAGGGCTACTGCAAGAGTACGTTCTGCCGCCGCATTCTTCCCGACGAACTCGCATGGGGCTACACCGACAATCTGCAATTGCAGGAGAAGCGACAGGTGATGCAGACCATGTCGCAGCAGTTGCTGATAAACCTTGACGAGTTCAACCAGATTTCGCCCAGCATACAGCAGGGTTTCCTCAAGAACATCATACAGCTGCCCAACGTGAAGGTGAAGCGTCCTTACGGGAGTCATGTAGAGATGTTCCCCCGCACGGCGTCGTTCATTGCCACGAGCAACATGACCGACATCCTTGCCGACCCCTCCGGCTGCCGCCGCTTCATGGGTGTGGAACTCACTGCGCCGATAGATGTGAGCCATGTCCCCAACCACCGCCAACTGTATGCACAGGCTCTGGCTGCCCTGCACCGTGGCGAACGGCACTGGTTCAATGCCGAGGAGACGCAGCTGATAATGCTCAACAACGCGTGCTATGAGGTGCGGCAACCCATCGACGAGTATTTCCGCGCGCTGTTTGAACTTACTGACGATGAACGCAAGGGCAGATACATGAGTGCCGCACAGATATTCGACCACCTCCGTAAGCACATCGGGTCGTCGGTGAAGATAAGCAGCTTCATGTCGTTCGGCCGCAAACTCAGTCAGACGCGCGGCATAAGGCGCCGACGCTCCAAGGCTGGCATGGAATATCTTGTCGTGAAGCGCGATTGACGGCGGCTGATTCTTTCGCAATTGCAAAGTACATCGAAGTACACCTAAAGTACACCCGAAATACACCCGAAGTACACCGTGTGTATTGCGCTGATATACAAGTTGTTATTCTGACTTTGAGTGGAAAAGGTGTACTTTGTGGTTATTTTTTAGAAATTAAAAATTAGGAGGTCGAGCGGGACGCTCGACCTCCTACCATTAATTCGTAACTCCTAATTTCTAATTCTTAACTCCTACTTCCACCATGTGTTTTCCTGCGCCATACTCCTTGCTTTCGGTCTCGCCGGGCAGTGTGACGGTAGCTGTGGCACCTTCGGGGATTGTGAAGTGCCATATCCACTTGTCGCCTTCGTATTTCCATTCGCTCTTTATCAGTCCGGCTGCCGACTGGTAGTGGGCTTTCACGAATCCGAGACGCCTGTCGGGTATTGGGCGCATGATGATGTGTCTGAAGCCGGGTGTGGCGGTGTCGGCGGCGATTCCGGCAACGGTCTTCCACAGCCATTCGCACACACAGCCGTAGGCATAGTGGTTGAAGCTGTTCATGCCGCGTGGTCCCATGCCGCTGTCGAGCATGTAGCTGTTCCAGCGTTCCCAGATGGTGGTGGCACCGTTGTCGATGGAGTAGAGCCAACTCGGATTCTTGCGCTGGAAGAGCAGTTCGTAGGCAATGTCTGCCATGCCGTTTTGGGTGAGTGTGGACATGAGTATTGATGTGCCGAGGAAGCCTGTTTGCAGACAGTTGCCGTGCTCCTTGAAGTTATGGCGCAGACGCGCGCACATGTCTGCCTTGGCCTGTCCTTCCACAAGGTTGCAGTGCAGCGCAAAGAGGGCTGGTGTCTGCATGGTGTTGAGTATGGCTGTCTTGAATGTGCCGTCGGCGTTGAGGAACGTTTCGGTGATATAGTCCTTCGCCCTCTTCTCCATGTCGGCATAGTGCGATGCGTCGCGTCCTGTCGCTGCTGCCATGTCGCGCATCATTGAGGCATCCATGGCCCAGTAGCATGCACACAGGTAGTTCCAGTAGGCTATTGCCTCCGGGCGGTGCACGGTGTTGCCGTCGGCATCCTTCATGTCGATGCCTCCTCCGCACGACTCCAGCGGTTCGTAGCTCAGCCAGTCGCCCCATTGATAGTCGCCGTTTTCGGCAATAAGTGTCTTGTGGTCGTATTTCGTCTCGTCGATGTGGCGCATGTATTTCTCCATGGCAGTCCAGTTTTCATCTATAATCTGTCTGTCGGCGAACTGTTTCCATACCACCCATGGCACGATGACGCCGGCATCGCTCCATCCCACGCGTGAATTCGCTTCGCCGTACTGTGCCGTTGGAGCCACACCGGGAAATCCGCCTTGCTCGCCCTGGCTGTCGCGCATGTCGCGCATCCATTTGTGGAAGAACCGCTTGGTGTCGGCAAAGAACGAACCCGTCTCGGCGAACACCTGTGTGTCGGCAGTCCATCCCAGGCGTTCGTTGCGCTGTGGGCAGTCGGTGGGTATTGACAGGTAATTGGAACGCTGTCCCCAGATGGTGTTGGATATGAGTCGGTTGATGAGGTCGTTGCCGGTGGTTAGCGTGCCGGTCTCCATGTCCTTGGCTATTGATGTCACAGGCACCGACTTGATGCTCTTTATCTTCACATCGCCCGTGGTGGTGACATTGATGAACCTGTAGCCGAAGAAGGTGTTGGTGGGGCAGAAGTTCACGGGCTTGTCGGATGAGGCGAAAGTGTAGCTCAGGCGCATACCGGTGTCGGGTATGCGGAGGTTGAGGCGGTGTACGCTTCCTTCCGGACCGTCCATGCCGCGGCTTTTTGCTCCGTTGCCGTCGTTCAGGAGTTCGCCCGGCAGACAGGTGAGCTGTGTGCCCTCGGCAGCCGAGAACACGAACGATGGTACTGCCGATGCGTTCTGTCCGAAGTCGATGACGAGATTCTCGCCACGGTGTACCGTTATCTCATCGCCGGCGGTATATTCGCGCTTCACCGTCACCTTGCCGTATTCGTCAGGTTTCACGTTCTCCGCCTTTTCCCATATATAGGCTTTTGTCGGGGTGAGGGCAAGGTCGGGGCGCAGATATATTTCGGCACCGTTGTTGGGCAGGATTTCTCCGCGGAACTCGGTGTTCACCTCTGGTGTGGACAGCTTTTCGGGCGTATCGTATCCTTGGCGTATGCGTGCGTCGTAGTCCTCGCCGTCGAAGATGGCGGCGTGTGTCACAGGTCCGGCGATGCCGGCACGCCAGTTCTTGGTGTCGGTGCCGTAGAATTCCTTTGTGCCGTCGGTGAAGGTGAGGCAAAGCACGCCACGGAAGGCGCATTTCTTTCCGTACATGCCCTCGCTTCCTGCTGGTGTCACTATCTTGTCGGCCCACCATCCCGGTGTCATCTGTGCAGAGATGGTGTTCTCCGCACCGTTGGCAGTGGCGAAGAGTGGCGTTATGTCGTATGTGAACGAACGTTTCGTTTTGGCGTAGTGAGTGAAGCCTGGTTTCAGAATCTCGCTTCCCACTTTGCTGCCGTTCACATAAAGGTCATAGACGCCGAGGCCGGCGGTCATCCATTGTGCCGTTGCCACCTTTTTCTTGTTTTTCACTGTTGATACGAACCAACTTGCGCCATCGGCAGCCCGCATGCCGTCCCACACTTTTCCTGTCACTACAGGGGCGTCGGCTGCCGAAATCCACTCCGACTTCAGCCATGCCGAGTCGTCGAGGGCTTTGACGAGTTGTACTTCCTTCTGTCTTGCTGTGCTGCATGCCATGAGCGACGGCAGCAGAAACAATGCCATCACACCTGCTTTGGCGGCAGACTTGAATTTGTTCTTTTTCATGATTTTTAATTTTTAGATAATTTTTAGAGTATATTGGTTGTCGTAATATTCAACTTTTGCGAGTTGGAAATTTAAAGGAGGAGTGGTCGGTTAATTCATAATTAAGAATTCATAATTCATAATTCATAATGAGCCGCCTTACACAGTGTTGTCGAGCGGGACATTCGACCTCCTACCATCAATTCGTAACTCGTAATTCGTTACATTTCACAGAACTTTATTTTGCCACGGCATGCCTCTTTCAGGGTGTCGGAGTCGGGCGACTGTTTCATTATCTGTATGTCGAATTCGCCGTCGGCACTATCTTCGACGATGAGGTGCAGACGGTCGCCGAAGTAGGATTCGGCGGTGTAGGCTATGTCGATGCGTGTGAGTCTGTGTTGTCTGTACCAGTCGAGCGGCCACAGGTCGAGCATGTGCTCTATGTATTTCACGGAGTTCACATGGCCGTTCACGTCGATGTCGCTGTAATGCGTGTCGATGACCTTTGTCGTCTTGGCGTCCTTCGACAGTCTGACACGCTTGAACGGTTCGATGGGGCAGGGCTTCTCGTCCTCTATGTAGGCAGTGATGAGTCCGTCGCGTTCGGCGAGAATATCTACAGGCTGTCGTGTCTCGGTGTCTATCATTGCCCAGATGCTGCGTCCGTAGCCGCAGGTGTTGCCGTTGGAATTGCGTATGGCGAAGTTGCGGCTTGTGAAGAATTTCATCACGTTTTCCACCCATGTATCGACGGTAATGCGGTCGTAGGCGACGGGCATTTCCTGCATTTCCATTACGAAGCGCGAGAGCACCCATGTCTTGTGTACGGTGTTGAGGTAGTCCATGCCGTAGCCTCGCTCGTTGGAGTGGAAGTCGGCGGCGTTGAGCAGATGGTTGCCCAGATGCCCGATGAAGATGCGATGTGAGAAATCGCAGTGGAAAGGTTCTACGAGAAAGTCGTAACTTCCTACTTTGCTAAGTAATTCATGACTCATAATAGTATAATTGAAAATCGGCAGAGCCGACAGGTTAATAATTCGAAATTCGGGGCTCGAATCCCCGGTCTCACTTTCTTTTTATGACAAACATTCCCACTCTGTGGCTCACTCCCTTTCTGCCGAGTGTGCGCAGGGCGTACATCCCTTCGGGCATTCTGCTGACATCGGCGGTGGCTGTCGGTGTGTTGCCGTCGAAGCGCAGTGGCATGGTGGCTGTGACGGAGCCTTGCAATGTGGTGGCTATGAGGTATCTGGCATCGGTGAGCCGTAGAGATGCGGGTAGTGTCACACGCTTGCCGTCGCAGTGGAGCAACGGGAGTGAGGCTTCGTGACATTGCGATGCCGACATGGCTTGCGATGCGGTTTCGTACGATTCCTGCAAAGGGGTGCTCTCGTTGCCGTAACGGTCGGTAGCGGTGACGGCATAGTGCAGCGCAGGGTTGTGCGGTATTGTGATGCTGCGGCTCTGCCGGCGTGTGGCTATGAGGTTGCGTGCATCGTCGGTGCAGACGGGGTAGGAGGTGGAAGAATAGACATTGAAGAGTGTCATGGTGGTGTCCTTCTCCTCATGACTCCACGACAGGCGTGCCGCTCCGCTCTTCGTCTTTTGCAGGGTGAGGCATTGCGGACTCTTTGGCGGCGTGCTGTTCTGCCATGTCATTGGCGGAATCAGGGCCGGATACTGGCAGAACTGTTCCTTGGCGAAGGTGTAGATGCCCTTTGTGTCGTCGGTGAAGAACTTGGAACGGAAGTAGGCATGCCCCATGCCTTCGGCGCGCAGCACGTTGAGTTCGCGTGTGATGTCGTCGAGCGGCCAGTCCTTTTCCTTGGGCGAGAGGAAGTAGATGCCCAGTCCGGGGGCTATGATGCGTCCGTGGCTCTGTTCCTTCCAGTCGAGTGCGAAGGGGTAGAAGTTGTTGTCGCGGAAGTACATCATGGGGAAGAGTTCGTCCATCAGTCCGTCGCGCAGCCATCCCTGTGCGTCCTGACACACTGTGGTGTAGGCGTTCCATCCACGGCTCCAGTAGCGCGACAGGTCGTCGTGCTTGCCTACGGGCGAGCAACTCATCTTCACCCACGGCTTCAATGTCTTGACACGGCGTGATATTGCCTCCACGATGTCGGTGATATGGCTGCGTCCGCGGTCGCGTGACACTTTCAGAGTCCATGTCTCGGGGTAGCGTATGTAGTCGAGGTGTATGCCGTCGATGTCGTAGTTTCGTGTCACTTCGGCGCAGAGGTCGGCGAGGTAGCTGGCGGTCTGTCTGTTTTCGGGGTTCATGTAGCCGTCGGCACCTATTTTCTTTATGTCGTGCGGCATTTTCTGGCGGAGTCTCCGGCAGCCGTAGGCGTTCCATTTGCCCACGGGTATCGTCACAATCCATGCGTGCAGCTCCATGCCGCGGCGGTGGCATTCGTCGATGGCGAATTGCAGTGCGTCGTAGCCTGGACTCTTGCCCGGCATGCCGGAGAGGCATCCGTCCCACGGTTCGTAGGCCGACGGATAGATGACAGTGCCTCGTATGCGTGTCTGCAACAGTACGGTGTTGATGTTGGCGAGTTGCAGACGGTCGAGAATCCGTCGCAGTTCGTTCTTCTGCTTCTCTATAGAAGCGTCGGACTGTGCGTATGAGTGCGGCCAGTCAATGCCGCCTATGGTGGTGAGCCAGACGGCCCTCACTTCATGCTTGGGTTGTGCCTGTGTCTGCACCGACACAAATAGCAAAAGGAATAATATATATAAATGTCTCATCAATTGTGCAAATGTGGCACAAAGGTAGCGATATTTTTCTGTTTTTCAAATATATTATGTACTTTTGCAATGCTGATAGTCGATGTTTTTTCGATATTCGGCGACAAATAGGAAAAGCAAAAATACATACGAAATGAAAAAGAAATTATTCGCAATGGCAGTGGCTTTGCTCATGGCAGTGACTGCAAACGCACAGTTTGAGGAAGGTAAGGTATATATTGGTGGTTCGCTCACGGGGCTTAATATGAGTTATTCCGGTTCGGAAGATTTCAGCCTTGGCATCCAGGCAAAGGGCGGCTATATGGTAGCCAACGACTTCATGCTGCTTGGCAGTCTGGGTTATAGCAATTCGGGCAATAGCGATGCGGCTTACTCACTTGGCGTGGGCGGCCGTTACTATATCGAGCAGAACGGCATCTATCTTGGTGTGAACTGCAAGTATGTTCATGCCGGTGGTTATGATGATTTCATGCCTGGAGTGGAAGTGGGCTACGCTTTCTTCCTTAACGGTACGGTGACTGTGGAGCCTGCCATCTACTACGATCAGTCGTTTAAGAACCACAGCGATTTCTCTACTGTCGGTCTCAAGGTGGGAGTGGGCATTTATCTGTTCAAGGACTGATGGAGAACACTTACCCGTCGCAGCTCCTCGAAAAGGCTGTGACGGAGTTTTCAAAACTGCCCGGCATAGGCCGCAAGACCGCCTTGCGGCTCGTGCTTCATCTGTTGCGCCAGAGTGTGGACGATGTCGAGGGATTCGCCGGTGCATTGTCGTCGTTGCGTAATGATGTGAAGTATTGCAGGGTGTGCCACAACATAAGCGACACCGATGTGTGCCCCATCTGCTCCAACCCTCGCCGTGACGCCTCGACAATATGCGTTGTGGAGAACATACGCGATGTGATGGCTGTGGAAAACACGCAGCAGTATCACGGACTGTATCATGTGCTGGGCGGAATCATATCGCCGATGGATGGCATTGGTCCAAACGATATAGAGGTGGATTCGCTTGTCAGGCGTGTGGAGGAGGGCGGAGTGAAGGAGGTGATACTCGCACTCAGCTCGACAATGGAGGGCGACACCACCAATTTCTACATATCGCGCAAGCTCGCCGGTCATGATGTGGCGCTGAGTGTGATAGCTCGTGGCATCTCTGTGGGCGACGAACTCGAATACACCGATGAGGTGACGCTCGGCAGGGCGATACTGAACCGTACGAAAATGACGAAGCAATGATAGAAACACAAAAAATACTTATGCGCACATTCTGCGCTTTTGTGGCTGTGGCAGCCATCATCATCGTATTGTTTGAAACGCACATCCTCAGCGACGGGGCATTGGCAGGAACCGATGCAAGCAGCGAGTTTGTGGTGCTTTCCGCAATGGAACTTCTCACTCTCTGCGTCATTCCAGTGGCGTTGAGGCTGTTCAAGTTCCGTGCCGTGGCACGCCGTCTTGCTACTCCGCAAGGGCTTTTGCGCTGCGGTATGCTGCGCCTGCTCATGCTTTGCGTGCCGATGCTCATAAACGCCGTGCTCTATTACCTCTACATGAGCGTGGCATTCGGCTATATGGGCATAATCCTTTTCCTCTGCATGGCGTTTGTAGTGCCGACAAAGGGGCGTTGCGAGGCGGAAATCTGCATTGAAGATAATCAACAAAAAACACCAGACAAACCTTGAAGTTATCAATAATCATAGTGAGCTACAACGTGAAGCACTACCTTGAGCAGTGTCTCATGTCTGTACAAAGAGCCGTGGATGGGATGGAAACGGAGATATTCGTCGTGGACAACCATTCCAAAGACGACTCCGTGGAATACCTTTCCGACCGCTTTCCCGAAGTCACATTCATTGCAAGCAACCATAACCTGGGCTTCTCCAGAGCCAACAATGTGGCGATACGGCAGGCTGTCGGCGAATATGTCTTGCTGCTGAATCCCGATACTTTGGTGGGGGAGGATGTCATAAAGCAGACCGTCAGCTTCATGGACGAGCACCCCGATGCCGGCGGTGTCGGCGTGAAAATGCTGAAGACCGACGGTGGTGTGGCACAGGAGTCGCGCCGCGGACTGCCCACCCCCATGACATCCTTCTACAAGATGAGCGGCCTTGGGGCGCGTTATCCGCAAAGCCGGCGTTTCGGACATTATTATATGAGTTATCTGCCGTGGGACAAACCGGCGCAGATAGAGGTCATCAGCGGAGCATATTTCATGTTGCGCCATTCGGCACTCGACAAGATTGGGCTGCTCGACGAGGACTTTTTCATGTACGGCGAAGACATCGACCTTTCCTACCGTCTGCTCAAAGGCGGCTTTTCCAACTGGTATCTGCCGTTGCCGATACTGCACTATAAGGGCGAGAGCACGCAGCGTTCGTCGTTCCGCTATGTGCATGTGTTCTACGAAGCCATGCTCATCTTCTTCCGTAAGCATTACGGCCACATGAGTCTGCTCATAACAGCCCCCATAAAGTTCACTATCTACATGAAGGCGGCTGCTGCGCTTATGACAATGCAGATAGGCCGAATACGCAAGAGTCTCGGTTTCATTCACAATTCGCGCAAGTCGTTTCCGCTCTATGTCTTCATCGGTTCGAGAAAGACCGTGGTGCAATGCCGCCAGCTGGCGAAGCGCAAGGGACTTGATGCACGCTTTGTCGAGGGCGATACCCGCCGTCTCCCGGAAGGACATATAGGCATGGATCTGCCGAAGACGGTGCCGGTGAACGTGGTGTACGACACTGATGCCTATCGCTTTGAGGACATTTTCCGCATTTTTGCAGCTTCTGCCAATCCCAATGTCACTATCGGAACTTACTCGCAGAAGACGCGTATTGTGATAACAGGAGAAGAGATTCTGAAATGAACAACACCACACTTCCGTTCGTGAACCTGCGGGCTATGGAGCCGGAGGACCTTGACGCACTCTACCAGATGGAGAACTCTCCCGACCTGTGGAGCGTGAGCAACACCAGTGTGCCGTACTCTCGCTATGTGCTTCACGACTACATCGCAAATGCTTCTAACGACATTTATGCCGACCGTCAGGTGCGTCTCGTCATAGAGAATGCCGCAGAGGAGGTCGTGGGCATGCTTGACATCGTGAATTTCGACCCTCAGCACCGTCGCGCCGAAGTGAGCATCGTGATAAAGAACACCCGTCAGGGTTGCGGATATGCGAGTGCCGCCGTGGCGAAAGCGAAGGACTATGCCTTGCATGTGCTGCATCTGCACCAGCTGTATGTCGTTGTCGCAACCGGCAATGAGGCTTCGCTGCGGTTGTTTGCAAGGTCGGGGTTCAGTGAGGGGTGTCTCCTTGCCGACTGGCTGTATGACGGTGAGAATTACTCCGATGCACGCTTCATGCAGTGCATTCTTCATTGATAATGCCGGTTCAACGGCAATATGATGTGTAAAATTGAAAAAATAATGGTGTAAAAGTTTGAGTATATAAAAAATATTTTATACCTTTGCACTCGCTAAAAAGAAATGATGCAATCTTAATGGTGCGTTAGTTCAGTTGGTTAGAATACATGCCTGTCACGCATGGGGTCACGAGTTCGAGTCTCGTACGCACCGCCAACGAAGCCTTGGAAATTCAGTTTTCCAAGGCTTTTTTGGTTTTAGGCGGTACAGGTTCTGCCGTGATGGAAGTTGATGCGCACGGTGCGTGCCGATGGTCCAGCTTCTATACGAAGCCCACTGCAAGCCGCCTTGCGGCGCAGCTGTGTGGCGTGTGTGTACTGGAGTGCGTTCCGCGAAGCGGGGCTTGCGCATCCTGATGACATGCAATAGCATAAGTCTCCGTCTGGGGAACTGCTCCTCGTGTCCTTGTCCACGCATAGCTGCGCCACAAGGCGGCTTGCAGTGGGTTTCGTATAGTGGTCCCGCTTCGCGGAACCCGTAGATAAAAAAGTTTACCGGATAGCAATAAAACAAAAAAGAGACACATTGTGATGTGTCTCTTTTTGTCGGGGCGACAGGATTCGAACCTGCGGCCGCCTGGTCCCAAACCAGGAGCGCTACCGGGCTGCGCTACACCCCGTTTGCTTCGTAGGGATATGTTCCTATTTTGCGAGTGCAAAGGTAATGCTTTTTCTTTGTATATGCAAACTTTTCGATAATTATTTTCATTCCGGCAGACTTGCCCTCCGTTTGTGGGTGGCTTGCTTATGCGGCGTGTCCGGGTGGGTTGTGGGTGAAAAGAAAAAGTCCTTTACGTTGGCTTTGTGGCTTCCGTAAAGGACTTTTTATATTGTATTTCGGTAAGTCTTTACTTGATTATGTCAAGCTCCTTGAACACTTTCTTGAGAATCTGTACGCCGCGTTCCACCTCTTCTTCGGTGTGTGTCGCCATGAGGGCGAAGCGTACGAGTGTGTCCTGCGGTGCGCATGCCGGCGGAATAACGGGGTTGATGAACACGCCGTTGTCGAAAGCGAGTTTCGTCACCATGAATGTCTTGTCCACATCGTGCACATAGAGCGGGATGATGGGGCTTTCTGTCTCGCCGATTTCGAATCCTTCTTCCTTGAAGCGGCGCAGTGCGTAGTTTGTCACCTTCCAGAGTTTTTCTATGCGTTCCGGCTCTTTCTTTATGATGTGGAGTGCTTCGAGTGCTGCTGCTGTGGCGGCAGGAGTGTTCGATGCGCTGAAGATGTAGGTGCGTACGGAGTGGCGCAGGAAGTTGATGGTGTCTGCGTCGCTGGCGATGAAGCCTCCGATGCTTGCCATCGACTTTGAGAATGTACCCATGATGAGGTCCACCTCGTCGGTGAGTCCGAAGTGGTCGCACACGCCGCGTCCTTCTTTTCCGAACACGCCGAGGCCGTGGGCCTCGTCCACCATGATGGAGCAGTTGTACTTATGCTTCAGTTCTACAATCTTGGGCAGGTTGGCGAGGTCGCCTTCCATTGAGAATACGCCATCGACAACGATGAGCTTCACAGCTTCGTGCGGCAGGCCTTTGAGTATGTTCTCAAGGTCTTCCATATCGTTGTGCTTGTAGTGCAGCTGGCGTGCGAACGACAGACGGCGTCCATCGACGATGCTTGCGTGGTCGCGGTCGTCGCAGATGATGTAGTCGCCACGACCCACCACTACGGCGAGTACGCCTGAATTCACGAAGAAACCTGTCGAGAAGCACAGTGTCTCGTCCTTGCCTATGTATTCGGCGAGTTCTTTCTCAAGCTGTACGTGAAGGTCGAGTGTGCCGTTGAGGAAGCGGCTTCCGGCACAACCGGAACCGTATTTGTCAAGTGCTGCCTTTGCTGCGTCGATGATGCGCTGGTCGCCAGTGAGACCAGTGTAGGCGTTTGAGCCGAACATGAGCACTTTGTGCCCTCCCATTTCGACTTCCGTGCCTTGCTTACTTGTTATTTCACGAAAATAAGGATACACGCCTTCCGCCATATATTTCTGCGGAATGCGATAACTTTTGTATCTTTCCTGTAATTGTCCCATTATAATATAAAATAGGTATATACCTCAATATAAGTTGTTTCAAGGGTGCAAAGTTATAAAAAATATGGCAAATATGAACGGTTTTTCCAAGAAATCTGACATTTTAGGAAATATTCAATTGCTTGAATAGGCAGGACGGCAATAATTTACTAACTTTGTAATCTGTTTTTATTATATGTGTCTCCGCATTCTGAAGGCGGGCTGACACTATTCGGTGGATACATTCGACAACATTATATGAAGAAGAAAGCGGTTTTCGTCATCAACTTGAATTCCGGCACATCGAGCAAGGCTGCGATTCCCGGACTGATAGAAAACACTATCGACAAAGAGAAGTTCGACTACGAAATCGTCGTCACGCAGTATGCCGGACACGCTTCGGAGATTGCTTCCAGAGCCAAGGACGAGGGTAAGGACATTGTCG